>Ga0160461_1000716_pt1 | contig 18660 bp, 15 predicted proteins | sample HID1975I_E6MG_FD_108266 | JGI IMG/M metagenome (GOLD analysis project Ga0160461, IMG submission 108266) | Enriched soil microbial communities from UW Madison campus, WI, USA - HID1975I_E6 MG | ecosystem: Environmental > Terrestrial > Soil > Unclassified | place: USA: Madison, Wisconsin...
GGCGTGACTCAATAGCGTGTCGATGAGCAACGAGGACCGGATCAAGGGTTGGCGCTCGCGCCGCAAGGACAGTAGTTACGCGGTAGGGTCCGGGGTCGACGCCTGGCGACTGGACCCGACCGTACTGTTTGAAGCCAAGGCGCCGCCCGCCGTCTTGTTCAAGCCCTTGCTGGCGCGCCTGCAGGGCGAGCCGCACGATTCAGTGGCCGCCCGCCGGGCGGTGTACGAGGCCGTGCAGGCGGAACTGGACGCGGAGATCGCGCGCGGCAAAGTCGATGAGACCGTCGCCGACTTTTCGCGGCGCAGGCTGCGCATCATCGTGCGCCTGCTTGAGCAGGACATCCGCGCGGGCGTCGAGGTGTTCGCGCCGGGCTACATGCCTGCCAAGCTGGTGGCGGAAGACCAACGCCTGGCCGATGCGCATGCGCGGCGCGTGGAGCGGCGCAAGCAGGACGAGGCACGCGACGCGCGCCGTCATGCTTCGCGCAACGACATCGCGCTGGAAGTCGAGCTGCCGCGCGACGAGGCCGCGGACCTTGAAATCCTGCGGCAACACCTGCGGGTGCTGCATGACGGGCATCATCCGCGCATGGCCGAACGCCGGCCCGTGGGACGCACCTTGCTGGCGCTGTTCGTGTTTCAGTTGCGCGTGATCCACGGCGAAAGCCGCATCGCCCTGCTGTGGGCCCTGGTGGGCCCGGTGGTGCTGCTGACGCTGATTTCGTCGCTGTACATCCTGATGGGCACGCACTACATCCTGGGCATGGATGTGCAGACGTTTTCGCTGCTGGGCGCGACCACCTGGATCATGTTCCGGCAGATCATTTTCAGAAGCAGCGCGGCCTATATCTCGGCGCGCGGCATCTTGAATTTCCAGGGGGTGACGCCGCTGATGTGCGCGCTGGTGCAGTCGCTTATCTACCTTTCGATATACCTGGTGGTGTTCGCGATACTGATCAGCGCCGGCCACGCGCTGGGGTTCATCACCCTGCCGATAAGCTGGGGCGGGTTTGTGCTGTTTGTCGTGCTGATGGGATGTTGCGGCTCGGCCATGGGCCTGCTGTTCGGGTCGATTGCCACCTTCTGGCACTTCTACCTGCGGCTGGCGCCGGTGATCGAGCGCTTCTTGCAGATCTTCTCGGGCGTGTTCTTCGTGTCGGAACAGCTACCCGAGCATCTGCGCCCGTGGGTCCTGTGGTCGCCGTTCGCGCACGGCATGCAGCTTTTGCGCTCCGCCTACTTCGAGGCCTACGAATCGACCGACGCCAGCCTGGGCTACTTCCTGACGTCCCTGGTGTTCCTGATGGTGGTCGCCTTGGCGGCCGAGCGTCTGGCCCGCCCCAATATCCAGCCAATGTGAGGCACGAAGATGATTCATCTGAACGGCGTCACCGACGAGCCCTTTGCCTTTGGTACCAGGCAGGCGCTGCTGGCCAACGTCACCCTGGACATACCGGTGGGGCGGTATGCGCTGCTGTCGCCCGCGCCGGAAATGCATCGCCAGATTATCGATGTGTTGTGCAACCTGCGCCCGCCACGCCAGGGCTTCGTCAAGCACGACGGCAACGTGTCGTGGGCCATCGGCCGGCAAGGCTTCATTCGCGGCAAGGCAAACGGCCTGAGCATGATCGACTTCGTCAGCGAGATGTACGAGATCGACGCGGATGCCACCCACGAACTGGTTGCCGACCTGGTCAGCGACCCCAAGACCCTGGCCAAGCCCATGGAGCATTGGCCGCTCTACGCACGGCAGGAATTTTCGTTCGCACTGGCGCTGGCGCCGGCGTTCGACGTGTATGTGATCGAAGGGTCCATCCCTTTCGAGCCCTGCCGTTTCACCCGTCTCTGGCTGGCGCTGTTCGAAGAGCGGCTGATTGGCCGGACATTGATTTTTTCCAGTTATCGCCAGAATCAGTTGGCGGACTATTGCCTGAAAGGCTTGATTTATGAACGAAGCGACCTCCGGATCGAAGACGACCTCGACCAATGCATCAGCCGGTTCCCCCCAAGACGATCAAGGAATGAATCCGGCAACGCGGGCGACGACGTCTTCGGAGGCTTCGAGGACAGCCAGCTTGGCATCTGAAGGCGGGTCCGAGATCGAACGCCGCCGTCTTGAACGGCAGGCGTCGATACGCGAGCGCCGCCGCCACCGCTGGATCAATGCGCTGATCGTGATTGCGCCGGTGGCGTTCGCCCTGGTCTACGCGCTGATCATCGCCACGCCGCGCTACGAAGCGGAATCGCGCTTCTTCGTGCAGGCGGGGTCCGGCCAGCAAGGCGGCGGAGGCGGGCCGGCAAGCCTGCTTACCACCGGCAACATGGGCGGCATGCTGGGCGGCTTCGTGGACGGATGGGCCGTGGCCGATTTCCTGAAATCGCGCGACGCCATGCAGCAGTTGGATCAACGCGTCGGCCTGCGCCAATACCTGGTGCACGCGGGCGTGGATCCGCTCAACCATCTTTCCGAAGACTCAAGCAATGACGCGCTTTACCGTGCCTATCAGGCGGCGGTGCACGTGTCGTTCAACGCCCTGGAGCAGATCGATGTGTTGCGCGTCAGCGCGTATTCACCCGACGACGCCGCCACCCTGTCTCGGGCGCTGATCGGGCTGGCCGAGGAGTTCGTCAGCTCGATGAACAAGAAGGGCGTGGCCGACAAGCTCAAGGTCAGCGAAGAATCGGTGCGGCTTGCCGAGCAAAAGGCGCTTGCCGCCCGCGAGGCGCTGACGGCGTGGCGCACCACGCACGGCAATATCGACCCGACCGCCACGGTGTCGATGCTGCTGAACCTGTCCAGCCAGCTTGAGACCGAGTTGAGCAGCGCGCAGATCAATCTGGACAAGATCCGGGCGCTGGGCAACAAAGACCATTTCATGCTGAAGCCCGCTGAAATGCAGGTGGTGGCGTTGAAGAAGCGGATTGAGTCGGTGCGCCGTCGCCTGAGCGGCCAGGGCAATACGGAAGCGAAGCAGCTCAAGTCCTACGAGGCGCTGAGAAATACCCAGGCCTTCGCGGATTCGAACCTGACCTTGGCGCAGCAGTCGTATCAGCAGGCCATGACGGATGCGCTGCGCTTGCAGCGGTACCTGTCCATCATTGCGCAACCGGTGCCGACAGACCAGCCGAGCAGCCCGCGCACTGCCATCCTGTTGCTGCAAGCGCTGGCGCTGGGATTTGTGTTGATGTTCATCACCCGCGTGGGGATGGCGTTGTTGAGGGGGCTGCGACATGGTTGAAAACCCGGTTCAAGATTCGGTTGATCCCGCTGGTGCTGCGGCTGTCAATCCTGCCGTCGCGGCGCGCCGCGCGCAGGCCGACGCCACCGCGCGGCTGCGCGAAGTCATCAAGGAAATCCTGGACGCCGACGACCCCGCGCGCGACATGGCCAAGCTCGCGCCGGCGTTGGTGGACGCAAGCGATGGCTGGCGCGATGTGCGCCGCTTGCTCGTGTCACCCTACATGCGGGAAGGCCGGCTTGCGCTTGCCATTGCCGCGCTTGAGGTGTTGATTGCCGCCTACCCCCAGCGCGCCGACGAACGCCGCACGTTGGCCAGCCTGTTGGGGCGCACCGAGCAGTGGGAACGCGCCATCGCCGAGGCGGATGCTGCTGGTGCATTGGCGCCGGAATCCGCGGCCATGCATGCCGCGCGGATCCAGTTGCGGGTGCAAGCCGGCCGTGTCGCCGAGGCGGCCGACGTCGCCCGCGCCACGCTGGACATCGCGCACGCCGAGCCGGGCGAGGCGCACTTCTGGATGCTGGCCTTTTCGCGCAACGGCGATGCGGCCGACGCGGCAGGCATCGCGGCGACGCTGGACCCGAACAAGCTGCCGAACGAGCGCGTGGCGACTGTTGCCGTGCGTGCCTTGATGGACGATGACCGTGCCGAGGCCGCCATCCAGCTTGGCAATGCGGCGCTGGACGCGGGGCACGATAGCGCCGCCTTGCGCTCGTCGCTGGGCTTGTCGCATCTTCGACGGAGCACCGAAGACGACCGCAAGGTGCACGCGCTGACGCACTTCGAGGCGGGCTTGCGCGCATCGCCGGCCGACGTCAGGCTGCTGACGCTGTACGGCGAAACCCTGCTGCGCGCCGGGCGCTACAAGGAAGCCGTGGCGCCGCTCGTGCAAGCTATCGAACTGGCGCCGGACTTGGAGCAGACGCGAGCCCTGTATGCGCGCGCGCTGCGCTACACCTTGCAGTACGACGAAGCCGCCGAGCAGATGCTGAAGCTGCTGGAGAAATCGCCCGAGAAGGGAATGTGGCAGCGCTCGGCCATCGGCGCCTTGTCGCAGGCGGGCCGCAAGCAAGAGGCCGAAGCGCTGTACGACAAGTATGTGGCGGCGCGTAGCGAGCAACTGCCCGAGACTTTCCAGGAAGCCGTGCGCCAGATGGAAGCGCGCCTGGATTCCGCGCCTATCCCGCAGGCGCGCCTGGACTGGGCGTGGTCGCTGCGCGGCGATAAGGATATTGACCGCGTGGAATGGGAACGCCGGGTGCGCTGGGGCCACATGATGGACCACCTGCTGTTCGACTGGCTGGAATGCCGCGAGGACAGCGTCGAAGAGGCCATGCAGGTGCTGGGCGAACTGGACACCGGCGAACGCTTCTTTGCTCCGCTCTTGGCGGCTGGGCGGGGGGTGGTGGTGGCCACGGCGCACGTCGGCCCCATGTATGCCGGGTTGATGGCGTTGGAATTGCTGGGCATTCCTTCGCGTTGGCTTGCGACGGCGCCCAGCGTGGCCCAGAGCAGCTACGCCACGGCCTTGATTTCCACCGCCGATCAGACCGAGGCGCAGGTGGCCAAGGCCTGCATGCGCGCACTGAACTCGGGCTATGTGCTGTGCCTGGCCATCGATGGCGCGGCGAACCCGGCGGCGCCACGCACCATCTTTGAAGGGCAGGACGTCACGTATTCCAGTTTTGCGTCGCACCTGGCGCATCGGCTGGGCGTGCCGTCGGTGTTCTACGCACCGCGCTGGGAAAACGGGCAAGTGGCCTACACGCTGGAAATGCTGCCCGCCGCCAATCCCGGCGAGGATGCCGATGCCTACGCAGAACGCTGGCAGAAGGCTTACTTCGAACGGCTGCGCGAACACTTGGCCGGCCCGCCGGAAGACCTGCGCGCAAGCGGCGGCATCTGGCGCCACGTGAAGCCCGCGGATCGCTCGGCGCAGTAACAAGGAGGGCGCGAATGCAGCCTGGAAAGAAACCAGAAACGAAGCCGGAAACGAAGACCCGAATGAAGGCGATGCGTCGCTTGCTGGCCTGGACCATTCCGGTCTGGGCCATGCTTGCCGGCGGCACCGCCGCAGCCAGTGAAACGTGCGCCAGCCCGGATGAAAGTTGCGCCTGGGTCGCGTCGCTGCTGCAACAGCGCGAAGGCTACGGTGCCAAGGCCACGGGCGGCTTGGGCGGCAAGTTGATCGAGGTCACCTCCGACCAGGACGCGGGGCCGGGCACGCTGCGCGCCGCGCTGGCGCAAGCCAAGAAGGGGCCCACCTGGATCCGCTTTGCGTCCGACATGACGATCGTGCTGAAGAAGCAGCTTCGCGTGCCGTCCAACACCACGATCGACGGACGCGGCAAGCGTGTCGCCTTGATCGACGATGGCCTGGGCGTGTATGGCAGCCAGAACGTGATCCTGACGCATCTGACGATCGACGGGCGCCTGAACCGGCTGACGCAAGCGGTGAACGTGGCCAACGGCAGCCGCGACGTGTGGGTGGATCACATGGATCTGTCGCGCATGTCCGACCGGCTGCTCAACGTGAAGAACGGTTCGACCGACGTCACGATTTCATGGACCAAGTTCCATAACTCGAACAAGGTCATGTTGCTGAACAACATTACGTCCAAAGACCTGTTCCACAACTACGACCGCGATTCCATCGCGCGCGTGACGCTGCACCACAATTACTTTTTCAATACCGTGCAGCGCAATCCGCGCGGGCAATTCGGCACCTTCCACCTGTTCAACAACCTGCTTGAAAACTGGGACTTCTACGGCATGAGCTTCAGCCTGGAAGCCAAGGCGCTGGTGGAAGGAAACATCTTCAACAACGACACGAAGCGTAAATGCGTCGAGCCGGAATTCTTCCCCACGGTGGAAGGCATCAACGTGAACTACTGCCGCTACATTCCCATTGCATCCGGACGCAGCGCGCTGGACAACGGCGAATCGGATCGCGGCGCCTATGAAAAATTGAAGGCCGTGCATGGCTACACGCGCGACTACAAGGCCTTCTTGCGCTTGAAAGACAACCTGTACCTGGGCGATGCCAAGCCCGTGCTTCAGGACTACCGCCCCGAGTCTGCCCCCACGCCGCCGTACTGCTACAGCTACGAACGGCCAACGCCTGACCTGGCTGAAAAGATCCGCAAGTTCGCCGGCAACACGTCGGGCGATACGCCCTTGCCGGCGTCACGCACCGGGGCCGGGTGCGGCGGGTAATTGCACCTTGGCGTACTCCACCACCGCAATGTCGCGAAACGCCCGGATCAGCGCCAGCCGGGGCGACACCCGTGACCAGATCAGCCCGAAGCGGCGCGGTTCGCAGTGTTCGGGCAGCGGCAGGGCCAACAGGCCCAGCCGTTCGATCGCGCCGTTGGTCGATTGCGGCAGGATCGCCACGCCCAGGTCGCGGCTGACCATCACCGCGATCGATTCGATGGCGTTCAGTTCAAAGCGTTCGCGCGGCGTAATGCCCACGCGGCGCAGATAGTCGTCAACGTGGCTGCCGCCCCAGTCGCTGCGCTGATAGCGGATGAACGGCTCGGCGGTCAGCAGGCTGTGCGGATGCCGCCCCGCGTGGCGTGGGGCCGCCGCCAGCACATAGGGTTCTTCGCGCAGCAACTGCCAGCCCAGGCTTTTGGATAGCGGGTAAGGCGCTTCCAGGGCGATGGCGGCGTCCAGTTCGCCGCTTTCAATGGCGGGATAGAAGCGCACCGAATGCCCCGGCTGAATCTCCACATTGATCAGCGGATGGCGGCTGACCAGGTGTTCCAGGATGGCCGGCACCATGGAATTCAACGCCGTGTTGCCCGCGCCCAGCCTCAGTTCGCCCATCATTTCGTCGGATCGCGCCAGGTAGCGGATCTTCTCGATGCGCTCCAAGACCTCGCGCATGGGGCCGATCAGTTCAATCGCCTTGGCCGTCAGGTGCACCGTGCGGCCGGCGCGCGCCACCAGCGGCACGCCTAGTTCCTGTTCCAGTTTGCGCACCTGTTGCGCCACGGCGCCATGGGTCAGCCCCAGGCGGCGAGCGGCCTCGGCCATCGAGCCATGCTGGCCCACGGCGGCCAGCGTATGTAGGAAGTCGGTGTTCATAACGATAGATATTCTATCTTCTTATCGTAATTTGGCTGTCCCCTGGCGCCGTGGCGCAGCGCCACAATGCCACCAGGAGACACCAATGAGAAGCAAGCTATTCGTGCCGGGTTCGCGCCCGGACCTCTTCGATAAAGCCATGGCCAGCCAGGCGGACGCCCTGTCCTTCGACCTGGAGGACGCCGTCGCGCCCACGCGCAAGCACGAGGCCCGCGATGCCTTGGCCCGCTGGCTTGCCTCCCCCGGCTTTGCGTCGGCGCAGGCGCTACATCCCAAGAAAATTATCGTTCGCGTGAATGCGGCCGATACCCCGTACTTTGCCGACGACCTGGACGCGCTGGGCGGCTTGCCGATTGACCTGCTGAACCTGCCCAAGGTGGAAAGCGCCACGGCGCTGTGCGACGCCGCCGCCCAAGCCATTGCCGCCGGCCTTCAGAGTGAATTCCTGATCACCGTGGAAACCCCGCGCGCCTTGGCCAGCGCGGCCGAATTGGCTGCGGCGCATCCGCGCGTGGCGGGTTTGCAATTGGGCCTGGCCGATCTGTTCGAACCGCTGGGCATCGACCGCTACCAGCCCGAAACGCTGCGCGCCGTGATGCTGTCCTTGCGCTTGGGCGCGGGTTGCGCGGGCAAGTACGCCATGGACGCGGCCTATGCCCGCGTGCGCGATGCCGAGGGCTTTCGCGCCGAAGCGAAGCTGGCCCGCTCGCTGGGCTTTCTGGGCAAATCCTGCGTGCATCCCAGCCAGGTCGCCATCGCCAACGAGGTGTTCGGCTTCAGCGCCGAAGAGGTCGCCGAGGCTGAGCGGATCGTGTCGGCCAGCCGCGAGCAGGACGGCGTGGGCGCCTTCCTGCTGGACGGAAAGATGATCGACGCACCCTTCGTGCAACGCGCCCGCGATGTGCTGCTGGCTGCCGGCCGGGCCGCCTGACGCGCGCCGGGCCATGGATATTGAGTGAATCGAAAAATGGAATTTGAATCCCCCGCCAACCTGCCGCTGGCAGGCATCAAGGTGCTGGACCTGAGCGCCTACATTGCCGGCCCCTACGGCTGCGCCTTGCTGGGCGATATGGGCGCCGACGTGATCAAGGTGGAGCCGCCCGAAGGCGACAACCTGCGCAAGTATCCGTCCACCTTGGCGGCCGAAAGTCGCGCCTTTCTGGGCATCAACCGCAACAAGCGCGGCCTGTGCCTGAACCTGAAGGACGAGACCGGCTACGAGGTGCTGCTTCGACTGGTGCGCGAGGCCGATGTGCTGGTCCACAACTTCAGGCCGGGTGTGCCGGAACGGCTGCGGATCGACTTCGCCACCCTGTCGGCCGTGAACCCGCGCCTGATCTACTGCGCCATGACGGGCTACGGCGCGGTCGGCCCGATGGCGCGCCATGCGGGTTACGACCAGGTGCTCCAGTCGATGACGGGCATGTGCGCGGCGCAGGCCAAGGCCGACGGCCCGCCCGAAGTGTTGTATGGATCGGTGGTGGACTATTACGGCGCCGCGTTGATCTCGAACAGCGTGTCGGCGGCGCTCTACCAGCGCGAGAAGACGGGCCGGGGCCAGGCAATTGAGGTATCGCTGCTGGGTAGCGCGCTGGCCATGCAATCGGCCCGCCTGGTGTGGGCCGAGGGCGAGCCGCGCAACCTTGAGCGCGACATGCGTTCGGGCGGCATTACGGGCATCCATCCCACGCGCGACGGCCATCTGTATTTGTCAGCCAACACGCCGCATTTCTGGCGCGCCCTGTGCGGCCATCTGGATCTGGCGGACCTGGCCGACCATCCCGACTACGACACCGTGAAAAAGCGCGCGGCGCAGGCGGCCGTGCTGGTGCCGCTGGTGCGCCAGGCCTTGTCGCGCGCCTCGGCCCGTGAATGGGCCGAGCGCTTTGGCCAGAGCGTGCCCTGCGCCGAGGTGCGCCCTGTGGAAGACATGTTCGACCACCCGCAGGTGGAAGCCATGGGGCTGATGCGCCCGTATCGCAGCACGCAGGCGGGCAACTATCTGGGCCTGGCGCAATGGGCGCATTTTGGTGCGTCCGGTGAGGCGGCTGCCGTTGAAGGCGAAGCCAAAGACAGCGCCACCGGCCGCGCCGCGCCCAGTCTGGGAGAACACAGCGAAAAAATACTGTCCACCCTGGGATACACCGCGCAGGAAATCGAGCAATTAATGCAATCCGCTGTGGTGCAATAAGCCGTAACAAAACGATAGCAAAATTCGTCCAACATAGGACGAGGAGACAGCAACCATGAATCAAGCACGCCGCTACCTGCATCGGCCGGAAGGATCGAATTGGGGGGACTTCGGGCACGACGACCAGCTCGGCACCCTGAATCATCTGGACAGCCAGGCGCGCTTGGCCGCTGTTGCCGAAATTCAGACCGGCCTGTCGTTTTCCTTGAGCCTGCCGCTGACGGTGCCGCGCGCACCCGTGCTTAACCCGCGCCGCAAGGGCCCGGTGATCCAGCCCGCTGAAAAGAATGGCGTGCCGGTCTACCGCTACCCCTTGGCGCGCGACGTGCCCGGCGCCACCGACGTCGTCAGCGATGACCGCGTCACGCTGTCGCCGCAGTACTCCACGCAATGGGACGCGCTGGGCCATGTGGGGGCGATGTACGACGCGCATGGCACCGGCCAGGCACAGCCCACCGGCTACAACGGCTTTACCGTCAGCGAACCTCAAGCCGAAAACTTCACCGGCACCCAAGACCTGTCCATTGCACCGATGGCGCGGCACGGCATCCAGGGCCGTGGCGTGATGGTGGACCTGCGCGCCCGCTTTGGCGACGCGCACCGCAAGGTGTCCTACCGCGACCTGATGGACGTGATGCAGGCCGATGGCGTGCAGGTACGGCCGGGCGACGTGCTGTGCCTGCACACCGGCCTGGCCGATCTGGCGCTGACCTTGGGCGACGACGAACAAGACCGGCTCAAGACCAGTTGCTGCGTGCTGGATGGCGCGGACGCGCAACTGCTGGCGTGGATCAAGGACAGCCGCATCGCGGCCATCGCCGCCGACAACCACGCCGTGGAACTGCGCAACCATCATCTGGACACGGGCACGGGGCCGCTGCTGCCCCTGCACGAGCAATGCCTGTTCAAGCTGGGCCTGCCGCTGGGCGAGCTTTGGCATCTGACCCCGCTGGCGCAATGGTTGCGCCAGCATGGCCGACACGCTTTTTTCCTGACCGCCGCACCCATGTACGTGCCCGGTCTGGTGGGCGCGCCGGTCAACCCCATCGCGACCGTCTGACTTTGCCAGGCGGATCGCGCAACGATCCCTGATCGATTCCACATCCCCGCAGGGGAGACCCGAGGAGCACACATGAAGAAAACCCATATCGCGGCCCTGACCGCCGCCATTGGCCTGGCCAGCACGTTTGGCGCGGCGCAAGCCGCCGGCTACCCCGAGCAACCCATCACCATGGTGGTGCCGTACTCGGCGGGTGGCGGCGCCGACAACGCCGCGCGCATCATCGCGCAAGGCATGGGCGAAGTGGCCGGCCAAAGCGTGGTCATCGAAAACAAGGGCGGCGCCAGCGGTTCGATCGGCGCGGCCTACGTGGCGCGGGCCAAGCCGGACGGCTACACGGTGCTGTTTGATGCCTCCGCCTTCGCGATCAACCCGGTGCTGCGCAAGCTGCCCTACGACGCAAAGAAGGACTTCGTGCCGGTCTCGCAGGCCGTCAGCGTGCCGAACATCCTGGTGGCGGCGCCCGGCTCGGCCTTCAACAACCTGCCTGACTTCATCAAGGCCGCGCGCGCCAACCCCGGCCGCTACACCTTTGCGTCCTACGGGCCGGGCAGCCTGGCGCAGATGGCCGCCGAACTGCTGAAGAAAGACGCGGGCATCGATGTGGTGCACGTCCCGTACAAGGGCGGCGCGCCGGCTATTGTTGACGTCATGGGCGGACAGGTCGACGTCTATTTCGCCAACGCCGCGTCCAGCCTGAACTACGTCAGCGGCGGCAAGCTGAAGGCGCTGGCGGTATCGTCGGCCAAGCGCATGCCCGAACTGCCGAACGTGGCTACCGTGGGCGAAGCCGGCATCAAGGACTTTGATGTGGCCGAGTGGAACGGCTTGTTCCTGCCCGCCGGCACCGACCCCGCCGTGGTGGCCAAGCTGCAAGACCTGGTGCAAAAAGCGCTGGCCCGCCCCGACACCCGCGAAAAGCTCGCCAAGCTGGGGCTGACCCCGGTGGGCAGCAGCGCGGCCGACTTCGCCAAGTTCGTCGACGCCGAACAAGTGCGCTGGGCCGAGGTCGTGAAAGCCAATAACATCACGGTGAATTGATCGACAGGGGGCGCGGGCGGATTTTCAGCTTGCGCCCCTATCCTCACGCAGTCACGCAAAAGGGGTATCAGATGAGCCGGGAAGACGATTTCGAGCGGGGCTTGGCCAACCGCCGCGCCGTGTTGGGCGATGAATGGGTGCAGCGCTCGCTGGACCGCGCCACCACGTTCACGGCCGACTACCAGAACCTGATCACGCGCTATGCCTGGCACGATATCTGGAGCCGTCCGGGCTTGCCGCACAAGGCTCGCCGCATGATGGTGCTGGCGGTGACGCTGTCGCTGGGTCGGTGGGAAGAGTTCGAGCTGCACGTGCGCGCCGCGTTGACGGCGCCGGATGAGTCCCGCCTGACGCCCGACGAGCTCAAGGAAGTGCTGTTGCAGAACGCGATCTACGCCGGCGTGCCCGCCGCCAACACCGCGTTCAATCTGGCGCAGGCCATCCTGCGCGAGGTCGCCGAGCAGATCGGCTACGACCTGAGCGCCGCGGACCCCCGCCAGGCGGATTTGTTTGGCGGCGCATCTACCTGATTCAAGCTTGTCTTTGCCCCGGGCCGGAGTGAAAATCGCCGCTTGGCGTGCTGCATGGCAGCACTTGGACGATGTCAGATCCGGTCGCCAGGGGAAACGCAGTGAAGGATGCAGTCCAATACCAGACGCACACCATAGCCGAACTCGCACCTGACTCGTCGCTGAAGTGGCTGTATCGGTGCGCGATGAGTTTGCTCAAGCGCCCGGCCGATGACGCCATCTCCGAGCTGCTGGCCTTCATGGGCGAAACCTCGGATGTCGATCGCGCCTGGTTCATCGAATACCGGCCCGACATGCTTCGGTTTCGCAACACCCATGAATGGTGCCGCGGCCAGACGCAGCCCTTTGTTGCCGAACTTCAGGATGTGCCCACGACGCTGATCGCGTGGCTGCACAAGTTCATGGTGCAAGGCTATGCCGTGGCCATCCACGATGTGCACGACCTGCCGCGCACCGCGCGCATCATCCAGGCTGAATTCGTGCGCCAGGGCAACAAAAGCGTGCTGAGCGTGCCGGTATTCCACGACAAGAAGCTATGCGGGATCATCGGTTTCGACACCACCGTCCTGCATCGGACCTGGTCCGCCGCCGAGATCAATGCCTTGTACCAATGCGCCAATCTCATCGGGCAGGCCAAGTATTCGCACAGCCTCGAAAAGAATCGGACAGCGATGCACGAAAGCGCCATGTCCGTGGTCTATCTGACGATGCGCGGCGTGGTGCGCGGCGTGCAACCCGAGACGATCGTGGGCGTGCGATCGGCCGGCAACTACAGCGAGATCTGGCTGGAAGACGGCTCGATGGTGCTGGATTCCCGCGCCTTGGGGCTGTGGTCGACCTTGCTGCCCGACAAGATTTTCTTCCGGGTCCACCGCACCGCCATTGCCAATGCGTTGCATGTCATGGACGTCGACCGCCGCAGCGTCGACAAGTGGCTGATCCGGATGCGGTCGGTCGAGAGCGCCTGGCCGGTGTCACGCTCGTACCGAAAGCCGCTGCGCGAACGCATGGGGATTTAGCCTGGGGCTTTGATCCGGCGATTTGACGCCGGGGCGTGGCCCCCGCCATGCCGTTCGTCATGCCGGCATGTTGTTTCGTCCTTGCAATGTGGCCAATGCCGAAGTTTTTGGGATCATCTCGCTTGGCGGGTTTCCCGCTTTCCCGGGCTACCTTGAGAGAATCGGCATGCTGGCGTCTCGCGTCCTTTCACGCTTTACTTTCGTGGCGGTTGCCGCCTCTTGCGTACTGGGCACGGCCCCGGCCCGCGCCACCGACCTGGCCTTGCAAGACGCCGTGTCCATGGCCGGCATGCAGCTGTATCTGAACGCCGGCGCGCCCGCCCTGATCATCGCCGTGGTGCGGGGCGACGAGGTCGTCATTCAGGGCTACGGCGAGACGGCGCCGGGCAATGGCGTTGAGCCGGACGAACATTCCATCTTCCGGATCGCGTCGGTTTCCAAGGTGTTTGCTGGCGACGTGTTGGCCTCGCTGGCGGCGCAGGGCAAGCTCAAGCTGACCGACCCCCTGGCCAAGTACGCGCCCGACAAGGCCCCTGTCCAGACCCAGGGCCGCCCCATCACCCTGCTGGACCTGGCCACGCATTCGGCGGGCTTGCCGCGTGAACTGCCGGATCCGAACGCCAAGCCGTCCGATAACCCCTTCGCTGCCTTCGACCGCGCGTACTACTGGAAGTGGATCGGCGCCAACCCGCCCGCCTACCGGCCCGGCACCACCACCCTGTACTCGAACCTGGGCTTCGGCCTGCTGGGCGATGCGCTGGCCCGGGCGGGGGGCGCCGACTATTCCACGGTGCTCGCCAACGAAGTCACCAAGCCCGCCGGCCTGGTCGATACGACCAACGTGCTGAGCGACGCGCAGAAAAAGCGCTTGATGACGGGCCTGGATCCTTTCGACAAACCGGATCCGAACGCGCCGGTGCCTGACGTGATGTACGCCAGCGCGGGCATCTATTCCACGGCGGGCGACATGGCGCGCTGGATGCGCTGGCATCTGGACGGCGCAAGGCAGGGCAAGGAAGCGTTCACCCTGGCCCACACGATGTGGCTGCCGTATGACGGCTTGAAGTCCGTGGTGGGCACGGAAGTGACCGACGCCGACGGCATGGGGCTGGGCTGGGTGATGAGCCTGCCCCGCAATGGCGCGCCGCTGTTGCTGGGCAAAAGCGGCGGCCTGGGCGGCTTCATGAGCTATGCGGTGTTGTCGCCCAATCGTGGCCTGGGCGTGTTCGTCGTCGCCAGCCGGGTCAACTTCGCCATGTTCGGGAACATCCATTCCCAAGTGCGCGAGCTGGCGGCCGAGCTGGCGCGGTGAGCGGGTCTGGCCGGTGTCCAGCAATGGGCGCGCGTATGGCAAAAGCGCTTGGCCGCGCCATGGCATTGGTCGCCCTGGCGGCCGGCGCCGCGTCCGCGCAAGAGGGGCCCGACCCTTTCAAGACCGAGATCTTCCTGACTCCCTACAGCCAGTTGGGCGAGGGCGCGGATGACTACCCGCACTTGAATGGCCGCTTCCTGCTGATGACGGGCTACACCGAATTTTTCGGCATCAAGGACGACAACGGACAGATTCCGCGTACGCACTGGAGCAGCGTGCAGCCCACGGCGGAAGCCGCGCTGGTGTTGCAACTGACGCAGCGGTTCTCGATCCGGACCAAGGCGACGCTCAACTCGTCAAACAACGAGACCCAGGACAACGCCTTTTCGGATCTGGGCGTGGACCTGGACAACCTGTTCGCGGCCTACACGGCGGACCGCTACGCGCTGTATGGCGGCAAGATGGACCTGGGCTTCGGCGACGCCTGGCATGTCATTGACGGCCTGTACAGCGGCTTTAACGAGAATTCGGAGTTTCGCGGATCGATCGGCCTGGGCGGCCGCTACACCTTCGACACCGGCGGCCATGGCACGCACTCGGTGGCGGCGGTGCTGTTCAAGCGCGACGACACGGCGCTCAACCATCGGCTTAGCGTGGATGACGGCTTCATCCGGCCCGATCAGCCGCCGGCGTTCAGCGACCAACTGAAATCGTTCATTGTGTCTTACGACTTTCGTGGTTTGCCGGGCTGGGAGGGGCTGTCGGGTGGCGTGGACGCCGGCCGCCTGCATGTGGACCCGGGCCAGGGCGAAAGCGCCAACACGGTGTCCGCCCGGTTTCGGGTCGACGCGCCGCTGGCCGATGCCTGGAGCCTGAGCTGGTTCAACGAGGCCACCTTCGCCAGCGCGTTCCGGGGCGCGCCGGTGGGCAACGGCAACGGGGTGACGTCGGTATCGCTATCGCGCGACCGCTGGCAATTCACCGCCACGGCCGCCGCGCGCAAGTTGTCGGGCAGTGACGGCAAGCTGGCGCAGTATGGCTTGCAAGACGATTGGGACTGGGCGCTATCCGGCGCGGTCACGTATGTGACGCCGGTCGGCTTCATCATTCAGGCCGGCATTACGCATCAGCGCGATCAGGCCATCCGCATCAACCAGGGCGTATTCCGCATCGCTTATCAAGCGGGCTTCTGAGAGGGCTCCATGACGAACAAACACACCATCATCGCCAGCCTTGTCATTCTGGCCCTGGGCGGTTCGATGACGGCGCGGGCGCAGCCCATCGCCATTGACAGCCATGCCAACCCGCCCGCCGACGCCATCGCGATTCCGGCGGGCAGCAAGGACCTGGCGGTGAAGGCGCTGCCGGGCATCGTCCAGGACATCATGGCGCGCAGCCAGGTGCCAGGCATGGCGGTGGCGGTCGTCATCGATGGCAAGACGGTGCTGGCCCAAGGCTACGGCACGCGCGAGGTCGGCAAGAACGCACCCGTGGATGCGCGCACGGTGTTCCAGATTGCGTCGATTTCGAAGTCGCTGTCGGCAACGGTGGCGGCCATCGAGGTGTCCAAGGGCACGGTGTCGTGGGATGACCCCGTGGCGCGGTATCTGCCGGACTTCAAGCTCAGCAACGCCTACGTCTCCACGCACGGCACCATCGGCGATTTCTTCGCGCACCGCTCGGGTCTGCCGGGTACCGCGGGCGACGACCTGGAAGACCTGGGCTACACGCGCGCTGAGGTCATCGCGCGGCTGCGGCTGCAACCGCTGGACGCGTTTCGCACGTCGTATCACTACGCGAACTTCAGCACGACGATCGGCGCCGAGGCGGTGGCGAAGGCGGCGGGCCGTCCGTGGGAAAGCCTGGCGCAAGACCTGCTGTTCGCGCCGCTGGGCATGACGTCGACCAGCTATCGCTACAACGATTTCCTGGCGCGCGACAATCGCGCCGTGCTGCATGGCTATCAGAAGGGCGCGTTCGTGCCGCTGGGGCAGCGCAATGCCGATCAGCAGGCGCCGGCAGGCGGCGTGTCCTCGACGGTGGTGGATCTGGCGCAATGGTTGAAGCTGTTGCTGGCCGACGGCCAATACCAGGGCAAGCCGATGATTGCTTCCGGCGCGCTATTGCCCGCCTTGTCGCCGCAATCATTCAGCGCGCGTGCTCACAGCATCGACGCGCGTTCGGGCTTCTATGGCTATGGCTTCAACGTCAACACGGAACTGGGCGGACGCCCGTCAATGGGGCATTCCGGCGCGTTCCTGATGGGCACGGGCACCACGTTCAAGATCGTGCCGTCCGCCGGCATCGGCATCGTGGTGCTGACCAACGGAGCGCCGGTGGGCGCGGCGGAGTCCGTGGCCGCCACGTTTATCGATACGGCGCTGTATGGCAAGCCCACGCGCGACTGGTACGCGGCCTATCACGGCGCCATGCTTGGGTTCTTTGAACCGCAGGCCGATCTTTCCGGCACCGCTAGATCCGCGACCCCCACCCCCGCCAAGCCGCTGCGCCAGTACGTGGGCCGCTATGACAACGCCTACTACGGGCCTGCCGAGATCCAGGAGGCCGACGGCGCGCTGACGCTGGTGCTGGGACCCAAGGGCATGCGCTTTCCAATGACGCACTGGGACGGCGACACGTTCGCGTTCGCGCCCGCCGGCGAAGCGGATCTGGTGGATTCGCTGGCGTCCGTCGTGTTCAAGACGGACCCTGGTCAAAGTCAGGCCAGCGGCCTGGATATCAAGTTCTACGACGATAGCGGCCTGGGGAAGTGGACCCGGAAGTAGGAGCAAATCGCCGCGCTGGCCTGCCCCAACCTTAGAAGCGATAGGCCATGCGCAGCGTCAGCGACTGGTCGCGGTATTGCCCGTTGCCGCGCAGCGCGTATTCCGTCTTCAACTCCATGCCCTTGGGCGTCACCATTTCCAGCCCCGCCGCCAGGTTGCCGTAGGTGCGTGGCATGCCTGACTTTAACGAGAATGGCGTGGTGTTGAAGCCGCTGAGCTGCATCGTCGTGACCACGTCGCCGCCATTCAGAAAGCTCATGCCGCCGGCCACATACGAGCGCAGGGTTGCGCCGTTGTCCAGGTCCGTGCGGCCACCGACTTCAACCATGGGCGACACCATGAACGACGTCGTGTCATTACCGCGCACCTTCAGGTTGAACGGCCCGCCGCCTTGCTCCTGGTAGCCGTCCTGCCGGATATGGTTCACGTCCCAGTCAACATAGGGGCGCACGTACCACGACGGCTGGCTGAATTCATAGGCGGTGCGTAGCCGCGCCGCCAGAAACGAGGAATCGGGCTTGCTCTTGGCCACGCCATCAAGCGTGCTGCGCGACATTCTGCTTTTCTCGACGCCACCATGCACGGCCACGGCGATCTGCCAGGGGGCGTTGTTGTACTTCAAGGCCAGACCGCCCAGGAACGTATCGCTGTTGGCGGACAGGTCCGATGACGACGTGGTCTTGCCGTAGGCGTAACCCAGTGATCCGCCCAGGAACCAGTTGGGTGCGATCTCGCGCTGCGCGCCGAGTGTCAGCGCCGTCTGGCGAATGCGATAGCCCTCGTCATTCGACGTGCCTTTGCGCTGCGTCCAGTTCGTGTCCAGCCGCGACCACACACAATCGCCCTCGCGCAGTATCGTGCTGTCACCCACGAAACCCGGGCAGCTCATCATGCGGTTCATCGCGGCGTAGCTGGTATGTATCTGGTTGGAGGCGCGCGCGAATTGACCGTCGTGCGCCACGCCGTTCAGCGCGTCGCGGTATTGGTCGGCGGTTTGCACACCGGTAAATTTGTCGAACAGGGCTGCGCTGCGCCGGTCGCCCTGGTTCCACAAGCCTTGCAGCGAGTTCGCGATGTTCATGCGGTCCGCGCTGATCGGTAACGCCGATGGCGTGAAGTCGGCGTCCACCGATATCAAGGGGTCGCGCCAGCCCGGCCCGCCGTTGTTCTTCAAGGTGTAGGAGAACAAGGGGCTATCGCTGGCGGGGGCGGGCACCTGGGACTGCGCGGCGTCGAAATGCGCTATGCCCAGCCACACGTTCTTCACGGGGTTGCGCAGCACCGGATTGACCACACCGCCGAAGGTCGATGCGCCGGACACGGAGATGAAGTCGCTGTTGTGGCCGCCGAAATCCAGGTCGGGCCGGTAGGTGCCCGTTTGATTCAGCAC
>Ga0160461_1000729_pt1 | contig 18439 bp, 13 predicted proteins | sample HID1975I_E6MG_FD_108266 | JGI IMG/M metagenome (GOLD analysis project Ga0160461, IMG submission 108266) | Enriched soil microbial communities from UW Madison campus, WI, USA - HID1975I_E6 MG | ecosystem: Environmental > Terrestrial > Soil > Unclassified | place: USA: Madison, Wisconsin...
CAGACGGTCGAAAAGATCATCGCCAAGGAAAAGCCCGACGCGCTGCTGCCGACGATGGGCGGCCAGACCGCGCTGAACTGCGCGCTGGACCTGGCCGACAACGGCGTGCTGGAGAAGTACAACGTTGAACTGATCGGCGCCAAGCGCGACGCGATCCGCATGGCCGAAGACCGCGAGCTGTTCCGCGTGGCCATGGGCGAGATCGGCCTGGAATGCCCGAAGGCGGCCGTGGCGCATACGCTGGAAGAAGCGCTGGAGATCCAGACCCGCGTCGGCTACCCGACCATCATCCGCCCGAGCTTCACCCTCGGCGGCAGCGGCGGCGGCATCGCCTACAACCGCGAAGAGCTGATCGAAATCTGCACCCGCGGCCTGGAACTGTCGCCGACCACCGAAGTGCTGGTGGAAGAATCGGTGCTGGGCTGGAAGGAGTTCGAGATGGAAGTGGTCCGCGATACCGCGGACAACTGCATCATCGTCTGCTCGATCGAGAACCTCGACCCGATGGGCGTGCACACCGGTGACTCGATCACCGTGGCCCCGGCGCAGACCCTCACCGACAAGGAATACCAGCGCCTGCGCGATGCCTCCATCGCGGTGCTGCGCAAGATCGGCGTTGACACCGGCGGTTCCAACGTGCAGTTCGGCATCAATCCGGACACCGGCCGCGTGGTGGTGATCGAGATGAACCCGCGCGTGTCGCGTTCCTCGGCGCTGGCCTCCAAGGCCACCGGCTTCCCGATCGCCAAGGTCGCGGCCAAGCTGGCGGTGGGCTACACGCTGGACGAACTGAAGAACGAAATCACCGGCGGCCTGACCCCGGCTTCGTTCGAGCCGTCGATCGACTACGTCGTCACCAAGATTCCGCGCTTCGCCTTCGAGAAGTTCCCGCAGGCCGACGCCCGCCTGACCACGCAGATGAAGTCGGTGGGCGAGGTGATGGCGATGGGCCGCACCTTCCAGGAATCGCTGCAGAAGGCGCTGCGTGGCCTGGAGACCGGCAAGATCGGCCTGGACCCGACCGGCCTGAACCTGGCCGACGCCGACGACCTGACCACGCTGCGCCGTGAACTCAAGGCGCCCGGCCCGGAGCGCCTGTTCTACGTGGCCGACGCCTTCCGTGCCGGCATGCGCGTGGATGAGGTCTACAACCTGTCCTATATCGATCCGTGGTTCCTCGACCAGATCGAGGAAATCATCGCCAACGAGCAGCAGGTCGCCGCCGAAGGCCTGGACGCGCTGACCGCCGCGCGCCTGCGCAAGCTCAAGCGCGCCGGTTTCTCCGATGCGCGCCTGGCCGAGCTGACCGGTACCAACGAAGCCGGCATCCGCGCCCTGCGCCGCGCGCTCAAGGTGCGCCCGGTGTACAAGCGCGTGGACTCCTGCGCCGCCGAGTTCTCCACCAGCACCGCCTACCTGTATTCGACCTACGAGGACGAGTGCGAAGCGGCGCCGAGCAATCGCGACAAGATCATGATCCTCGGCGGCGGCCCCAACCGCATCGGCCAGGGCATCGAGTTCGACTACTGCTGCGTGCACGCCGCGCTGGCACTGCGCGAGGACGGGTTCGAGACCATCATGGTCAACTGCAACCCGGAAACCGTCTCCACCGATTACGACACCTCCGATCGCCTGTACTTCGAGCCGCTCACGCTGGAAGACGTGCTGGAGATCGTCGAGCTGGAAAAGCCCAAGGGCGTGATCGTGCAGTACGGCGGCCAGACCCCACTGAAGCTGGCCCGGGCGCTGGAAGCCAATGGCGTGCCGGTGATCGGCACCTCGCCGGACTCCATCGACCTGGCCGAGGACCGCGAGCGCTTCCAGCAGCTGGTCGACAAGCTCGGCCTGAAGCAGCCGCCGAACCGCATCGCCCGCAATGCCGATGAGGCGCTGGTGCTGTCGCGCGAGATCGGCTATCCGCTCGTGGTGCGCCCGAGTTACGTGCTCGGCGGCCGCGCGATGGAAATCGTCTATGGCGAATCGGACCTGGCGCGCTACGTGCGCGACGCGGTGAAGGTGTCCAACGAATCGCCGGTGCTGCTGGATCGCTTCCTCGACAACGCGGTGGAAGTGGACGTGGACATCATTGCCGACAAGGACGGCAACGTGCTGATCGGCGGGGTGATGGAGCACATCGAGGAAGCCGGCGTGCATTCGGGCGATTCGTCCTGCTCGCTGCCGCCGTACTCGCTGTCTGCCAAGACCCAGGACGAGCTGCGTCGCCAGGTGGTGGAGCTGGCCAAGGCCCTGAAGGTGATCGGCCTGATGAACACCCAGTTCGCGATCCAGACCAACGACGACGGCAACGACATCGTCTACCTGCTGGAAGTGAACCCGCGTGCCTCGCGCACCGTGCCGTTCGTGTCCAAGGCCATCGGCGTGCCCCTGGCCAAGATCGCCGCGCGCTGCATGGCCGGCATGAGCCTGGCCGAGCAGGGCGCGACCAGGGAAGTCGTGCCGAACTATTACTCGGTGAAGGAAGCAATCTTCCCGTTCGCCAAGTTCCAGGGCGTGGACCCGATCCTCGGGCCGGAGATGCGCTCGACCGGCGAAGTGATGGGCGTGGGCCGCAGCTTCGGCGCAGCGCTGGCGCGTGCGCAGGAAGCTGGCGGCATCAAGGCGCCGCAGCCGGGCAAGGCGTTCGTCTCGGTGCGTGATCCGGACAAGAAGCGCGTGCTGCCGGTGGCCCAGGCCCTGGTCGAACGCGGCTTCTCGCTGGTCGCCACGCGCGGTACCGGCGCCTGGCTGCAGGAGCACGGTTTGACTTGCGAAATCGTCAACAAGGTGGTGGAGGGTCGCCCGCACATCGTGGACGCGATCAAGAACGGCGAAATCGTGTATATCGTCAACACGACCGAGGGCCGGGCGGCAATCGCCGACTCGTTCTCGATCCGACGGGAAGCGCTGCAGCAGCGCGTGACCTATTCGACCACCATTGCCGGCGCGCGAGCGCTGGTGAATTCTCTCGAGTTCCGCGGTACCGGCCCGGTGTGGTCTCTGCAGGAACTGCACAAGGAGTTGGAAGCATGAGGGCCCCCATTACCGCCAAGGGCGCACAGCGTCTGCGCGAAGAGCTCGATCACCTGAAGTCGGTCAAGCGGCCGCGCGTGATCACCGCCATCGCCGAGGCGCGCGAGCACGGCGACCTGAAGGAAAACGCCGAGTACCACGCCGCGCGCGAGGAACAGGGCTTCATCGAAGGCCGGATCAAGCAGCTGGAAGGCGAGCTTTCGCACGCCGAAGTGATCGACATCACCAAGCTGGCCGCCGGCAGCAAGATCGTGTTCGGCGCCACGGTGACGCTGGCCGACGTCGAAACCGACGAAGAGAAGCGTTACCAGATCGTGGGCGACCTGGAAGCGGACATCAAGCAAGGGCTGATCGCGATTTCCTCGCCGCTGGCGCGGGCGCTGATCGGCAAGCTGGAAGGCGATAGCGTCACCATCGACGCGCCGGCCGGCCAGCGCGATTACGAAGTCGTCAGCGTCGCTTACCTCGACTGACCGATGGCCACGGCGACCTTGTTGTTGCCGGCCCGCAGCCGCCTGCCAGGAACGCTGGCGGCTGATCCCGTCGCCCGGGCCCTGGGCCGGGCCGACTGGCAGGCCCGCGAGCCCGGCGAACACGCCCAGTTGCATCGTCATTTCGTCCTGGCCGAGTCGCCCTGGCCGGTGGCCGCGTTGACCCGCCAACTCGACGCCGGCGACGCCGCCGGGGCCAGCTGGCTGCGCGCCGATCCGGCCCATGTGGTGCCGGACATGCACGGCGCCCGGCTGATGGCGCATGGCGAAGGGCTGGGCGTGGATGCCGAGGACGTCGCGGCGCTGCTGCCGGACCTGCGGCCATTGTTTGCCGATGCCGGCTTCGTGCTCGATGCCCCGGATCCGGCGCGCTGGTACCTGCGCCTGTCGCCGGAGGCGCAGCTGCCCGAATTCACCGGTCCGGACGAGGCGCTGGGCGATGACTTGTTCGCCCACCTGCCGCAAGGCGATGCCGCACGGCGCTGGCGCGCCTTGATGACCGAATCGCAGGTCGTGCTGCACCAGCATCCCTGGAATCGGCAACGCGCGACGCGCGGGCGCCCGGCGATCAACTCGCTGTGGTTCTGGGGCGGTGGCCGCCTGCCGGCCAGCGTGCGCTCACCGCATGCGCAGGTACGCAGCCGCGAATCGCTGCTGCGCGCCTTGGCCAAGGCCGCCGGCGTGGATGCCGATTCGGAAGGTCGCGTGGATGCGCTGGTCGACCTGCGCCACCTGCGCTCGTTGCACCAGTTCAGCGATGACGTGGTGCAGCCGCTGCTGCTGGCCATGCAGCGCGGCGAGCTGGATCGCCTTGTGCTGGATTTCCAGGACGGCGAACACGCTTCCCTGAAACCGTCGCAACGCTGGCGCTTCTGGCGTCGCCCGCGCACCGGCCTGGAAGGATGAAGGCGGCCGCGCGGATCGTCCGCCGCGATACGCAAGTGACCGGCGATTGGCCGGCCGACATGCTGCCGCTGCTGCGGCGCCTGTACGCCGCGCGGGGCGCCGCCGATGCCGCCGCCGCACAGCCGAAGCTGGCGGGCCTGCTGGCGCCAGCCACGCTGTCCAATATCGCGCAGGCCGCGTGTCTGCTGGCCGACGCGATCGCGGCGCAGCAGCGGATCCTCGTCGTCGGCGATTTCGATTGCGACGGCGCCACCGCCTGTGCGGTGGGGGTGCGTGGCCTGCGCATGCTCGGCGCCACCGACGTGGTGCATGCCGTGCCCAATCGCATGGTGCACGGTTACGGCCTGTCCCCGGCCTTGGTGGACGAGCTTGCCGCGTTGCAGCCGCAGGTGCTGGTCACGGTCGATCACGGGATTGCCTGCCACGCCGGCGTGGCGGCCGCGCGCGCGCAAGGCTGGACGGTGCTGGTTACCGATCATCACCTGCCGGGCGAGCGCCTGCCGCTGGCCGATGTCATCGTCAATCCGAACCTGGCCGGCGACGCGTTCGCCAGCAAGACCCTGGCCGGGGTCGGCGTGATCTTCTACGTGCTGCTGGCCCTGCGCGCCGAGCTGCGCGCGCGCGGCGCGTTCAGCGACGCGGTGCCGGATCTGTCCGTGCTGCTCGATCTGGTCGCTGTCGGCACCGTCGCCGACCTGGTGCCGCTGGACGTGAACAATCGCGCCCTGGTGCTGGCCGGTTTGCGTCGGCTGCGCCAGGGCAAGGGGTGTATCGGGCTGCAGGCGCTGATCGAAGTCAGTGGTCGCGACGCCGCGCGCCTGACCGCCAGCGACATCGGTTTCGCGCTGGCCCCGCGGCTCAACGCGGCCGGGCGCCTGGAAGACATGGCGCTGGGCATCGAGTTGCTGTTGTGCGAACAACCGCAGCGTGCGCGCGAGATCGCCGCGTTGCTGGAGCAGATCAACGCCGAGCGCCGGGCGGTGCAGCAGGCGATGACCGACGAAGCCGAACTCGCCGTGTCGCGCGCCGTGTTGCAAGCCGAAGGCGAAGCGCCGTTGGCCGCCTGCCTGTTCGACCCGCAATGGCATCCGGGCGTGATCGGCCTGGTGGCCTCGCGGCTGAAGGATCGCCTGCATCGCCCCGTGGTCGCGTTTGCGCCGGCCGAACCTGGTGCCACGATGCTGCGAGGTTCGGCGCGATCCATTGCCGGCCTGCACATGCGCGACGTCCTCGCCGCCGTGGACGCCCAGCAGCCCGGGTTGATCGAACGCTTCGGTGGCCACGCCATGGCGGCGGGCCTGAGCATGCCGCAGTCATCGTTGGCTGCGTTCGAGCAGGCATTGCTGCGCGAGGTGGCGCTGCGGGTGGACCCGGCCGTGCTGCAAGCCGAGCTGTTCACCGATGGCGAGCTGGCGCCGCACGAGTTCGACCGCCGGCATGCCGAAGCGCTGCAGCTGGCCGGGCCGTGGGGGCAGGGCTTCGCCGAACCGCTGTTCGATGGCTACTTCGAGGTGGTCCAGTGGCGGCCGCTGAAAGAGCGGCATCTGCGCTACACGCTACGAACGCATGGCATGGCCGCGCCGGTCAACGCGATCCATTTCGATGGTTGGCAGGGACAGCCGCCGGCCGCGCGGCTGCACCTGGCCTATCGCCTGGTGCCGGATGACTACCGTGGCGGCGATGCGGTGCAGCTGATCGTCGAGCACGCGGCGCCTGCCACGCGCTGAGGCGCACCTACCTGCGCGACCAGCGCCGCGTCCAACCTGCGACATATCCAATATCGCCGCGCACGCACGCTACCTAGATTGCCCGTTCCTTTACACAACGGGTGATTTCGATGCATTGCAAACGCTGGGTCCTGGCTGCCGCACTGGTGGCAGCCTCTTTTCCTGCACTGGCGGAAGACGCTGCCACGCCACACTGGACGGGCAGCGGCGAGCTGGGCATAAGTTCGGCCACGGGCAACTCGCGCTCGCAGAACGTCAACGCGATGCTCGCCGTCGGCCTGGATGACGGCCGCTGGCATCACGATGCCTCCGCCTTCTGGCTGCGCAACCGCGGTGAGTTCCGCACCGACAGCAACCAGAACGGCGTATTCGAATCGACCATGCGCGACACGGCCAACCGTTACGGCCTGGCGTTCTCGTCGGCCTACGATCTGTCGCCGCGCAGCTACGTGGTGGGCGCGCTGCGCTACGACAACGACCAGTTCGCCAGCTTCCGCTGGCGCGGCGTCGCCGCGGCCGGTTACGGCTATCGCTGGTACGACGATGCACGCCTGCGCCTGATGACCGAGATCGGCCCCGGCTTTCGCCGCAGCCACGACGCCTATTCGGGCCGCGTGGAGAACGAGGCGATTGGCCGTGGGCTGGCCGATCTGAACTGGCGCATGACTGACAACACCCGCCTGATCGATACCTTCCTGGTGGAATCGGGCCGGCTCAACACCTTCGTCCAGAACGACCTGGGCGTGCAGGTCAGCATGACGGACCGCCTCGCGCTGAAGGTCGGTTACCAGGTGCGCTACAACAGCAAGGTCGATCCCGGCTTCAAGAAGACCGACACCACGACGATGTTGAACCTCGTCTACACGGTTCATTGATCGCGACGGGGCCGGTCGCGTAACGCGCCGGCCCCGGCCGTGGCACAACGCCCTCTTCAGCGACGGGGACGGCGGAAATGGGTGACCGGCAAGTGGCTGTCGCTGGCCCCGACGTCATCCAGCCAACGGGTCATTACCGCGTGGCAGGCATGCCGCAGGCGCTGCAGGGAATCGCTGGCCTGCATGCGCAGCAACATCGGGTCCAGGCCCAGATCGGCCAAGGGGTCGCGCAACTGCGCGATTCGGCTGCCGACGTAATCGGCGTCTGCCTCCAGGTGGCATTGCAGGCCCAGCATCGCGGTGCCGTGGCGAAATGCCTGCACATGGGATGACGCCGTGATCGCCAGCGCCTGCGCGCTGGGCGGCAACACAAGTTCGTGTGCATGCCAATGGGGCACCGGCGTGCCGCTGCCCAGGGGCGCCAGACAGGAGCGGCGGCCGCTCTCGGTGAGGATGAGCGGCGAGATGCCGATGGCAGGTTTCGGCAGGGCGCGCAGCTGGCCGCCGAGGGCGACTGTCATCAGCTGGGCGCCAAGATCGATGCCCAGGGTGGGCAGGCCGTAATGCAACCGGGCGCGCACCAGGTCCAGGGCTTCCGGCAGGAAGGCGGGTGCGGGCCCCGGCTGCATCGGCAGATGGCCCAGCAACAACAGGATATCGATCTGCAAGGGATCGATGGCACGAATGCGTTCGGGCAGCGCATGCAGATACTTGGTGCGGTAGCCGCGGCTTTCCAGCACCGAGCGCAAGGTGCCCATGCTGTCTTCGGGCGCCATGCGCAATGCCAGCGCGGATCGGCTGGAGCGCAAGTCGGGCATGCGCAAGGGCGGCGCGTCACTGCCTTCGAGCGCAGGCAGTCCACGGTCGTGAAACGGGGGCACGGGTGTCATCAGCAGGCCTCAGCGCGTGGGCGACAGGTGGCGCGGCGCACGCGGGCGACGACCGACTGGCGGGGAGGGATGCATCGACCGGGCGACCGGGGCTTCTGCGGCCGATATCGCCGCGCCTGCGGCCGCCTGCCAATGCGACTGCAGGCGCAGGAAGGCCGCGCGCACCGCCTGGCGTGCTTCGTGCCATTCCACGCGGGAGTTGCGCCTGACCCTTGCGTAGCGCGTCGCCAGCAGGGATGGGTCCAGTACCTCGATCAGCTGGTCGTGGCATTGCAGGAACATGCCCATGCCCAGCGTGAAGGCCGGCACGTATTCGTTGAACGGCAGCACGTCCCGGTGCCACGCGGCCGTGCGTTGGTGATGCCGGCGCCAGAAGCCGAGTTCGACTTCGATATCGACGACGCTGGGCGATAGCCGCGAGCCGCCGAGGATCACGGTCGATTGCCCGACCAGTTCGGCGCCCAGCCAATGGCGGCGGGCCAGGTCGGGGCGCTGGCCGCTGAGCGGCACGGTGCGCACGGCACTGGCCGGCGCGAGTGGTTCGGAATGCGGAGGCAGATGGGCTGTCATGCAGTAACTTGGTACGGCGAGCGGACGAAGCGTGTCCATGCGCGCCAAGCTACCGGGCTGGTGCCGTGTCCGATATTGGATTTATCGAAGTCAGTAGCGGCCAGTGCGGCCGGATCAGCGCAGGGCAGCGCCGTCGAGTTCGGCCGCAAGTTCGGAACAGATGCGTTGCAGCTCGTCCAGGAACAGCACGCAGGCGGCGCGATGTTGGCGCAGCGGCGCGTGCAACAGCGCCTCGCTCAGGTCGCGCCCGGTCGTGGCGGCGTCGACGTAACCAAAGTAGCCCAGTGCCCCGGCAATGCGGTGGATGCGCTTGCTGGCTTCTTCGGCATCCTCGGCCGCTACCGCCGCTTCCAGCGCGGTGCGATCGGTGACCGTGCTGTCCAGGAAAGTGCGCAGCAGGCAAGGCAGTTCGGCGCCGAGCCGTTCGCGCAAGCGCTGCAGGGCCGCGTTCGTGCCGGTTTCCCAAGCGGGCGGCACTGGCGTTGGCGCCACGTCGACGGGCAGCCAGCGGGCCAGCATGCGCGCCAGTTGCGCCAGGTCGATCGGCTTGTGGATCTGTGCATCGAGATCGCCGGCGCCGTTGTCCAGATGACGCTCGTCGAGCACGTTCGCGGTCATGGCGATGATCGGCACGCGCTCACCTGCCGGCTCGCCTTGGCGAATGCGCCGGGCCAGCGTGTGGCCGTCCACGTGCGGCATGCTGATGTCGGTGAGGATCAGCGAAGGCCGCAGGCGTTCCAGCAAGGCCAGGGCGACTTCGCCATCGCGGGCGATCACATAGGGATAGCCCAGTTCGCGCAGTTGCAGGCCGATCAGCAGCTGGTTGGTGGGGTGGTCTTCCACCACGAGCAGCGGCGCGATATCGCGCGTTGCTTGCGCCATGGGCTGCGGCTGCGGCGCCGGCGGCCGCCCCGGGGTATGCGCATCCACGATCGCTTGCAGCGCATAGCGCAGGGTCGAAGGCAGCAACGGGTCATCCGGCACGTGGTGCAGCGCGGGCGGCACGCTGGCGGTGAGGGGTTGCAGCAATACCGTGCGCTGCGGGGGCAGGGCCACGGGCAGGGTGTCGGTGATCCACACGTCCGGCAGCTTGCCTTCCGGCACGTCGCGCTCCATGTCCCAGCCATCGAGCAGGGTCTGCACAGTCGCGCGCAGCGTGGCGTTGGTGATATCCAGCCGCGCCCGGTGGCCGCTCAGGCGCGTCCTGGCCGCTTCGCGCTGCTTGATCGGCAATCGCACCACCACCGTGAGATGCGTGCCCAGGCCCGGTTCGCTGTCCAGCTGCAACTTGCCGTCCATCAGCGCCACCAGCTGGTGGCAGATCATCAGCCCCAGGCCCGTGCCGCCGTACCGGCGCGTGGTGGTGGCATCGGCCTGCACGAAGGGCCGGAACAACTGCGCTTGCTGCTCGGCGGAAATGCCGCAGCCGGTGTCGGCCACGCGCATGCGTACCCACTGCATGGACGCATCCTGCGCGCGCGTGCCATGGTCGTCGGTCTCGATGGCAAGGTCGACATGGCCTGCATCGGTGAACTTGACCGCGTTGCCGACCAGGTTGAGCAGCACCTGGCGCAAGCGGAACGGATCGCCCACGTGGATGGCGGCCAGGCTCGGCGCCATCGACAGGCGCAGCTCCAACCCCTTCTGGCGCGCCTGCGGGGCGAACACTTCGAGCACGCCGCAGGCGATCTGGCGCATGTCGACGTCGATCGTCTCCAGGTGCATCTCGCCAGCCTCTGCCTTGGAGAAATCCAGCACGTCGTCGAGGATCTGGCGCAGGGCGGCCGCCGATTCGACACTGGTGGACAGCAGCTGCCGCTGCGCCGCGTTGAGTGGGGTGCGACCCAGCAGCTCCAGCAGGCCCGACAGCCCGGCCATGGGCGTGCGGATCTCGTGGCTCATCACCGCCAGGAAATTGCTCTTGGCGATCGCCGCGGCCTCGGCGGTGGCGCGGGCCTGTTCGATGGCCTCGTTCTGCTCATGCAGCGCGGTCGAGTCGACCCAGTAGCCGGACCAATGCGTGGCCCCGTCGTCGGTGCGCCTGGGCACGCCGTGCAGCGACAGCCAACGCATGCCGCGATCGCCTTCGGCATGGAAGTCATGCGCCAGTGGGGTCAGTTCCCGCGCCGATTCCTCGACCGCCGCCTGCAACGGTTCGCGATCGGCCGGCGCGATGCGTTCCAGCAGGGACCAGGGGTTGCGCAGGATCTGCTGCACTCCCAGGCCGAACAACGGCACGGGATTACCAGTGACATAGGTGAACTCGTAGGTGCCATCGCGCGAGCGCCGCAGCTTGAACACCACGGCGGGCAGGTTGCGCGAGATCTCACGCAGGCGCGCATCGGCCTCGCGTCGGCGCGCGATCTCCGCGCGCAGGCGCAGGTAGGCGGCGACCAGCAGGGCGATGATCATCAGCGCCGCGGCAATGCCCCAGAACACGACGGGGCGCGCGAAACCGTAGTCGTAATCCACCTTCAGCCAGCGCTTGCGGATCTGCTGCCGGGTGTCTTCGCCCATGGCCGCGGAGATGCGATCGAACATCGGCACCAGCGGGGCGTACGGGTCGCGCACCGCCAGGCCGATGTGGTCGGAGAATCCGGCCGGCGCGGCCACGTGCAAGGTGTCGTAGTGATGGTCGCGCAGCGCGTTGTCGACCGAAGCGAGATTGCCGACATAGGCGTCGGCACCGCCATTGACCACCAGGCGCAGGCCATCGGCGTCGTTGCCCACGCCTACGCGCGTGGCGCCGGGCAGGCGTTGCTGCAGGCGCTGGCCCAGATCCGGGTCACTGACGGCGATGCGGTTGTCGGCCAGGTCTTCCAGGCTGGCCACGGTATCGCTGCCGCGGCGGGTGACGATCACCGAAGGGAACGACACCAGTGGGCGGGTGATGTGCCATTGCGCGCCATAGCCGGCATCGTCCACGGCAGGCGCGATATCGGCCTGGCCGCTGGCGATCAATGCGCGCGCGTGGCGCCAGTCATGCACCGGCACGGCCTGCAGGCGCAGGCCGAGTTGATCCTGCATGCGTTGCAGGTAGTCACCGAGGATGCCGGTCATCTGGCCGTCGCTGCCGCGCGAGGTCAGCGGCGCCCAGTTCGGATCGAAGGCCACGCGCAGCACCGGCAGCGCCTGCAGCCAGGCGCGTTGTTCGCGACCGAGCAGGGGTGCATCGCTGGCCCAGGCGAACTGCGGATCGAGCCAGCGCAGGTCGATGTGCGCGCGGGTCTGCAAGGGCAGGTGGGTCATCGCCCGGTCCAGTGCCGTGGCGAGCAGGGCGCGATTGTTCGGCGTGGCGAAATGCAGGGTGTGGGCGGCCAGGCGCGCCGGCCCGATCACCGTCAGCGCCGGTTGCGGGCGCTGCTTGAGCTCGCTGGCCACCACGTAGGGATTGCCGAAGTAGGCATCGGCGCGACGCGTGGCCACGGCCTGCAGTGCGGCGGACAGGTCGGGCAGGGCGATCACCTGTGCCCCGGGATAGGCCTCCTGCAGCACGCCATCGAGCAGGTGCCCCGATTCCACGGCAATGCGGAATGGAACGGGGTTGTCCAACAGGCGTTCGGCGTCGCCCCGCCGCCCGACCAGGGCCGGACGCACGCTTTGATAGGGTTGGGTAAAGGACAGGCAGCGGGTGCGCCCGGCGGTGATGGACACGCTCATCACCAGGTCGACCTCGCCTGCGCACGCCGCCTCCATCAGCGCGGGCCAGTCCGGATACCGGCGGATGCGGTAGGTCACGCCCAGGCGCTGGATGAGGGACTGCAGATAGTCCAACGACAGGCCGCTCAGGCTGCCGTTGCGATCTATCTCATAGGGCGGCCAGCCGCCCCGCACACTGCCCACCAGCAGGACAGGATGCTGTCGCAGCCATGCCTGCTCGGCCACGCTGAACGGCACCGGCGCGCTGGCCGGCTCGGTCACATGGGCGGCCATCGCGCCTGCCGGCGTGGCGGGCGCGGCCGCCTGCGCGGACCACAGGCCCGCGGCGGCGACCATGCACAGCATCAGCGACATCACGCCGCCACGGCGTGCACGGGCCTTGCCGGTCATTGTTCAGCCCAGCCAGCCCTGTGCTCGCACATATTCGAAAAGGGCCGCGTCGGTGGTCAGTCCCAGTTTGCGCATGGCATCTTTCTTCTGCTTGCTCACCGTCTTGGTACCACTGCCGAGGCGATCGGCCACCTCGCTCGGCGTGGCGCCCAGCGCCAGCATGCGCACCACCTCGGTTTCGCGCGGCGACAAGCGCGGCGGCGGCGCGGCATCGGCGCCTGTCGGATGCAGCAGCGCCAGTTTGCTGCGGAAACTGGCGCTGATGCAACGGCGACGCCGGGAGGCCGAGAGGATGGCGGTAGGCAATTCATCCATCGACGAGCTCTTGTCCACCAGCGCCAGCACGCCGTGGGCGAGCAGGATCTGGATCATGCCGGGGTTGGCCATCATCGTGAGCACCACGATAGGCAGCAGCGGATAGCGCCGGCGCACCTCGGAGATCAATGCCAGGCCATCGGCCTCGCCCACATCCGGCATCGAATAATCCGTGACCAGGACATCGCAGGGCGTGTCGGCCAGGCGAGCGTAGATCTCGTTGACCGAACGGGCTTCGGCCGAGACATGCAACTGCTGGGCGGCGTTGAGGATGGCGCGCACGCCAGCCAGGACCACCGGGTGGTCGTCGGCGATGATGACGTTGAGGGCCTGCGTTTCCATTAGGTCACCTTGAATCGACATGCCGGAGACCGGCGCAGCGAGGAAAACGACCAACGCCCGCCCCTGGGGCTGCGGATGGCAGATGGGTCAATCAGGGCTCCGGGTGTGGCCGATCTGCAACAGTGTGACGGGCAGAGTCTGAAAGGCGGGGCCGTCACGTCGCAAAGAATGCGAAAAGTCGCATTGCCTAATCATCGATTTTGAGATAGGGGCCGGCACGCCTCGCTGGCATCGCCTGGGCGCGCCCCGACCTGACCACGCCGCTCCGGATCGTTCATCGACGTCGGGCTCCGCACCGAGTCTGCGATTTGTCGCATGGAGCTCTACGCACCACCTCCGTTCAATGGCAGCTCCTGTTGTGCATGTCCGGCGCTTGCCGGTCCTGCGCGCGAAGCAACCAAACAAGGTGGTGTATGCAGAGCTTGAGCAAGAAGTGCGCGGCCGAGTGCCTGGGAACGTTCTGGCTGGTATTGGCCGGGTGTGGCAGCGCGGTGCTGGCGGCAGAGGCGGGCGGTGATTTCAATCCATTGGGACTGGGCTACCTCGGGGTATCGCTGGCGTTCGGCCTGGGGGTGATGACGGCGGCCTTCGCGCTGGGTGCAATCTCCGGAGGGCACTTCAACCCGGCGGTCAGTTTCGGGTTGTGGATCGCCGGGCGCTTTCCGGGCCGTCACTTCCCGGCCTACGTGATCAGCCAGGTGGTCGGCGGGGCGCTCGCCGGCGCGCTGCTGTGGGAGGTGGCCAGCGGCAGCCCCGGTTTCCTGCCACCGGCAGGGGCGGGCGCCTTCGCCAGCAATGGCTTCGACACCTACTCGCCGGGCGGCTATTCGGTCGAGGCCGCCTTCGTGGCCGAAGCCGTGCTCACGGCCGTGTTCGTCTATCTGATCCTGGCCGTCACCCGTCCGGGCGCCACGCCGGGCTGGGCACCGCTGGCCATTGGCGCGGGGCTGGCGGTGATCCACATGATCTCCATCCCGGTCACCAACACCTCGGTCAATCCGGCACGTTCCACCGCCGTTGCCTTGTTCGTCGGAGAGAGCGCCGCGCACATGCCGATGCGCCAGTTGTGGCTGTTCTGGGTGGCGCCGTTGCTGGGTGCGCTGGGCGGGGCGCTGGTGTACCGCGCGGTCAACAGCGAACGCGCGGAGCGGGCATGAAGGCGATGACTGCGCTGCGCCGCGGCCCTCGTCCAGCCGGAGTACGGCGATGAGCGCCCCGCGTTGGATCACCTTCCTGGCCGCACTGCTGCTCGGAGGCACCGGCCTGGCCGCAGGCCTGGGCTACGTGACCTGGTTGGCTCCCCTGGCTTTCGGCTTGCTCGCCTGCGGCTTCCTGCTGCTGGTCCTGGGCGTGCTGGTGCCACGGCTGTAGCGCTCACTGGACGTTGCCCTATGCGCATCCTTGTCATTGAAGCACGGCGGGAAGTCGCCGTTCCGGTGGTCAACCATCTGGAGAACCTGCGTCACTGCGTCGACTTTGCCGCCGACCAGGCCCTGGCCCTGCATCTGCTCGGCAACGGGCGCTTCGACGCCATCGTGCTGGCCGAGCGGCTGGCCGATCGCTGCGGCCTGCAGACACTGCTCAGCCTGCGCCAGCTCATGCGCAAGCCCTTGCCCGTGCTGATGCTGGGCGTTCCGGGCTGCGAGACGCCGGAGATCGGCAACGGCGTGGGCCCGGATGACTACCTGCCCCCGCCGTATTCGCTGGACGCGATCACCGGGCGCCTGGGCATCCTGCGCCGCCGCCGTGGCAAACACCGCACGCGCCTGCAGGTAGGCGATGTCGAGTTCGACGTGCCCGCGCAGCAGGTGCGGCGGCAGGGCAAGCCGCTGCTGATCGAAGCGGCGCTGTTGCCGATGTTGCAGGCACTGATGGAGGCTTCGCCCAAGCGGGTGTCGTTCCGCGAACTGGGCAGCACCCTGATGGACGAGCCGTCCCCGGTTGCCGAGGCCCGCGTGCGCGTTCGCGTGCGGGCCTTGCGCGACGTGCTGGATCGCCCGTTTACCTTGCCGATGATCCGCAATCGTCGCGACGGCTTCTGCATCCTGCCGACGCCGCCTGCGGCCGACGTGGCGGCGCAAGCGCACGCGCACGCGGCGCGGGCGGCTGCGTCGACCCACGGCGTATGAGGCATATCGCAGGACACGTCGGGGCGAATAATCGAATGGCCAGCGGATAGGCGCCGCGCCCAAGATGCCCCTCGGCCCGGAGGGTCGCGTGGACGCACGGCGGCCACGGCAGACAAGGGAGTGTCGTTCGGCGCCTGTCGGTTCACGTTCCGCCGGCAGGCGCCGATTCCGGGGCCCGGTTTGGGCGGGAGACGCGCGGGATTTGTTAGAATCGCGTTTCCTACTATTTGAATCGCCACGGACATGATGGAACTCAATCCCGTCCGCCAGCGCATCGCCGACCTCAAGGGTCGGCTGGATGCGCTCAGGGGGTACCTTTGACTACGACAGCAAAGTCGAACGTCTCGAAGAAGTAAACCGGGAGCTGGAAAGCCCCGACGTCTGGAACAATGCCGAACGTGCCCAGGCCCTGGGCCGCGAGCGCGCCGCGCTGGAAAAGGTGGTCATCGGCATCAGCACCTTGACCGAAGGCCTGACCGGCGGTGAAGAACTGCTCGAACTGGCCGAGATGGAAGGGGACGAATCCACGGCCGATGCCGTCGTCGCCGATGTCGAGCGCCACGCCCGCGACGTGGAGAAGCTGGAATTCCAGCGCATGTTCTCCGGGCAGATGGATTCGGCCAACGCCTTCGTCGACATCCAGGCCGGTGCCGGTGGCACCGAAGCCCAGGACTGGGCGGAAATCCTGCTGCGCATGTACCTGCGCTGGTGCGAATCGCGCGGTTGGAAGACCGAGCTGATGGAAGCCAGCGGCGGCGACGTGGCCGGGATCAAGTCGGCCACGCTGCGGGTCGAGGGTGACTTCGCCTACGGCTGGCTGAAGACCGAGACTGGCGTGCACCGCCTGGTGCGAAAATCGCCGTTCGACTCGGACAATCGCCGCCATACCAGCTTCACTTCGGTATTCGTGTCGCCGGAAGTCGATGACAACATCGATATCCAGATCAACCCGGCCGACCTGCGCACCGACGTCTACCGCTCCTCCGGCGCAGGCGGCCAGCACGTCAACAAGACCGAATCGGCGGTGCGCATCACCCACGTCCCGAGCGGGATCGTGGTGGCTTGCCAGACCGGCCGCAGCCAGCACCAGAACCGCGACAACGCGATGAAGATGCTGGCGGCCAAGTTGTACGAGCTGGAAATCCAGAAGCGCAACGCCGAGCGCGATGCGGTGGAAGCGACCAAGTCGGACATCGGCTGGGGCAGCCAGATCCGCAACTACGTGCTCGACCAGAGCCGCATCAAGGACCTGCGCACGGGCATCGAGCGCAGCGACACGCAGAAGGTGCTGGACGGCGACCTCGACGAATTCGTCGAAGCCAGTCTGAAATCCGGCCTGGAAGTCGGCTCCAAACGTATCGACGCCTGATTGCCGCGGCGCCCCGGCCCGGGGCGCCTGCGCGCCATGCCGGTGGCCGTTCGTCCACCGGCCCATTACCCTCCCCAACAGACCTGATCCCCAAGCCATCGCCATGACCGAGCAGACCCCAGCGCCGCAGACCCCCGTCGACGAGAACAGCCTCATCGCCGAGCGTCGCAGCAAACTTGGCGCGCTGCGCGAGAAGGGCAACGCCTATCCCAACGATTTCCGTCGATCGCACTACGCCGGCGACCTGCAGGCCGAATACAGCGATGCCGAACACTGGACGGCCGAAGCGCTGGAAGCCCAGGCGCGCGTGGTGCAGCTGGCCGGCCGCCTGATGGCCAAGCGGGTCATGGGCAAGGCGAGCTTTGGCCAGATCCAGGACGAATCGGGCCGCATCCAGCTGTTCCTGCAGGCCAATGCGCTGGGTGAAGCCTACGACGCGTTCAAGGGCTGGGACATAGGCGACATCATCGCCGTGGAAGGCCAGCTCACCCGCACCCGCACCGGCGAGCTGTCGGTGAAGGCCACTGGCCTGCGCCTGCTGACCAAATCGTTGCGGCCGCTGCCTGACAAGTGGCATGGCTTGTCCGACGTGGAGCAGCGTTATCGCCAGCGCTACGTCGACCTGATCGTGACGCCGGAAGCGCGCGAGGTTTTCATCAAGCGCTCGAAGATCATCCGCGCGATGCGTTCGTGGCTGGACGCGCGACGTTTCCTGGAAGTGGAAACGCCGATGATGCATTACATCCCGGGCGGCGCCACGGCCAAGCCGTTCACCACGCACCACAACGCGCTGGACCTGCAGCTGTACCTGCGCGTGGCGCCGGAGTTGTATCTCAAGCGACTGGTGGTGGGTGGGCTGGAGCGGGTGTACGAGATCAATCGCAACTTCCGCAACGAAGGCGTCTCGACCCGGCACAACCCCGAATTCACCATGCTCGAGTTGTACGAGGCCTACGCCACGTACCACGAGGTCATGGACCTGACCGAGAACGTGATTCGCGATGCGGCGCAGAGCGTGCTGGGCACGACCTCGGTCGAATGGGACGGGGCGCAGATCGACCTGGGGCCGAAGTTCCGTCGTTGGCGCATGGACGAAGCGGTGCGCCACTACAACCCGGAGATCAGCGTTGCCGACTGTACGGATCGCGACGCGCTGCGGGGTCATTGCGAGCGGCTGAAGATCAAGTTCAAGCCTTCGTATGGCTGGGGCAAGCTGTTGCTGGAGATTTTCGAGGCCACGGTGGAGCACACGCTGGTGCAGCCGACCTTCATCACCGACCATCCGGTGGAGGTGTCGCCGCTGGCGCGTGCCAGCGATACCGAGCCGGGCTATACGGACCGCTTCGAGTTGTTCATCAACGGCAAGGAGCTGGCCAACGGTTTCTCGGAGTTGAATGATCCGGAAGACCAGGCGGCGCGGTTCCGGGCGCAGGTCGAGGCGAAGGAGGGCGGGGACGATGAGGCGATGCACTTCGATGCCGACTACATTCGCGCGCTGGAGTACGGGTTGGCGCCGACGGGCGGGCTCGGGATTGGTATTGATCGGCTGGTGATGATGCTGACGGGTAGCACGTCGATTCGTGACGTTTTGCTGTTCCCGTACATGCGTCCCGAAAACTGATCCTTAGAAGCGGCTCTCATGGTTCTGCGCGTGGCGTCCGGGGGCGAGACCCCTTATCGGGGGACGCCAAAAGCGTCCATCCATGGACTTGAGCTCATGTGGCGACATCCATGTCGCCACATGC
>Ga0160461_1000733_pt1 | contig 18393 bp, 13 predicted proteins | sample HID1975I_E6MG_FD_108266 | JGI IMG/M metagenome (GOLD analysis project Ga0160461, IMG submission 108266) | Enriched soil microbial communities from UW Madison campus, WI, USA - HID1975I_E6 MG | ecosystem: Environmental > Terrestrial > Soil > Unclassified | place: USA: Madison, Wisconsin...
ATCCCCTCACCGATCCGGATGCCGCGCTTCGCTCGATCGCGGCGGCCGGCGCGCTGCGCATCGAGCAGGCGTCCGATGGCGCGATCACGCTGCGGCGCGCCGCGCGATAATTTTTCGCGGAAGTCCTGTCCCGTTTCCCCGGGTTCGCCCGTCCCCACGGCGAATGCTTTCACGAACCGGGGGATCTCCATGAACCGCACCCATCTGGCCCGCGCGGCCGCCACCCTGCTGATCGGCGCATCGCCGCTCGCCATGCCGGCCGCCGCCTTCGCGCAGGCCGCGCCGCGCAGCTTCGACGTGCCTGCCGGACCGCTCGGGCCAGCGCTGGCGCGGCTGGGGCGTCAGGCCGGGGTGATCCTGTCGGTCGATCCGGCGCTGGTGCGTGACAAGCGCACGGCCGGGCTGCAGGGCAACCACGATGTCGATGCCGCGCTCGTCCGCCTGTTGTCGGGCAGCGGCCTCGCCGCGCAGGCCGATGGGCATGGCGGCTTCCGCGTCATCGCGACGACCGCCCAGCCGATCGCCGCGGTCACGCCCCGGCGCGCGACGACCGTCCCACTGCCCGCCCCGATCCGCAGCGCGGAGGAAGCGCCCGATCCCGAGCCCGAACAGATCGTCGTCGTCGGCGCGCTGACCGACGTCGAGGTGACCGAGCGGCAGATCGAGGCCCGGCAGGTCAACGACCTGTCGGACCTGTTCCGCCAGGTTCCCTCGGTCTCGGTCGGCGGATCGATCGGCATCGCGCAGAAGGTCTATGTGCGCGGCCTTGAAGACAGCATGCTCAACGTCACCGTCGACGGCGCGCCGCAGCGGGGCACCCTGTTCCACCATATCGGCCGCGTCTCGATCGAGCCCGAATTGCTGAAGACCGTCGACGTGCAGGCCGGCGCGGGCGAGGCGACGTCGGGCTTCGGGGCGATCGGGGGCGCGATCCGCTTCCGCACGCGCAACGCATCCGATCTGCTCAAGCCCGGCCAGTCGGTCGGCGCGATCGCCAAGGCCGGCTGGTTCAGCAACGACGGCTACAAGCTGAGCGCCACCGCCTATGGCCGGCTGGTCGACGACATCGGCATCATCGCCAGCTACACCCGCGTCGAGCGCGAGAACATGAAGGACGGCGGGGGCGACACCCTGCTCGGCACCGCCGCCACCCAAAAGCTTGGCTTCGTCAAGGTCGGTGGAGATCTGGGCGGCGGCCATCGGCTGACCGTCAGCTACGAACAGCGCAACGAGGACGCCGCTTTCGGCCAGCGGCCGAACTGGCCGGTCACGGTGGGCGATCCGCTGTTCCCCGCCAGCGGCAAGCGCCAGACCGCAATCCTGAACTATGGCGTCGCCGTCACCGCCGACATCGATTTCGAGACCACCGGCTACTGGACCCGGTCGCGCTTCACCCAGGATCGCACCGACCGTTGGGGGCTCTATGGTGCGGGCATCCGCAGCATCGGCGCGGACGCCCGTGTCCGCGCGCGCTCGGGCGATCATGATGCCGTGCTGGGCGTGGAGTACCGCAAGGACAAGGTAGTCAGCGAGTATCTGGAAGATCAGGCAGTCTGGGGCGGCTGGGCATGGGATCCGTCGATCGGCCGCTTCGAGGAGAAGGGCGACGTCTTCGGCCTCTACCTGCAGGATCACTGGAACCCGTTCACCCCGCTGACGATCAGCGCCGGCGTGCGATACGACGCCTATGATCTCGATCAGATCACCTACGCCAACGGCACCGACAGCGACGGCCTGAGCTTCAACATCGGCTTCGAATATGAGCTGGTCGAAGGCCTCGCGCTATCCGCCAGCTTCGCGGAGGCGCTGCGCGGCAAGGAGATCGGCGACGCCTTCACGCTGGAGACGCGACCCGGCCGCATATCGTTGCAGCCCGGCCTGAAGCCCGAGAAGGTGGACAATTACGAGGTCGGCGCATCCTTCAACCGCGACGGCTTCCGCGCCTCGGCGGTCTATTACCACATGACCATCGACGACGTGATCCTAGACCAGATCGGCAATGGCCCCGCGCCCCAGGCCCCGAACTATTACGAGAATATCGGCCGCTTCCGTGCAAAGGGCGTCGAGCTGCGCGCGGGATACAGCTATGGCCCCTTCTCGGTCGATGGCTATTTCAGCCATTACCGGTCGCGGCTGAACGGTTATCTGATCGAGGGCTATGAGCATATCGGCCTGGGCAACTCGGTCGGCGACAACTGGAACGTTACCTTCGGCTACCAGCCCACCCCCGCGATCGGCATCGAGGCGAGCGTCACCCGCTTCAACGACCTCAACGATATCGAGGTGCTGCAGCGCAACGTCGAGGTGGGCTGGATCGACAGCACCCGCTTCGTCGACAAGCCGGGCTACACCGTGGTCGACATCTTCGGCCGGGTGCAGCCCTTCGGCGACGATCGGCTGACGCTCCTCGCCGGCGTCTACAACCTGTTCGACAAGCGCTACCGCGCCCATGCCAGCGTCGCCGACTACACGGCCATCCCCGACTACGAAGGCGTCGTCGGCGTCCGCGAACCCGGCCGCGACATCCGCCTCACCGCCTCGGTCCGCTTCTGACCCGAACCGCCGGGGCGATGCCCGCTCCGCCCCGGCGGATTTTCCCACCGGCCATGTCACAGCCGGTGATCCCGTCTCGTCATGTCCATGAACGCCCCAGAACGCGGGCTTTCATCGGATCATCGCGAATACGGGAGAAGCAGCATGAAGATCGTCGTCATCGGCGGCAGCGGGCTGATCGGCAGCCAGCTGGTCACCAGACTGCGCGCGGCGGGGCATGAGGTTGTCGCCGCTTCGCCGGCCACCGGCATCGATGCCGTCACCGGCGAGGGGCTGGCCGAGGCGCTGGCGGACGCTGAGGTGCTTGTGGACGTCGCCAATTCGCCCTCCTTCGAGGATGCGGCGGTGCTCGCCTTCTTCGAGGCGTCGGGGCGCAACCTGGTCGCGGCGGCGCACGCGGCCGGCATTCGCCACCATGTCGTGCTGTCCGTTGTCGGGACCGATCGGATGCAGCAATCGGGCTATTTCCGCGCCAAGCTGGCGCAGGAACGCCTCATCGAGAGCAGCGGCCTGCCCTACACCATCGTGCGCGCCACCCAGTTCTTCGAGTTCATGGGCGCGATCGCCGCGGGCGGTGAGCATGACGGCGTGGTGTGGCTCAGCCCGGCGGCGATGCAGCCGATGGCGTCGGCCGATGTCGCCGCCGCGCTGGCGGATGTCGCGCTGGGCGATCCCGCCAACGCCACGATCGAGATCGCCGGGCCGGAGCGCGCGCCGCTCGCCGAGTTCGTCGGCACTTGGCTGGGCGAGCGGGGCGATCCCCGCCCCGTCGCGGTGGACCCGTCGGCGGCCTATTTCGGCATGGAGATCGACGACCGGTCGCTGACGCCGGGCGCGGGCGCGCGGATCATGCCGACCCGCTTCGACGACTGGCTGAGCGGTCAGATCACGGCGAGCCCCGCGCAGGGGAAGGCGGCGTGATGCGCGCCGCCGCTCCCCTCGCCACGCCCTGGACCGTGGTCGCCGTGCTGCTCGGCACCGGCCTCGCCGCGAATGGCGCATATATGCTCGCCGACCCCACCGACTGGTACTTCGCGGTGCCCGGGGTGACCACCACCGGCCCGTTCAACCAGCACTTCGTGCGCGATATCGGGCTGATCTTCGTCCTGATCGGCGCGGCCTATCTTTGGGGTGCGTATCGACCGGCGGTGCGGGCCACCTTGTGGGGCGCAAGCGCACTGTGGCTGGCGGGCCACGCGCTGTTCCATGTCTGGGAGGTGGCGGTGGGCATCTGCGGCACATCCGCCCTCGCCCGCGATTTCCCGGCGGTCACCCTGCCCGCGATCATTGCCGCGACACTGGCCGTCCGCGCCGCCCGAGCAGGCCCTGGCGACGCCGCGCATGTCACACCCGCCGCTGCTGCTGCCTCGTCATGAATGCAGGGCGGACCTGCCCCTTCCCCCCGATCATACGAAACCCTGAAAGGAAACGACCGTGACCCCTCGCATCGCCAACCCTCACGCCCTTGCACCCGAGACCGTCAAGGCGCTCTATGCGGTGGAGAAGAGCTTCCACGACGCCGGGCTCGACCCGATTCTGATGGACCTGATCAAGCTGCGCGCGTCGCAGATCAACGGCTGCGCCTTCTGCATCCACATGCACAGCACCGATCTGCGCAAGCGCGGCGAGGCCGAGATGCGGCTTTACATGCTCCCCGCATGGCGCGAATCATCGCTCTATACGGATCGGGAGCAGGCGGCGCTCGGCTGGACCGAGGCGCTGACCCGGCTGGCCGAGACCCATGCGCCCGATGCCGATTATGCGGCGCTGAAGGCGCAGTTCAGCGAGGAGGAACAGGTGCGGCTGACCCTGCTGATCGGCGCGATCAACCTCTGGAACCGGCTGCAGGCAGGCTTCCGCGTCGCGCATCCCGTGGAAGCGCCACGTGCCGCGGCCTGACGAGCGCCTTGCCGATTTCGAGGCGCAGCGTCCCCGGCTGCTGCGCCTCGGTTACCGCATGCTCGGTTCCCTGTCCGAAGCGGAAGATATCGTGCAGGAGGCCTGGCTGCGCTGGGCGCGGGTCGAGGCGGGTGTCGACACGCCGGCCGCCTATCTCACTCGGATCGTCACGCGGCTCTGCCTCGATCAGATGAAATCCGCCCGCGCCCGTCGGGAAAGCTACATCGGCGCGTGGCTGCCCGAACCGCTGATGGGGTGGATCGATCCGCAGGCGGAGGAAGAGGCGATCGCCGACGACCTCTCGCTGACGCTGATGCTCGCGCTCGAACGCCTGTCCCCGCTCGAACGCGCGGCTTTCCTGCTCCACGATGTGTTCGGGATGGCGCTGTCCGACGTCGCGATCACGCTCGATCGCGATGCCGCCGCCGTCCGCCAGCTTGCGGTGCGCGCGCGCAAGCACCTCCGCGCCGAACGCCCACGCTACGTGGTCGACCGGGCGGAGGCCGATCGCATCGTCCACGCCTTCTTCGAAGCATCCCGGCTGGGCGACACCGCCGCCTTGGGATCGTTGCTGGCGCAGGATGTGGCGATCCATTCGGACGGCGGCGGCCGCGTCATCGCCTTCCGAAACGTCATTCGCGGTATCGATCGTGTGCGCCGGCTGTTCGCGGGCCTTGCGACCAAGGCCTATTACAAGCCGGTCCTGCTGCGATCGGTGACGATCGACGGCTTGCCCGGCTATGTCAGCCTCGATCGCGGCCAGATCCTGCAGACCACCGCACTCGACATCCGCGACGGGCGGATCGCGGCGATCTACATCGTTCGCAACCCTGACAAGCTGCGCCATGTCGCGGCGGCGCTAGGGTGCGATGCGGAACGGCGCGAAATGGGTGACTGAAGCAAAAATCGCTGCATTCGCTGGCCAATTGAAGCAATTCGGAAACAATCAAGGTACTGGACACCGCACCGCAAAAAAATTTACGCTGCATTGCACCGTATTTGCGCCGAACGACCTTTCGCAAGTTGGGCGATATGGCATAGCGACTCGCTATTCGGCGAAAGGGGATTCCCGGAGTGACGAGCGCTGTTTTCAATCGTTTGCAAGTTCACAAGAGCCCGTTGGCCTTTCACGAATTTCTTGCCGATAACGGTTTCCATGTCCGCAAGAAGGAAACCCTCCGCTTCGCGGTGAAGATGAAACCCGGACGCTCGCTGCGGATCGAAACGCCGGTCATCTATGACGAATTCAGCCACGCGATCCCTAGTTTCGGCTCCTATTCCTATTTCGGCTCGGGCTGTCGCTTCCATTTCGTGGAATCGATCGGGCGTTTTTGTTCGATAGGCCATGGCGTCAGGATCGGACCGACCGAACACAACCTGACCGCGCTTTCCACCCATAACTTCTTCGGGGCCCGCGACGGGTTCATCGCCCGCACCGAGGAGGCGACTGCCTATCGCACCGACAATCCGAAGTTGTTCGAGCGTTTGGCGAAGGCCGCTCAGTCTCACCGCGAGGGGCTTGGCCTCGCTTATGTCGGCAATGACGTGTGGATCGGCGACAATGTCACCGTTCTCGCCGGCGTCAGGATCGCGGACGGTTGCGTGTTGGGCGTCGGGGCGGTCGTGACCAAGGATACCGAGCCTTACGGGATCTACGGCGGCATCCCCGCACGCCTGATCCGACATCGCTTCCCGAAGGAAATCTGCACGCGCCTCGCCGCTACGAAATGGTGGGATTACCCTGTCAGCACGCTCAACGGCATCGACCTGTCGGAGATTGAAAAGAACATCGGCAAGATCGAGAAGGCGGTCGCCAAGGCAAAGCTCGCCGAGCGGACGGCCGTGAAGATCGAGGGCAAGCCCGAAGATCTCAAGGTCTCGATCGTCAAATAGGCTCGCGTCCGGGACAGCGTTCTCGCTCCCCAGTCGATGAAATCATCGTCATGCGACAGGCCGCCGCGCCCGACCGGCGCGGGACAGGCGATCAGCCTGTCCCGACATCCAGCAAAGGCCATGGGTGATCGCGATCAGCGTTCCCGCGCCGCTTCCATCCGCGCTTCGTCGATCGGGCTCAGCAGATAGGATATCACGCGCCGTCGGCCGGTCTTGATGTCGGCGGTCGCCGCCATGCCCGGCCCGAGCGGCACCACGCCGTTCTCGGTCAGGACGGTCGTCTGCTGGATGGCGACCCGCGCGGTATAGACCAGCCCCAGCTTCTCGTCCTCCACCGCATCGTTCCCGATGGTGATGATGCGACCGGGAATCGTGCCGTAGCGGGTGAAGGGGAAGGCCTCCAGCTTCACCGCAGCCTCCTGCCCGACATGGACGAAGCCCGCATCCTTGTTGAGCACCTTGACCTCGACGACGAGCGGGCCGCCCTCGGGCACGACCATCATGATCGGCTTGGCCGGCTCGACGACACCACCCACCGTGTGGATCGCCAGCTGCGCGACCGATCCGTTGACCGGCGAGGTCAGCCGCTGGAGCCGCGAGCGCTGCGACGCCTTGGTCAGTTCCTCGCGACGAAGCCGGGCATCCGCCTCCGCCTGGGCGAGTTGGGTCAGCATCTCGGCGCGGGTCTCGGCGCGACGCTGGATCCCGCTGCTGGTCGACGAGTTGATCTGCGATTCCGCCTTCTTCGCCGTCTCCAGTGCGATCTGGCGGTCGCGATCCGCCGACAGCCGCTGGCGACGCATCTCGATCACCCGCAGCTTGGAGACGTAACCCTTCTCCAGCAGTTTCTCGTTCGCCTCGATCTGCTCGTCGAGCAGCGGCATCGTTTCTGCCAGCTTGGCGGCGTTAAGCGTCGCTTCTCCGCGCGCCGCGACCGCGCCCGCGCGATTGGCCGCATAGGCTGCCGTGGTGGCGTTGACGTCCGCCAGCTGCGCGCGCGCCAGCGCGAGCTGCGTCGCCGCAACCTCGGGCGGGGTTCCCGCCGGTGCCACGAAGTTGAGCCCCCCGCCGTCCAGCGCGGTGATCACCGCGCGCAGCCGGGCGGCATCCAGTTCGGCCTTGACCATCGCTTCGCGCGCCTGGGTCACCTCGGCGGTGGATACGGTGGGGTCCAGCTCGACCAGCGCCTGGCCGGCCTTCACCTTCTGCCCGTCACGCACCAGGATCGAACGGACGACGCCGATCTCCGACGGAGCGATCAGCTTGACGTTCTCGGCCGGGATCAGACGTCCCGGTGCCGAGGCGACGATGTCGATCTTGCCGAAGATCGACCACAGCAGCGTGACCAGCAGCCCGATCAGCAGCACCCACGCCGCCAGACGCGCGGTCGGGGAGACCGGCTGCTCGACGATCTCGAGCGCGGCGGGCAGGAAATCCTTCTCGGTGACGTCGCCCAGCGGCCGGAGCGTCTTCTTCTCGTGCTCCAGCGCCTGCTTGACGATGTCCCAATGCTTGGTGATCGCGTTCATGCCGCCTGCCCTCCGGCCGAAATACCCATTTGACGGCGATGCAGATCGGCATAGCGACCGTTCCGGGCGAGAAGATCGTCATGCGATCCCGCCTCGATGATGCGCCCCTTCTCCAGCGTGATGATGCTGTCGCACTGCCGGATCGCCGACAGCCGGTGAGCGATGATGATGACCGTGCGGCCCCGCGCCATCGCGCGCATGTTCCGCTGGATGATCTCCTCGCTCTCGGCATCGAGCGCCGAGGTCGCCTCGTCGAGGATCAGGATGCGCGGCTGGGTGACGAGCGCGCGCGCGATCGCGATGCGCTGGCGCTGGCCGCCCGACAGGTTGACGCCGCGTTCCTCGATCATCGTGTCATAGCCTTGCGGCATCGTCAGGATGAACTCGTGCGCGCCCGCCAGCTGCGCTGCCGCCATCACGCGCTCCAGCGGCATCGCCGGCTGGGCGAGCGCGATGTTCTCGCGGATCGATCGGTTGAACAGCAGGTTCTCCTGCAGCACCACGCCGATCTGCCGGCGCAGCCACGCCGGATCGATCTGGCCGATGTCGACGCCGTCGATCAGGATGCGGCCCTGCGCCGGCATATAGAGCCGCTGGAGCAGCTTGGTCAGCGTCGACTTGCCCGACCCCGAGGAGCCGACGACGCCGATCGAGGTGCCGGGCGCCATGTCGATGTTGATGTTCTCGATCGTCCACGGGCCGTCCGCCGCGTAGCGGAAGAATACCCGCTCGAACTTGATCGCACCCTTGACCGCCGGCAGCGCAACGCGACTGCCGCCGCCTGCCTCGACCGGATAGTTGAGCACCTCGCCCAGCCGCTCGATCGAGATGCGGACCTGCTGGAAATCCTGCCACAGCTGCGCCAGCCGGATTACCGGGCCGGACACGCGCTGCGCGAACATGTTGAACGCGACGAGACCGCCCACCGTCATCGCGCCGGCGATCACCTCGCGCGCGCCGAAGAACAGGATCGCGGCAAGGCCCAGCTTAGATACCAGCTGCACCATCTGCGATCCGGTGTTGCCCAGGTTGATCACCCGCTGCGACGCCGCGCAATAGCCGGCCAGCTGCCGTTCCCAGCGGTCCTGCCACTGCGGCTCGACCGCCGCGGCCTTGACCGTCTGCATGCCCGACACGCTCTCGACCAGCAGCGCGTTGTTCGCCGCCGATCGTTCGAACTTCTCGTTCAGCCGCGCGCGCAGCGGGCCAGTGACGAAGACCGAGATCGCGACGTAGCAGGGGATTGTAATCGCCACGATCGCGAAGAGCAGCGGCGAATAGATCCACATCGCGACCATGAAGATGATCGTGAACAGCGGATCGACCAGCACCGACAGCGAGCTGTTGGTCAGGAACTCCCGGATCGATTCGAGCTGGCGGATGCGCGTCACCGTATCGCCGACCCGCCGGCTCTCGAAATAATGGAGCGGCAGGCCGAGGAGATGGCGGAACAGCTTGGCGCCCAGCTCGACGTCGATCTTCTGGCTGGTTTCCGAATAGAGCCGCGTGCGCAGCCATCCGAACGCCACTTCCCAGACGGAGACCGCAGCAAAGCCGATCGCCAGCACCGCCAGCGTGGTCTGCGCATTGTGGACCAGCACCTTGTCGATGACGTTCTGAAAGAACAGCGGCGCCGCGAGGCCGAGCAGGTTGAGCGCGAGCGTGACGAGCAGCACTTCGCCGATCAGCTTCCGGTAGCGGACGATCTGCGGAATGAACCAGCGCACGTCGAACGGTCGCTTGGCGGCCGCGACGCTTTCGCGCGTGGTGATCAGGACCATCGTCCCGTCCCACAGCGCGGCCAGGGCATCGCGATCGAGCCGCTCGATCTGCTTGCCGGGCTTTTGGATCAGCGCCACATCGTCGGTGAAGCGGCCGATGATGAACCAGCCGTCCGGTCCGTTCGCCAGCGCCGGCAGCGGCAGCCGGGGCAACCGATCCCAGTTCGCGTCGATCTTCTTGGCCTTGACGCCGTCCTGCCGCTTCGAAAGGCGCAGCAGGTCGAGCACCTCGATCGGGCGGCTGTGGCCCAGTTCATGACGCAGCTGGCTCGGTTCCACCGCGACGCGATGGATGGCGAGCAACGCCGCGAAGGCATGCAGGCCGCTGTCCGGGTCGGGCCCCGACGGCGGGGGCGTATCCATGGTCTCGACGTCGACGATCGTGTTCAAAACCCACTCCACCTCAAACGCAATCCGGCAGCCGCGACCCAAGGCAGCCGAATCGTCGGGCCGAACGTTCAGGCCCGGCGTGAATTGCCGACGCTATTACCAAATAATGTTACCATTCCATACAACTGACGTTCAGTTCGCGTGAGCGAGACTTCGCCGATGGCCATGAGCACCGCCCAGATTATCGCGGCGAGCCGTTTCGGGCTCGGCCCCCGCGCGAATGAAGCGCCGCCGCGCGATCCGCGCGGATGGCTGGTTTCGCAGCTGAAACCGCAGCGCGATCCCCGCCTCGCCGCCACCGAAGCCGCTGCCGCAACTGTGTCCAGTGCCGCGATCGGCATGCAGACCGCGAAGACGACCGAGCAGAAACTCGCCGTGCGCGAGGCGACCGGCAAGGCCGCCAATGGCGTGCGCCGGCAGGCCGGCCAGGCCCGCTTCCTGGCGGCGGTCGATACCGACGCGCCCCTCGTCGATCGATTGACGAGCTTCTGGACCAATCATTTCGCGATCTCGGTCGTTAACCCCAATGTCGCGACCTTCGCCGGCGCGATGGCGGAGGATGCGGTTCGCCCGCATGTCTGCGGCCGCTTCGTCGACATGCTGCTGGCGGTCGAACGGCACCCGGCGATGCTCTTCTATCTGGATCAGGTGACGTCGGTGGGGCCGGGCAGCCCCTATGCCCGTCGCGCGCAGGCGGCGCGCAATGCCCAGCGCGGCCTGAACGAGAATCTCGCGCGCGAGATCCTGGAACTTCACACCTTGGGCGCGCGATCGGGCTATTCGCAGGCCGACGTCACCGAACTCGCCCGCGCCCTGACCGGATGGTCGGTCACGCCGCTTACCCGCGAAAGCGTGCAGGGCACGCGCCCGCCCGGCTCCTACGCCTTCCTTCCGATCCGCCACGAGCCCGGCCAGCGAACCCTGCTGGGCCAGCGCTTCGCCGATGATGGCGAGGATCAGGCACGCGCCATGCTGGAGATGGTCGCCATGCGGCCGGAGACCGCGAAGCATCTCGCCACCAAGCTTGCCGTCCATTTCGTCGCCGACGACCCGCCCGCCGCGCTGATCGAGCGGATGGCCCGCGCCTATCTCGATTCGGGCGGCGAACTGATCCCGGTCTATCGCCAGCTGATCGAGGCGGACGAGGCCTGGGCCGAGCCCTACGCCAAGTTCCGCACCCCCTGGGACTGGCTGGTCGCGAGCGCCCGCGCGATCGGCTGGGACGAGCAGTTGAACGCCGATGTCGTCCTGCTGACGCTCGGCCAGCCGCTGTGGAAGCCCGGCGCGCCCGCCGGATGGCCCGATCGCAACGGCGACTGGGCAGCGCCGGAGGCCGTCTATCGCCGTGTCGAGATGGCGCAACGCCTCGCGGCGCGGCTGGCCGCAGGCAACGACGCGCGCGCGCTCGCCGATCAGGTCATGCCCGAGGGGATCGGCGCGGACAGCCGCACCGCCATCGCCCGCGCGGACAGCCCGGCGCAGGCGCTGGTGCTGCTGCTCGCCTCGCCCGAAATGATGCGGAGATGACGCCGATGGCCGATACTCTTTGCCCCGATCTTTCGCGGCGGCTCTTTCTGACCGGGGGCGGCGCGCTCGCCGCCTCGCTCGCGCTGCCAGCGACGCTCTATGCGGCACGAGCGCCCACCGAACAGCGGCTGGTCTTCATCATCCAGCGCGGCGCGATGGACGGGCTCCACGCCGTGCCGCCGGTCGGCGACCCCAGCTATGCAACGCTGCGCGGCGCGCTGGCGCAATCGGACAGCCCCCGCAAGCTTGACGCCATGTTCGGGCTGCACAGTTCGCTCAGCGAGGTCGGCAAGATCTACGACCAGCGCCAGGCGCTCCTCCTCCACGCGATCGCGTCCCCCTATCGTGATCGATCGCATTTCGATGGGCAGGACGTGCTCGAAACCGCCGGCGTCCGCCCCTATCAGACGCGCGACGGCTGGCTGAACCGGATATCGCTGCTGATCGGCGGAGAGGCCCTTGCGCTCGCGCCGACCATCCCGGTGGCGCTGCGCGGCAAGGCCCCGACGCCGAGCTACGCCCCCTCGGGCCTGCCGACGCCCGACGAAGACCTGATGGTGCGGATCGACGGGCTCTACCGCAACGATCCCGTGCTCCACGCCGCCTGGGAAGCCGCCAAGGAAACTCGTGCGATCGGCGGCGGCAAGGATGCCGGCGGGCGGCGGCAGAACCCGGTCGAGCTCGGCCAGACCGCCGCGCGCTTCCTCAACGCGCCGGATGGCGCGCGAATCGCCATGATCGAGACAAGCGGGTGGGATAGCCATGCCAACCAGGCCGGGTTGCTCAAGCGCAGCCTGTCCTCGCTGGACCTGCTGATCGGATCGCTGAAGGCGGGGCTCGGCGCACAATGGGCGAGGACGCTGGTGGTCGTCGCCACCGAATTCGGGCGGACCGCCGCCGTCAACGGCACCAACGGCACCGATCATGGCACCGCCAGCGTCGCGATGCTGCTGGGCGGCGGCGTGACCGGCGGGCGCGTTGTGGCAGACTGGCCCGGCCTGCGCGCCAACCAGTTGTTCGAGGACCGCGACCTTGCCCCCACCGCCGATATCCGCGCTGCGATAGGCGGCGCGGCGGCGGCGCATTTCGGGGTCGATCCGCCCCAGCTGATGGCGGCGATGCTGCCCGATCAGGAACGCATCGTCGCCATGGAGGGGCTGGTGCGGGCATGATCCGAGGTGTTTCCACCTCAAGGGTTTGACACGGGGCGCGTTGCCTGTGGTAACGCTCCGCCGAACCAACGATCCGGAAAGCCTGATGACCGACACGAACGCCGCCCCCGCGACGGACGATATCGAACGGATCGCCTTCTTCACCCGCGCCGAGCGAAAGGCGGCGGTGGAGAAGCTGCCCGGTATCCTGAAATCACTCGGTGTCGCGGTTCGCGACCCCGCTTCGATCGTGAAATTGTTCGGGCGCTATTACACCGATATCGCGCTGGTCTTCGAACCGCCGGTGTCGGTCACCCGGATCGAGAAGCAGCTAGGCCGGGTCGGGCGCTACACATTCTTCGGCGATCAGAGCACTTTCGAGCGCGTGAGCGGCATCGGCCGCTACTCCTCGCTCGCGTCCAACATCATCATGGGGCGCGCCTTCCACCCGACGAGCTTCCTGTCGAGCAGCAAGGTCTTCTACGCCGGGGCCGGATCGACGCTGGTCGGTGACGAGTTCACCGAGTTCAAGACGCTGGCCGCCAGCACCCGCCAGGCCGCGCGCGCCGAATGGATCCGCATCGAGGCGGAGCGGCATGGCGAAATCTCGATCGGCCATGACGTCTGGATCGGCGACCGCGTGATCGTCATGCAGGGGGTGTCGATCGGCACTGGCGCGGTCGTCGCGGCCAACGCGGTCGTCACCAAGGACGTGCCGCCCTATGCCGTGGTCGGCGGCGTCCCGGCCAAGCTGATCAAATATCGTTTCCCCGAAAAAACGATCGAACGGCTGCTAGCCTCGCGCTGGTGGGATCTTCCGCTCCACGCGATGGCGCCCGTCCCATCGCACGACATCGACCGGGCAATCGACGCGATCGAGGAAATACGCGCCAAGGCCTTCGACGAGATCATCCAGTCGGAAGTGCGCATCCTGATCGACGAGGAAAGCGTATCGATCGTGACCGCCAGGACGCGGCATTCGCTGCCGGCGCTCGGCAGCACTGTCGTGGCCGACAATGCGGAATTCACGCCGGAAACGGTTGCCGAAGCAGTTAGCCCCTCGCCTACAGACGCTTAGAGAATCAGGCGCGGCTTAACCAAGGCTATACCGTTTCGCGCCTGAAATGGTTGACGCCCTACAACTCATCGCATGAAAAATCGTATTGCCGAAAAATTCCTGAATTCCGGGGGCGTCACGGTTGATCTTTTCATTTTTCCCCCTCTATGCTGCGACGCATTAGTCCGAAACGGCACAATATGTCGGCTGGTCGCAAGATATGCAGTCGGGGAAGTCGGTTTGCCCGGCCTCTCCTCACGGGTTCGAGTGGAGGATAGACGATGGAACAGGCACTCGCGGAACGGATCGCCGAGGGATCGCGATCCACCCGCCGGCGCAGGGGCGAGGTCGAGGAGCGCGAGGTGATCGACACCGAAGGCTTCGCTCGCAACGGCTACACCATCCTCCCCGCCGTGTTCACGCCCGACGAGATCGATCGGATGCGCCTGCTGTTCCTTCAGCAGTTCCAGACCCGCGGCGGTTTCGCCGGGCGCCTCAAGACGATCCGTTCGGCCGTGGTGCCCGATGCGTTCAATCGCGATCCGCGCATCGCCGAGTTCGTGCTGCGTCCGCGCATCCTGAATGCGCTCAACGTGCTGATCGGACAGCCGGTGCACTACCTGCACCACAGCGACATCCACCTGAACTGGTCCGGCGGCTGGCATCGCGACAGCATCGACAAGCCGAGCTACTACGACTTCGTCCAGACCGACATCTGGGATCCGAAGCTCTGGGCCGACTACAAGGTCTACAAGGTCGCGGTATATCTGCAGGACCACAGCAACAACACCGAGGGGCTGAACATCGTCCCCGGCAGCCACACCCGCCGTTCCGCCGAGCGCCCGACCGAGGAAGCGCTGCGCAGCAATGTCGGTGATGCCGTGATCTTCGACACCCGCCTCGTCCATCGCGGCGTGCTGAGCCATGAGCTGGAGGGCAGCAAGACCTTCATCGACGGTTCCAACCGCATGTCGATCTTCTCGTCCTATGGTGCCGACAACGCCATGTCGCGCGAGTTTTCCGAGGGCACCGTCTGGCGGCAGAACATGCAGGTCCAGAAGGAAGAATATGCGCTCGACCCGCGCGTGGTCGACGTGCTCGACGATCGCGGCGTGGGGGTTCTGCCGATCAACAACCGGCCCTATCCGCGGTCGCTCACCTCCATGTACGAGACGATGATCTGATCCATGGCCACGACTCCTTCAGGAACCTCGCGCACCCGCCGCGCCTCCACGTCCGCTCGTCCGTCGCGCCGCGGTTCGACCGCGAAGTCCATTCCGGCACCCGTCGTCGAGGTCGATGACCGCGCCCCTGCCGAGGGGCAGCGCCGCATCCTCATGGTCTGCGATTCGGACAGCAACATCGGATTTTCCGGTCGCTTCGCCCGTTTCGCGCGGGACAAGGGGGTCTATGCCCGTGTCGCCTTCTGTTCGGGCCAGGCCGATCTGACGCTGCAGGCCGCGCATTCGCGTGGCGGCGATGACGACGACATCTTCATCGTCTCCGATTGGCGGCGTCTGTTCGAATCCCCCCGCATCCTCGATTTCGACGCCATATTCGTGATGATAACCGGCAAGGACGTGCCGCGCTTCTGCGACAGCCTGCGCAAGATGGCGGTCAGCTACGGGCGCCCCCGCCCGCGCACGATCGGCGGTTTCATCGGCGAATGGATCAGCGGCGAACCGCAGATCATCGAGCGCACCGGCCTCGACCACTTCCTGGTCAACCGCGCCGACGAGCTCGGGCTGTTCCGCACGATCGCGTCCAAGTTCGGCTTCGGCTGCGAATTCGTCCACATCCCCTACCCCTTCGTCGTCCGCCACAGCTGGCAGCGGCCGCTCGCCAAGAGCTTCACCTATTCGCCGAAGTCACGGATCGTCTTCGCCGAACAGGTGCAGGTGCCCCGCCAGCCCGAGGAACGCCGGCTGCTGTTCCGCACGTTGGCCGAACTCGCGCGCCGCCATCCCGAACGCGATATCCTGTTCTGCGAGCGCGAACTGCCGCTCGGCGGCACCCGCCACCGGTCGGTCGGTAACATCGGGGAGTTCTTCGACGATCTGGAGGCGGTCGCCCCCAATCTGAAGCGCCTGCCCGGCGGTTTCCGCGAGAACCTGTCGAGCGCCGACGTCGTCGTCTCGGTTTCGTCGACCGCCTGCATCGAGGCGCTAATCAACGGCGTACCCGCGATCTTCCTCGACAGCTTCACGGCGTCGGGCGCGGACAAGTTCGCGCGGACTGGCGTGACCACCGATCTCGCCGGCCTGTTCGAGGAACGCGAGTTCACGATCTCCGACGAATTCTACGCCGAATTCTCCGATCGGTCGGTGTGGGAGAATATCCTCGCGCTCGCGCTGTCGTCGCCGCGCCGGGCCGATACCTCCGCTGCCCCCGTCGTCGGCAGCCTCACACACCAGTACACCCGATCGATCACCGCTCGCGAGGCGCTGTTCGAGGCGATCGGCCGCATGCCCCGCGCCCGCGATCTGACCGCCCCGGCGCAGGCGCGGCTCGGCTTTGGCGCGTTCGAGAACTTCATCGCCGATCTGGCGCCGGCCGACCTCAACCGCGCGCGGCTTTCGGACGTCACGCGCGTCCGCGCCGACGATACGGCCCCGATCTGGATCGAACCGTCGCCCGAAGGCGATTTCCCGGTCAACATCGACGGCACAAGCTTCTCGATCAACCTCGGCGTGGCCGCGGCGGACCTTCGCGAAGTGCAGGTCTTCATCCGTTATCAGGGTCGGGAGCTGCCCATCCGCATGGCGGGCGGCAAGCTGATGCCGATCCCCGATGTCGACGGCCAGTTCATCGCCGCCGACTTCCTCGACCTCGCCTGGTCGACCGGACCGGCTGCCGTGCTCCGGCTGCGCAGCTTCGATCCGATCACCGTGCTGCGTTGCACGATCGTCACCAAGAAGCGCGACATCGTGGTGTCGCGTCTCGCGATCGAGCCGTCCTTCTACCCCAGCGATCCGCGCGTGCTGGCGCATGTCGTGTCGCCGGGGCCAGTGGCGCTCACGCCGGGCAAGGACATCTGCCTGCTCGTGACCCCGGCGCGCTGGCGGATGCACGCGCCGAAGACCGAGCTGCTGCGCATCGTGACCGAGGCCGGCGACCAGACGATGCTGTCGATCGCCCACAACGGATCGATCGAGGTATCGCTGGGCGATCCGATGGCCCCGGAAGTCCACAGCTTCCCTTGGAGCGCATCGAACACGGTCATGCTGTTCTCGACGCGGACGCTCACCGCGCTGCTCGTGAACGAGAATGTTCTCGTTATCGATCGTCCGGCATCCCCCGCGCTGCTCCAGCTCGCGGGCGTCGCCGACGACATGGATCCGTGCTTCGATACGCTCGAACTGTACGAGGACGAGTTCACCGCCGGCACGATCAACCGGCTGGTCGAATTGTTCACGCTCCGGGTCTTTGCCGCCGATTCCGACTACGCGGCCAAGCACACCGAGATCCCGGATTTCCGGGCCGAGCTCGAAGCCCGTCTCGGCAAGCCGGCGGACAAGCCCAAGGCGGCCACCAAGCCGGAGAAGGACAAGGCCGAGAAGCCAAAGCTCGCAAAGGCCGCAGCAGAAGTCGTTGCGGTAGCCGCGAAGGCAGCGCCCAAGGTCGCCGCCGTCGTCGCAAAGGCAGCTGCTCCGAAGGCTCCGGCAAAGGTTGTGCCCGCGAAGCCAGTGGCTTCGGCTGCCGCCCTGCTCCCGCCGGTCCTGCAGGATCCGAAGGGGACCGTCGCTCCGGAGATGTCGCGCCTGCCGGCCTTTGCGGAATCCAATGCCGCGTTCGAGAAGGGCGATTTCGAGAAAGTGGTCGAGATCAGCTCCAGCGCCCTGCTTTCCACACCCGGATCGACCCGGCACATGTGGTTGCTGGCGCGCGCGCTCAATCGGCTGGGCCGGGTCAAGGAAGCTGTCGAGCACACCACGCAGCTTGTCACGCTGAAGCCGGCCGAGAAGCTCTTCCGCGAACTTCACGAGAAGCTGACTGCCGCGCCCGCGCCGAAGGCCGTCCGGAAGATCACCATCCCCAAGGCCAGCCCGGTCGTCAGCAAGGCGGCCGCGCCCGTGATCGAAAAGCCTGTCGAGGTGCCGAAGCCGGCACCGAAACCGGTGGTCAAGGCCGCAGCGAAGGGAGCACCGCGCCCCAGCTATGCCGAGGCGGACGCCGCCTTTGCGCGGGGCGATTTCAAAAAAGCGGCAGAGATCTCGGCGGCGGCGCTCGCGCTCAACCCGGACTCGACCAAGCTGCGCTGGCTGCTGGCACGGATGCTCAACCGCCTTGGCCAGTTCGATGCCGGGCTGGAGCAGACGTCGATCCTGATGCAGCAGCATCCCGGCGAGAAGCAGTATCGCGAGTTGAACGACATGCTGCTCGCCCGGCAGGCGAAGCAGGCCGGCAAGGCACCGGCGCTCGCCACGGCCGCCGCCCTCTCGCCCGCCGAGGAGCTCGCCGAAAAGCTGCGCGCCAAGGCGCGGGGCTTCTTCAAGGCCTGATCCGGACCGCCCGATCCTCCGCTCGCGCGGGAGATCGGGCTCGGTCGCTACTCGCACGCCACGGATGACCATCGCCCGGCTGGCGGACGCTGCGGATGCGGCCGTCCGCCA
>Ga0160461_1000737_pt1 | contig 18247 bp, 14 predicted proteins | sample HID1975I_E6MG_FD_108266 | JGI IMG/M metagenome (GOLD analysis project Ga0160461, IMG submission 108266) | Enriched soil microbial communities from UW Madison campus, WI, USA - HID1975I_E6 MG | ecosystem: Environmental > Terrestrial > Soil > Unclassified | place: USA: Madison, Wisconsin...
CCGCCGCCGTCACGCTGAGCACCGAACCGGGGTGCGAGTCGCCCAGCCCGTATGACCATTTGTGGTCACCCAGGCCGTTCGTCCAGGCGCCGCTGGTGTCGAACAAGGGCAGCGGCAGATAGGCGGTGAGCTTCAGGTTTTCGTAGTCGCCCGTTTGCAGGTCATAGCGCAGCACGAAGGTGACCACGTCGCCGGGCTTCAGTTCGTAGGACGGCGACACCACCACGCCGTTGACCTGGAACACGCCGATATCGACGGCGCCGGTGGGCACGGTCAGGGTCAGTTCGGACCCGTCGGTCTCGGTATCGCCCAGGTTGACGCGGTCTTCGACGATGCTGCCTTCCAGCAGCGCGCTGTTGCCGACGCTGTCGCCTTCATTGATTTCAGCTTGCGGGTACGTGCCCTGATAGGCCTGGTCCAAGGTAGCGCGGTAGGTCACGGTGGCCAGCGTGGCGCTTGTGCGGATGCCGTCGTGCAAGTCGCCCATCAGCGCCGCAAGCGGCAAGCCGGCGTTGCGCACGGACGCCGCCAGGTCGAAGGTGACGGTGGTGCCGCCGGGCCCTTTGGCGCCCAGCGTGTAGACCAGCGCCACGGTGTAGGTGGCGCCATCCTGCGTGAACGTCATGACCGGCGTGCCGTCGAACGTCATGCCGTTGCCCAGCAGGTCGGTCACGCTCAGCTTGCCTTCGCCCAGCAAGGTCTTGCCGAAGGTGAAGTAGTCGGAGATGGCGATGTCGTACTTGAATTCCAGCGTGTCGCCCGGCGACAGCCCGGCCACGCCGGTATCCACCGCCACGCTGCCGGTCTTGTGCAAGGTGACCGCCGTGGCCACGAAGTCCAAGGGGTCGCCAAGGTCCACCACGGGCACCAGCGGTATCAGCGGCGGGACGTCGCGCGGGTCCAGCGGCACCCAGCCACCGGTGACGATAGGCCGGCCCAGCGTAATGGTCCGGTCGTCGCCCGTACTCGGGTTAAGCACGGCCGCGCCGCCGGCATCCGTCTGCGGCACATAGAAGGTCACCAGCGTATCGACCGGGCCGGCAAGCGTTGCATAGTTGACGGTGTAGGACTTCACGTAGGGCGACTGGGCAAGCGCCAAATTGATGGCGGCAGCGCTGGTAAGCTCGACGCCATCGGCAAGCACCAGCTTGGTGATTTCGCCGCCCGCGCCGGGCGTGATGCTTTGCACGCGGATGGTGTCGGGCAAGGTCTGGGTCAGCGACACGTTTTGCAGCGTCTGGCCGGGCGCGGGCGTGGCCGTTACCGTCAAGGTGTGCGGCGTGTTCTCGCCCGTGACGGTTTCGCCTTCCACCATGTCGACGCTCTGCGTCACTTCAAACGGCGTGGCGCGCATGGCGAAGGTCTGCCAATCGCCTTCCACCAACGACGGGTCTTGCTCCGGGTTGTTCAGCGCGTCGTTGCCGTATTGGAAACCGCTGCGCAGGCTGACCACATGGTCTTTGTTGACGTCGGCCAGGTTGCTCATGTGCAACTTGATGTCCACCACGATGGCGGGCTGGTCTTTGCCGAAGCCTGCAAAGGGCAGTTCCAACACCACCAACTGGTCGCCTGGGCGGTAACCGTAGTCGGATGCGCGGATGACCAGCGCGTTGCCCGAGGCGTCGCGCGCCAAGGGGTGCAAGGCGGTGCCGTCCGCGCCGAAGGTAACGACGTGGCTGACCAGATTGATTCCCAATGCGCTGGCGGAAAGAAAGCTGACGCCGTCGTCCCCGTCAAAGCCGGTAGTGGGCAACAAGACGTCCACGAACGGCGCGTAGCCCTCTTGGGTGGAAGGGTTGGTGATGGTTGCCTGGATGACCGCGTCGCCACCCACCAGGATGTCGGCGGAACTGCTGCCCAGCGTCAGGGTCGGGTCGGCGTTGGCCAGCAGGCCCTGGTAGCCCGCCAGCGCCGCGTCCAACACGGCAAGCCGGCTTTCGATGGGGCCGGTCGAGGCCTCAAGCGCCCAGTCGCCGCCGGCGGATGCCGCGCCCGTGTCATTGGTCGAGGCCGCGACGTCGGCGCCGGTCAGCGACGCCATCTTTTGCAGCAAGGCGTGCCCGTCCTCACCTTGGCCGGTTGCGCAACCGTAAAGCAGGATGTCGCCATTGGGGCTGAGATGCGTGCCCCACTCCGCCGTGCGCAGCGTGTCCGCCGACTGGGTCGACAACACACTGCTGCCCAATTGCATTTGCCCCGGCGTGCCGTGGCCAAGAATTTGAATGGAGTCGACCTGGCCAAGAGAATCCAGCGCCGCTTGCACCGCGGCCACGCCGTCCTTGGCGGCATCCACCACCACCACTTTCGTGCCCGGCGCGGCGCTATCAGCCAAGGCCTGCGCGCCTTGAACCCGCGCGTCCACCACCAATACGTTGCGCGGCGCGGCGTTTGAATCCGGTGTGGGTGCGTCGGACGGGGCTGCGTCCGACTGTGATGTGTGCTGCTGTTCGGCGGCTACCGCGCCCGCCGCGTCAAAGAGCAGTCGAGGCTCCAGCGCCAGAACGCGCGACAAGGGTGCAAAGGTCTGGCGGCGGTATTGAGGCATTCCGTGGCTCCAGTCGGCGTCGATGTCGGTGGACAGCGCCTGAGTTCAGTACGGATGAAACGCGGTCAGCACATGCAAGGCGGCGCGATTCGAGCCACTGGAAAACCACCAACACCGTACCGCCTGCTGCATGGAATTCTCCTGCGGGGCATACCGATAATCACGATGCCCATTCAAACAGGCATCAGGAGTTACACGTTGAAATAAGGCTTTGTGACGAGTGTTGCGGTTTGAGAATACCTCGCAGCCAGTCGGGGCTGTCAAGAAATTTTCTCGTTTTCGTGGGCGTTATAACAACGTAAAAAGCAATTTGGTAAGCGTGCTTTTCAGCGGCCATTGCAGCGATATCAATATCAATAGCGGCAACGCGGCGGGCAGCAAAATCTTGATCAAAACGGACTTGGTAATAATGGCCACGCGCATGGAAGCCACTGATTGATATAGCGCCTGAATATCCGCCACGGGCCCCAATTCGGGCGCATTCAACATGGGATAATCCGGCACGTCCATTTTGCGGATCCAACGGTCGTCCACTGCCCTGCCATGCTGCGCCAGCAACACGCCATAATCCAGCAGCGCTTGCCGCTTGGCGCGCATCAGCAAGGGCGAAAACACCAGCAAGGGGGCCACGCCCATCAACACCAGCACGCCCAGCAATGCGGCGATCTGCCCGTAAAGCGAAGGCACGGTCACGCCGTGATAAAGCACTTCGTGCGCCCACACGCCCGCCATTACCGCCGACACCGACAAGATAATGGGCGCGTACACCACCGGAATGCGGCTGAGAAAACCCAGGCCGCCAACACGGTCGGGATGCAGCACCACCAGGTTCAGCGGCAAGCGGGCAATGCGAAACAGCAATATGCCCAGCAACACCAAACGCCAGACCCAGGCCAGCAGCAGAATCGAAAAAATCGGCCGCGTTACGAACAACAACCACCACACGCCAAACCTCAGCGTGGGGCTTTCTGTATTGGCCCAGCGCATCTCGTCCAGGTTGGGCGACATGAACAAGACCGCGGTCCAGCTCACCACCAGGCCCGCGATAAGAATCCACGGAAAAACCTGATTGCGCAGGCGCAGCATGTCTGTCAGGACCTGATCGAACCTGGCGGACAACTCGCCGCTGACCAAGCCCGAGCGCTTGAACTCACGGACGCCTTTGGGAATGTTCTGCTGGGCTACTCCCTCGGCTATCACCAGCAAGGGAATGGCGACCAGGCAGCGCACATGGATGCCGATGTGGCCCAGCAGCGGTTCGGCGCCGCCCACCGGGTCGATGGCGGTGCCCGCCCACCAGGCCACGATCACCAAGGGCAGCCAGGCCACCATCGCGTAGAGCACGGCGCGCCGCAGGAACCCGCCGCCGCCGGGCGGAATCAAGCCGATTTTGCGTTGAATGCGGTAGAACACATCGTCTCGCACGAGCGAGAAGCGCTCCACGTCTTCGTCCCTGCTGGCCTGCCCTGGAATCATTGCCGTCTCCAAAAAGGAAGCTTGCTCAACGCCAGGCGCTGCCCACCTGGATGTAAAAAGCGTTCTGATCCTTGCTATGGGCCACGTCGATACCGACCGCCAAGCCCAGTTTTTGGGCGATCAGGTATCGAAAGCCCGTGCCCACGCTGACCACGTTCGACGCCTCTGAAAATGACTGCCAGTTGCCGTAGGCCTTGCCCACGCCCGTGAATGCCAGCACGGACCAGCGCCGCGTCACATTCCAGCGCACCTCCCCTTCGGCGACCAGCGCATTGCGGTCCTGATAGCGGCCGCGCGATACGCCTCGCAAGTCGACATAGGGTTGTGCATAGAACGGCACCGCGCCGTCGGTGAATTGGCCGTCGGCACGAAATCCAAGCGTCCACTTGGGAGCAATGGGCGTCCACGTATAGGTCCGTGCGCTATAGGTTTCAAAATCGCGGTCGCTGCCCGTCCAACGGCGTGCGACCTGGGCGCTGAGTTCGGCGTAGTGCCCACGATTGGGATAAAAGATGTTGTCGCGGCTGTCGTATTGCACCACCGCGCCCAGCTTGCCGATGCGCTCACCAAGCTCAGCGCTGCCTAGTTCACCCGGCACTTCGCCCCGGAAGCGCGCGTCGGAACCAAAGTAGGAATAGCGCGGGCCCACGTACCAGCGCGAGTCGCCGATACGCGCCAATAGCTGCTGGATCAGCATCGTGCCCTTGAGCTGGTAGCCGCGCCCCTGATTGAGGGGGCCGTAGTAATCCAGATTGACGCGGCCGTGGGCCAACGCGCCCAGGTAGCGGTATTTGTCGCCTTGCCAAGTGTGGAAATGGAACAAGGCGCCGCCGCGCGAGCCGTTCTCGGTCAGCAGCGCGCCCGCGCCGGTCACATTGGGGGGTGCCTTGGGGTGGCCGGTTGATGAGCCGGCTTCCTGATCTTCCGAAGGCTTGGAAAAGTAGAGCAGCATCAAGCCGCCACCGTAGCCGACGGCGGGCTCCGTGATCACCATCGGAACCGGAAACACGCCCTTCCGGTTCAACAAAAAATCGCTGGTATCGAAGGCGGCATCCGGTTCGTCCGATGCGGGCGGCTCGTCGGCAAGCCCTGCCAAAGGCAGCAGGCATCCGAGCACGGCGAGTAAGCGCGTCAGGTTGGGCAATTGGTTTTCGCCAAGGGCCAAAACTAGCCGCCTAGATTACTGCAAAACGCCGTTGATTCAAGCCTTAGTCGATGCGCCCGATCGCCGCGCCCGCCGCCACCGCCTGGCCCGGTTGGGCTTCGTGCTTGAGCACGCCGCTGCGATGCGCCAACACCTGCATTTCCATTTTCATGGCTTCCATCGTGGCGATCAGGTCACCCTCTTTCACCGTGGCGCCGTCCTCGACCTTCCAGGCCTGGATGGTGCCGGCGATGGGCGCGGCTACGCTCTGGGCGTTGGCGGTGGCCGCGTTGGCTTGGCCGGCTTCCACAGTGGCCGCCCCGGCGGCATGCAGGCCGCGCAGCAGTTCGGCGGGCAGGCCCAGCGACACGCGGCGGCCATCGATTTCAACGGCCGTGCGATGCAGCGTCACGGTGCCCAGCGGCTCTGGGCGCACGGCGGCTTCCAGATCGTTGGCAAAGTCGGTTTCGATCCAGCGCGTATGCACCTTGAAGCCCGATGCGTCGCCCAGGAAATCGTCGTGCGCCAACACCGCGCGGTGAAACGGCAGCACGGACGCCACGCCTTCGATGCGGAACTCGGCCAGCGCGCGGCGGGCGCGGGCAATGGCTTGCTCGCGGGTGGCGCCGGTGACGATCAGCTTGGCCATCAGGGAATCGAAGGTGCCCGGAATGGTCGAGCCCGACTCCACGCCGCTGTCCACCCGCACCCCAGGCCCGGACGGCGGCGCAAAGCTGGCGATGCGACCCGGCGACGGCAGGAAACCACGCCCCACGTCTTCGGCGTTGATGCGAAATTCAATGGCATGGCAACGCGGTGCGGGCGCCTCGTCGAAGCCCAGCGGCAGGCCGTCGGCAATGCGCAATTGCTCCACCACCAGATCCAGCCCGCAGGTTTCCTCGGTGACGGGGTGCTCGACTTGCAGGCGCGTGTTGACCTCCAGGAACGAGATGGCGCCCGACGCGCTCAGCAGGAATTCCACCGTACCGGCGCCGACATAACCGGCGTGCGCGCAGATGTCGCGCGCGGACGCATGGATGCGCTGGCGCTGGTCGTCGCTGAGGAACGGCGCGGGGGCTTCTTCCACCAGTTTCTGGTTGCGGCGTTGCAGCGAGCAATCGCGCGTGCCCAGCACCACCACGTTGCCGTGCTGGTCCGCCAGCACTTGCGCTTCAACGTGGCGCGGGCGGTCCAAAAACTGTTCGACATAGCATTCGCCACGACCGAAGGCGGTGACGGCTTCGCGCACGGCCGACTCATAGAGCTCGGCCACGTCTTCCATGCGCCACACCACCTTCAGGCCCCGGCCGCCGCCGCCAAACGCCGCCTTGATGGCGATGGGCAAACCGTGTTCGCGCGCGAATTCCAGCACGTCTTCGGCGCCATTGACCGGGTCGGCCGTGCCGGCCACCAGGGGCGCGCCGACCGCCAGCGCAATCTTGCGCGCTTGAACCTTGTCGCCCAAGCGTTCGATGGTTTCGGGCGAGGGGCCGATCCAGGTCAGGCCGGCATCGATCACCGCGCGGGCGAACGTGGGGCTTTCCGACAGAAAGCCGTAGCCTGGGTGCACGGCGTCCGCGCCGCTGCGGCGCGCCACGGCCAGGAGCTTGTCGATATTCAGATAGGAATCCGCCGGACGGTCGCCGTCCAGGCCATAGGCTTCGTCGGCCATGCGCGCGTGCAGCGCGTCGAAATCGGCGTCGGCATAGACCGCTACGGATTTCACGCCGTAGTCGGCGCAGGCACGGATGATGCGGACGGCGATTTCGCCACGGTTGGCAATCAGGACTTTCTTCATGGCAGGCGAGTTCACGTTATGTCGGGGTGACTTGCACGGCGGGCACATCAACCGGAACGAAGTCGGAAATGGGGTTCAAGCGCACGCGCGCGCCGATGGGAATTTGCGCGGCGCGGTCCAGATGCCAAGGCGCGACCGAGCCAATGACGGGATAGCCGCCGGTAAGCGGATGGTCGGCCAGGAACAGCACGGGCTGGCCGCTGGCGGGAACCTGGATCGAGCCTTTGCGGGTGCCCTCGCTGGGCAGTTCGGCATGGTTGGCGCGTTGCAGCGGCGTGTCGCCCTGCAAGCGGATGCCGACGCGGTTGGATTGCGGCGTCACGCTCCAGGCCTGGCGCGACAGCAGCGCCACCGCGTCGGTGTCGCACCAGTCGGTGCGCGGGCCCAGCACCACGTCCAGCACCACCTCGGCGTCGGTACGCGGCAGGTCGGCGGGCGCCGTTTCGGGTGCGCCCACAATGGCGCCCTGCCCGGCTGGCCGGATGCCGATGCGGTCACCGGCTGCCAGCGGTTCAGGGCCGACGCGGGCCAGGGTGTCGGTAGAGCAACTGCCCAACACGGGTTCCACGGCAAAGCCGCCGCGCGCCACCAGGTAGTAGCGAATGCCCGCGTCCGGTTGGCCCAGGGTGAGCGTGTCGCCGTCGTCCATGGCAAAGGCTTGGTAGCCCGGGACCGCCCAGCTTGCACCGGCGGCGTTGCGCAATGCGATGTTGCCCTGCGCGCCGGTCACGGCCAGCACGCACGGGCCATGGGCGCGCACCTGGAAACCGCCGTAGACGATTTCAATGCCGGCCTCTCCGGGTGCATTGCCCACCAGCCGGTTCGCGGCGCGCAGCGCGCCACGGTCCATGGCGCCGGAGGCGGCGACGCCCTGGCGCGCTTGGCCGGGGCGTCCCAGGTCTTCGAACACAGCTTGCAAGCCGGGCGATACGATTTCGAGCGCGGGGGTGGTGGGCGCCACGGGCGCGGCGTCGGGCGGTGTGGTGGGTGCGGCTGATGCGGTCGATGCAGCGGATGCCGTCGATGTGGTCGATGCCGAGGATGTAGCCGATGCCGCCGACCCGGCGGACATGTCCGATGCCGCCACCGCGCCCGCGTCAATGAATCGCACGCGATAGCCCGGTTGCAGCAACGCGGGCGTGTCGCGGTTCAAATCCCACATGGCGACTGGGGTCACGCCCAGGATCTGCCAGCCACCCGGGCTGGCTTGCGGATACACGCCGCTGAACGTACCCGCCAGCGCCACGGCGCCTGCCGGGATGCGGGTACGCGGGGTCTTGCGGCGCGGAACATCCAGCGTGGGGTCGCCGCCGCTCAGATAGGCAAAGCCCGGCGCAAAGCCGGTGAAGGCCACGCTGTAGGTGCCGCCCGTGTGGCGGCGCACGACCTCTTCGCGCGTGATGCCCAGGTGCTGGGCCACGTCGTCCAGGTCTTCGCCGTTGTAATGAACAGGGATTTCGATCAGCTTGCCGTCGCGCGCCACGCGGCTGGACGTGTCGCGCGCGCCGATATCGGCAATCAGCGCAGCGCGTGACACCACGCCGGGCTGGAACACCACCAGCACGGTGCGCGCGGCGGGCACCAGTTCAGTCACGCCTTCAATCGGGCGGCCCTGTAGCGCGGCGAACAGCGCCAGGGTCTGCTCCAGGTCGTCAAGCTCAACCAGCAGCGCGTCGGTGTTTACGGGCAGAAAACGCACGCCGGCTCCTAGGCGGATTGCTGGGGGGCAGCGGCCGCGAAAGCGCGGATGCTGACGCCGGCCTGCTCTAGCTGCGTGCGCAGCGCGCGCGCCATGTCCACCGCGCCCGGGCTATCGCCGTGCACGCAGATGGAATCGGCCTGCACGCGGGTCAGGCTGCCATCAATGGCTTCCACCACGCCCTCTTGCACCAGTCGCAGCATGCGTTGCGCCACCGCTTTGGGGTCATGCAGCACGGCGCCCTTTTCGCGGCGCGACACCAGCGCGCCTTGCGGGGTGTAGGCGCGGTCGGCAAAGGCTTCGGCCACCACGCGCAGGCCGCGCTCTTGCGCCAGCGTCAACAGCGGCGCCCCAGCCAGGCCCACCAGCACCAGGCTGGGGTCGATTTCCAGAATGGCGGTGATCACGTCATTGCCCTGGCGGGCGTCGTGGGCGATGGTGTTGTACAGCGCGCCATGCGGCTTGACGTAGCGCACGTCGGTGCCGGCGGCGGCGGCCAGGCCTTTCAACGCGCCAATCTGGTAGATGACGTCGGCCACCAGGTCGGCGCTGGCCACGTCCATGTTGCGTCGGCCGAACCCCGTCAGGTCGGGGTAGGACACATGCGCGCCCACCGTCACGCCGTTGGCGCGCGCGGCTTTCAAAGTGCTGAGGATGCCGGCCGGATCGCCCGCATGGAAACCGCAGGCCACGTTGGCGCTGGACACCACGGCCAGCATGGCCTCGTCATCGCCCATGCGCCAGGCGCCAAGGCTTTCACCCAAGTCACTGTTTAAATCGATCTCAGCCATGTCTGATCCTTAGTCCGCCGACGGCACGCCTTTTTTGCCGCTGATCGTGGAACGATAGTTACACAATTGTTCTACAAATTGGTTAGTATGGTAGATCAAAGCCAGGCTTTCGCCTATCGGTAATTTCACTACCGGGTTTCACCACCGGGTATCTACACCCCATCGCCTATGACGCTGCCCGCCGCGCACCAGACCCTGACCGACAAGGTCACCGAGCAGATCCGCCGCCGCCTGATCAACGGGGAATTCATGCCCGGTCAGCGCCTATCGGAAGCCGTGCTCACGCAATCGCTGGACGTCTCGCGCAACACGCTGCGCGAGGCGTTTCGCAACCTGACCAAGGAAGGCCTGCTGACGCACTCGCCCAACCGCGGGGTGGCGGTGGCCGTGCCCAGCATGGCTTCCATTATTGATATTTATCGGGTGCGGCGCATGATCGAATGCCAGGCGCTGGCGCAGGCGTACCCGCACCATCCGGCGCGCCAGCGCATGCGCCAGTCGGTGGAAGACGCCCTGGCCTGCCGCGAACGCCAGGACTGGCCGGGCGTGGGCACCGCCAACATGGCGTTTCACATGGCCATTGTGGAATTGGCCGACAGTGACCGGTTGAACGCCATGTTTTCCTTATTGCTGGCCGAATTGCGGCTGGTGTTCGGGCTGCTGCAAGACCCGGAGTTCCTGCACGCGCCCTATGCCGACATGAACCAGCAGATTCTGCAAAGCGTGGAAGCCGGCGAATTCGGCAAGGCGGCCGATGCGCTGAAGGACTACCTGGCGCAGTCCGAGCGCATCGTACTGGCCAGCTACGCGCGCCGCGTGGGCAACTGAAGGCGCCACGAGCGCAGCACGTCCACCACCAGGAACGCCAGCAGGCTCACCCCCATGACGGGCAGGCACCAGCCCAGCGCCGCCGCCACAACCAACGCCGCAATACGCGCGGGCCAGCCCAGGGCGGCCCAGGCTTGGGTCAGGGTCTGGCCGCCCGCACCGGCAGCGGGCCGCCGCAACCACCACATGCGATAACCCAGCACGATCATGGCCGACAGCGCCAGCCCGATCGCGCCCATCAGCAACTGATTGGGCCAGCCGAACAGAATGCCCATGTGCATGTCTACGCCCCAGCGGATCAGCTTGGCGATCAGTGGAAAGGTCTCGAAATCGGCGCGGCTGGTGATGGTGTAGGTGGCGGGGTCGATGGCGATGGTGTCGACCTGGGTGGGCCAGGAACGGTCTACCTCGCGCACCATCCAGGCCTGGTCGGCGCTACGCGGCGGGCGGATTTCCAACTGCGTGCTGTCGATGCCGCCCTGGCGCGCCGTTTGCAGGATGCGGTCGAAGTCGTGGGCGGGATCTTGGGGCGCAGCCATGGGGGCTGCCATAGGGGCTGCCATAGCGCCGCCCCCCATCTGCATGCCGCCGTGATGATGCGCATGTTCACCGCCACCCATCGCCGGACCGGCACCGGCCGCCGCGCCGGGCAGCTTCAGCGTGATCGCCGGCGTGATCCAGCCCAATTGCGCGCGCAGTTGGTCCACGCGGCCGCCCGCCCAGTTCGACCAGGTCAGGCCCGTGGCGGACAGGAACAGCAACCCCAGCGCCAACCACAAGCCAAGCACGCTGTGCCAGCGGCGCGCGCGCAACCTGGGGCTGCGGGCTTGGGCCACGGCTTGGGCTGCGACCTGGTTCGCGGCAAGCTTGCGGCGGCGTCCGGTCCACCACAGCACCAGCCCGCCCAGCGTGGCCAGCCACATCCAGGACGCGGCCAGTTCGCTGTAGTTGCGGCCCAGATCGCCCAGCATCAGATTGCGGTGCAGGTAGTCCAGCGTGGTGCGAAACGGCAGCGTGCCGCTGGTGCCGTAGACCGTCATGTCGCCCTTGATGTCCAGCGTGACGGGGTCGACGAACAGCGCGCGGCTTTCCGAATCGCCCATGCCGGGCTGCGTGAACATCACGCGCGTGGTGTCGCCGGGCGCGGGCGCCGGCCGCACGGCAAACAGGCGCGGCCCGGGGCCGATGCGCTCCTGCGCTGCCCGGACCTGGTTGGCCAGCGGCTGCGCCGGGCCGGTGGACGTGGTGTGCAGTTGGTCGGCATAGAGCAGGTTTTCGATCTGCGGGGTCAGCACGAACAGCGTGCCGGTGACGGCGGCCACCAAGATGAAGGGGCCGACAAACAGCCCGATGTAAAAGTGCAGGCGCGTGATCAACGCCAGCAAGGCGCTTTGGCTCGCAACCCGCGCGCGAGCGGGCGCGGAAGCGGTATCCAGGGTATGCGTGGACATGGGATTCTCGAATACGAACAACGCCGCCCCGGTCGGGCGGCAAGCATGCGCGCGGGGCGCATGGCGGAAACAGTTATCCGCGTATCGAGGGTGGCGCCCGTTGGCCCAAGGGAGGGCCGGCGGCCGGCATGGGCGGGCGCGCGCCGTCCACCTTTGGCGGGCGCTGCGCCAGCCAGCGCAACAGCACGGGCGCCACGGCCGCCAAGGGCGGCAGGTTCAGGATTTGATGCGCGCTCAGGCCAAAAGGACATTCCTGCCCGGCGCCGCGTTCGTCGTCATGCCCGGCGCCGTGATGGCCGTGGTGGCCGGGGTGGCCATCATCGGCTTGCAGCATGGCATCGCCGTGCATCATCTGATGGCCATCGGCAGGCGCCTGCCGTGTACCCAGCGATTGCAACGCCGCCATGACGTTGCCGCCGGCCGTACAGAAGCCCAGCGCCAGCCGGCCTTGCCGCAGCGCGTCGGCATCGGGCATGTATCCGGTCGGCACCCAGGCCCGCGCCACCAGCAACAGCAGCAGCAACAGCCGCCCGAAATCGGCGGCCGAGGCAAAGCGAGGAAGGCGACGGGACAATCCGGTACGCATGCGTCCAATCCACGACGCCGGCGAATGCCGGCGTCACGCGGCGCATTTTACGCGCCATGGCGGCGGCCCGCGACCCTGTACCATGCGCCCTCCTCCAAAACCTTGCTTGCCGCCGCCTGCGTTCAGGCATAAATTCACGGTTACCGATTTCCGCTTGGGGCCTGCTTGGCCCGGTTTTCGCGGACGGTATCCAAAGGTTGTTTTTGATCTTTTAAGCCCGCGAGGAGCGATGCGATGAAAGTGAAACACCTGTTAGGTCCGGCAGCCCTGGCGCTGTCCCTGCTGACCACCGCGCCCAGCGTGGCGCAAATGTCAGACCCCGCCCCCATCATCACCGGCAAGCAATGGACGGAGTCCGACGCCAATCTCAAGAAAGCCTATCTATTGGGGATTTCCAACCTGCTTGAAGTCGAGCGCGCGTACCAGGCACGCCGCGCGCCGCCCGACACTCAGAGCCTGGTGCCCAGGTTTTCCAAGGGCCTGCAAACGCAAACCCTGGATACGGTGGCCCAGAGCCTGGACGGCTGGTATGCCGCGAACCCCTCGCGGCTGGACCGTCCGGTGATCGAGACCTTGTGGTTCGAGGTCGTCGTTCCTGGCATGAAGCGCAAGCCTTGAAGGAGCCGTCATGAAAGCTATTCGAACGTTAGTCATCGGCGTCGCGATAGGGACGCTTGCGGCGTGCACGAACATGACGCCGAAACAGCAAGGGACCATGTCCGGGGCGGCGATTGGGGGTGCCGCGGGCGCGGGGATTGCCGCCATTGCGGGCGGCAGCGCCTGGACGGGCGCCGCGATCGGCGCCGTGGCGGGCGGGGTTGCGGGGAATATACGGGGGGGGAATTAAGGGTTGCTTGACTGGGTGATGGGTTGCGCGCGGCAATGGGCGGGGTTCTTTGGGTGAGTTTGCCGCGCTTCACCCATCCTACGGTTGCTGGTTTCGCCAGGCTTCGTATTTAGCCTGCGTCTCCTTGTTGGGGGGGTAGAGGCCGGGGAGTTTTTCGCCGGCTTCTACTTGCTGCATGATCCAGCCTTCCAGGCGTTCCTGTTCGATGGCGATGTCGACCACCTCGTCCAATAGCGCGGCGGGGATGAGGACGGCGCCGTCACGGTCCAGCACGATGACGTCGTTGGGAAAGACGGCCACGCCGCCGCAACCCACGGGTTCTTGCCAGCCAACGAAGGTCAGTCCAGCGACCGAAGGCGGGGCCGCCGCGCCGGCGCACCATACGGGCAGGCCCGTGCCTTCGACGCCTTCCAGGTCGCGTACCACGCCATCGCTCACCAGCGCGGCCACGCCGCGCTTTTGCATGCGGGCGCAGAGAATGTCGCCGAAGATGCCGGCGTCGGTGACGCCCATCGCATCCACCACGGCGATGCAGCCCTCTGGCATGTCTTCGATGGCGGCGCGCGTGGAGATGGGCGACGCCCACGACGCGGGCGTGGCCAGATCTTCGCGGGCGGGCACGAAACGCAGCGTGAACGCGCGCCCGACTATCCGCTTGGCGCCCGGCGCCAGCGGGCGCGCGCCGCGTACCCACACGTTGCGCAAGCCTTTCTTCAACAGCACGGTCGTCAGCGTGGCCGTGGTGATGCGGGACAGGGCCTGGACCACGCTGGCGTCCAAAGGCTGAGGGGCAATCGTCATGATGCAAATTCTCCTTGCGGGCTTGTTGCTGCATAGCGGGGATTCCGATTGTGGCGCTACCCAATAGCCGGCACAACCTTGATTTAGCAGATTCAGAATCCGCTTTTTATGTCGGTATGACATGGCGATTCGATACCGGCCCAGGCAATTTTGACCAGTGCGGGCAGTTCCGGCCACGCGCCCGGCTTGGCCAGCGCCATGCGTTCCGGCACGCCGTCCTCCAATGAAATTCTCCGTGGGTGCCGGCTCAGGCACGAAACTTGCGCAGGGTTCCGGACCCATTACCCCCGGAGAGTCCATGCCCGTCCCGACCGACGAATCCCACCGGCGCTTGACGGTATTGACCGTCAATACCCACAAGGGATTCACCAGCTTCAATCGGCGCTTCATGCTCCACGACCTGCGCGAGGCGTTACGCAAGGCGGCGCCGGATGTGGTGTTCCTGCAAGAAGTCCTGGGCGAGCATCAGGCGCATGCCGAACGGCACGAGGCTTGGCCGGCGCTGTCGCAATATGAATTTTTGGCCGACACGCTGTGGTCCGACTACGCCTATGGACGCAACGCGGTATACCCGGCGGGCCATCATGGCAACGCGATCCTGTCGCGCTACCCGATCGAGCGCTACGAAAACCACGATGTCAGTGTGGACGGGCACGAAGGCCGTGGTCTGTTGCATTGCGTGTTGCGCGTGCCGGGCGATGCCCCCGTGCATGCCATCTGCGTTCACCTGGGCTTGCTGGAACGCCATCGCGGCGAGCAGCTTGGCCGGCTATGCGAACTGGTCGCCCGCGAGGTGCCCGACGGGGAACCCCTGCTGATTGCGGGCGACTTCAACGACTGGCGCCTGAACGCCGACCGCTTCATGGCCACCTGCGGCGCACAAGAGGTCTTCACCACCCGCCTGGGCCGCCCCGCCCGCACCTTTCCCGCGCGCTGGCCGCTGCTGCGGCTGGACCGCATTTATGTCCGCAACGTGCGGGACTGGCGGCCCGTGCCGCAGGCCTCGCGCGTGTGGTCGCGCCTGTCGGACCACGTGCCCCTGTCGGCGGAGATCGCGCTATGACCGCCGTTAACTTGGGATGGCGGGAAGGCAACCGCTACACGCTGCTGGAAAACGGCGAGGGCTATTTCCCCGCCGTGAACGAAGCCATCGCCTCGGCCAAGCAAGAAGTGCTGGTCGAAACCTTCATCCTGTTCGATGACAAGGTCGGGCAGGCCTTGCAGAAGACCTTGATTGACGCGGCCCGGCGCGGCGTCAGCGTGGACGTGCTGGTGGACGGCTACGGCTCGGACCAGCTCAGCCAGGAATTCATCGGCGCCATGACCGACAGCGGCGTGCGCTTCCATATCTTCGACCCCCGCCCCCGATTGCTGGGCGTGCGCACCAATCTGTTTCGCCGCATGCACCGCAAGATCGTCGCGGTGGACGGCGTATGCGCGCTGATCGGCGGCATCAACTTTTCGGCGGACCGCCTGGCGGACTTCGGCCCCGAAGCCAAGCAGGACTATGCGGTGCGGGTGGACGGCCCCCTGGCGGCCGACCTGGCCGACTACGCCCGTTCCGCCCTGGGCGGCCGCAGATCCCCGCGCCGATGGCGGCGCCCCGCCGCCGCTTCGGTGCCCGAGGGCGACGGCGGCGGGCGCCTGGTGGTGCGCGACAACAACGGCCACACCACCGACATCGAACGCTACTACCGCGCCGGCCTGCGCGCCGCCAAGCAAGATGTGCTGATCGCCAATGCCTATTTCTTTCCCGGCTACCACCTGCTGCGCGACCTGACCAAAGCGGCGCGCCGTGGCGTGCGCGTACGCCTGCTGCTGCAAGGCGAGCCCGACATGCTGGTGGCGCGCCTGGCCGCCACCATGCTGTATGACTACCTGAAGAACGCGGGCGTGGAGATCTACGAATACTGCAAGCGGCCGCTGCATGGCAAGGTGGCTTGCGTGGACGACGACTGGTGCACGGTGGGCTCCAGCAACCTCGACCCCTTGAGCCTGGCCCTGAACCTGGAAGCCAACGTGGTCGTGCGCGACCGCTCGTTGAACAAAGCCCTGCGGGATAGCCTGGACCACCTGATCGCGCAGGACTGCAAGCCCGTGCCCTTCAGCCCCAAGTCCACCCGCGCGCTGCGGCGCTTCTGGGTGGGTGTGGTGGTGTTCCACTTTCTGCGGCGCTTTCCGACCTGGGCAGGCGCCCTGCCGGCGCACAAGCCGCGCCTGCAAACCATCAAACCGCCCGAGCCGGGCGAAAGCGAGGCCGCATGAGGGTCTATCGCACAACGTTCATGCGTTCCCTGCGGCATCGCTGGCCACGCATCAAGAAGGTGCTGCCCTGGGTGGTCCTGGCCGTGGTGGCCGTGCTGCTGTTCTACTTCGGCCGCTCGGTGGATTGGCCGAAGGTCTGGCAGGCGATGCGCAGCATTCCCGGCGAAGCCATCCTGATGGCGAGCGGCCTGGTGGTGCTGGGCTATCTGAGCTATGCCGCGCTGGACCTTCTTGGCCGTCGCTACACCGGACACAAACTGGCCTGGCCCATGGTGATGGGCATCGCGATGGTCAGCTACGCCCTGAACCTCAGCCTGGGCGTGCTGGTGGGCGGCCTGGGCGCGCGCCTGCGCATGTACGCCCGGCTGGGTTGCCGCAAATCGGTGGCGACCCGCGTGGCCGTCTTCTCGGCCGCGTCGAACTGGATCGGCTATGCCTGGGTGGCGGGCGCGGTGTTCGTCAGCGGCGCGTTGACGGTGCCTCAAGGCTGGGACGTGGGCAGCGGCGTGCTGCGCCTGATCGGCGCCGGTTTGCTGGCGGCAGGCATCGCGTACGTATGGCTGTGCGCCCGCGCCAGCCGCCGCTCGGCCACGCTGATGGGCCAGCGCGTGACCTTGCCGCGCGCGCGCATGGCGGTGATGCAATGCGTGTTCGCCGGGCTGTCCTGGATGTTCATGGGCGCGGTCGCCTACGTGCTGCTACAGGGCAAGGCGCCCTACCCGCTGGTGCTGGGCATTTTGCTGTGCGCGAGTTTCGCGGCGGTGCTCACGCGCGTGCCGGGCGGGCTGGGCACCACCGAGGCCATCTTCGTGGCCGTGCTGGCCCCGCGCATGCCGTATTCCGAAGCGCTGGGCGCGGCCCTGGCTTACCGCGCCTGCTATGCCCTGGCGCCCATGTGCCTGGCGTTGGCCGCCTTTCCGCTGTTTGAAGCCCTGGCCGCGTGGCGCAAGCGCCGCGCGCCAGCCGACCAGGAACACAACTTGCTTCACCCGCCCTCATGAAACCGTCCCCATCCCCGAGCGACTCCGATAGCGAATCCGATCTGGTGGTGGCGTACCCCCGCCGCGCCAATGCCTCCGAGCACGAGGTGGCCTCGCAAGAAGCCATGGCCGTGCGCCTGGCGGCCTTGTTGGGACGCCGCTTCGAACCCGATTACCGGCCCAGCCGGCGCCGCGATGAACCGCCGCCCTACTACGTGCCCGACCGCACCATCATCGGCCCCATCCGCGCGGCCCGCCTGGGCATTAACCGCGCGGCCGACCTGTACGGCGGCGTCGCCCCCTATTCCTTCGTGGCCGGCAAAGCCATCACCCATGGGCTGATCGGCCCACAAGCCAAAGCGCCCCGGGCCTGGGTGGGCGATCTGGCGGATGCGCTGCGCGAGGTGGTGCTGGCAGGCTATAGCGCCTTCACGCTGGAGGATGCCGAAGCCGCCGGGCTGCGAATGCTGAAAGACGGGCCGTTGCGCGTCAAGCCCACCGACGCCACGGCGGGGCGCGGCCAGGTCGTGGTGCGCAATGCCGAGGAGCTGCGCGCGGCGTTGGCGCGGCAATCTCCCTATGCCATGCGCCGGCTGGGTCTCGTGCTGGAAGAAGACCTGGCAGACGTGTCCACCTACAGCGTGGGCTGGGCGCGCGTAGGGAAAATGGAAATCGCGTATGTGGGCACGCAATCGCTCACGCCCGACAACCAGGGCATATCCGTCTACGGCGGGTCGGTGCTGCGGGTGGCGCGCGGCGGGTTCGACGACCTGCGCGCCTTGGATCTGACGGACTTCGAACGACAGGCCGTGGCCATGGCCTGCCAATACGACACGGCGGTATCCACCGCCTACCCGGACTTCTTTGCGTCGCGCCGCAATTACGACGTCGCCATCGGACGCACCGCGAAGGGCGAACCGCGCGCCGGGGTGCTGGAGCAGTCCTGGCGCGCGGGCGGCGCCAGCATCGCCGAACTGGCCGCGCTGCAGGCATTCATGCTTTCGCCTGGCCTGAAGACGGTGCGGGCGAACACCCG
>Ga0160461_1000745_pt1 | contig 17970 bp, 9 predicted proteins | sample HID1975I_E6MG_FD_108266 | JGI IMG/M metagenome (GOLD analysis project Ga0160461, IMG submission 108266) | Enriched soil microbial communities from UW Madison campus, WI, USA - HID1975I_E6 MG | ecosystem: Environmental > Terrestrial > Soil > Unclassified | place: USA: Madison, Wisconsin...
AAGAATTTAATTGTATGAAAGATGACGGATTTTCATTTTCATAAACCATCAAAACTTCAATATTAAAATCATTTTGGACTTTAAAAAGTTCAGAAATAGAAAGGTTTTGAGCAGCATATTTTTCGCCTTCTTCCGCTGATGGAAATAATGCAGCATAAAATTTTTGAGCCTGACTTTCCATCCAAGAAGCCGTTTCCATTATTATAACTACAAATTGCGCTTTTTTTGACATGATTTCTTTTATTTATAAACTTGAATTATTATTTAGCAAAACTGCTGTAATTTGTTTTATAAATAAAGGTTTAAAAGTCTGATATGTTGGTCAGAAAGTCGGTTGTGTTTAATTATTCATTCGGTATTCTAATGGAGAAATTCCTGTTTGGGTTTTAAAGAATTTTCCAAAAACAGATTGATTGGAAAAGTTTAAAGTGTCGCTTATCTGGTTGATAGTTAATGATTTGTTATGAAGTAAAACTTTAGCTTCGAGAATAACCATATCATCAATCCATTCGCGAGTGGTTTTGCCGCTGTTGTTTTTAATAACTTCAGAAAGGTATTTTCGGGTCACATTTAAATGATCTGCGTAATATGCCGGCGATCGATGTTTTATAAAATCTTTCTCTACAATCTCCTTAAACTTTTCGAACAAAGGATTTTGGATTTCTTTATTTGAAAAAGCATTTTTTATGGCATCCAGCTCAAAAATCAAAATGTACAAATAACTTCTCAAAATAGCAGCTTGATGAAAATGTTCGATGCTGACGCATTCTTTAATTAAATTAAAAATCTTTTCGAACTTTGGTTTTGTCTTTTTATTCAAAGAAAATACATGCATATCGCTGTTTTCGAAAAAAACAAATTGAGACAGAAAAAAGATATTAGTCTGGCTTTCGAGAAAAAACTCAGGTTTAAAAAAGATAATATCCATTAAAATCTCATCGCTGTTTTTGGTAAAACTTCTAATAACATTTGGACCAATCGCCAATATTGCAGGTGCTTCAATAACAATCTTATCCAGTCGCGTCTGCATTATGATGCTGCCTTTTTTGAGAAATTCGATTGCGTAACTTTCTGCACGATAAGGAACTTCTATATAAGGATGATCTTGAATCTGCACATAGAAATAGTCTTTTGTATTGATTTCATCTGTAAACAAACTTTTGTGATGTTCGAGTGAATAGGTGTTTATTTTGCTCATTTCTATGAAGCTTTGCTGGAGTTTTTACTATTCAAATATACTTAATTAAGGGAGTTTACAATCTTCAAAAAAAATCTTTTTGGTTTTCTAAAAACAATAAAGGCTGTCTTTTGGACAGCCTTTAAAAACTAATTAAAATAAAAAAATAAAAAAATCGATAAGAATATTCTAAACCTGAAACTACAATTGAGTTTAAAATTGATTCTTATTTTGCCTTCATCAGTACTTGTACACTATTAGATTTTTTCAAAGCATTTACTGTAAATTCTTTTAAATCTTTTGCGGTAATTGTACTTAATGTATTTTTAAGGATTTCAGCATCAAGAGGTTCTTCGTTGTTGCGAACGTAAGATGTCAATACATTGAGCCAATAACTATTTTCTTTAATTTGTTCCTGATAATTCTTGATTATAGATTGTTTGATATCTTCGAGCATATTTGCAGGAATGTTTTCAGTTTGTACTCTAGAAAGTTCTGCATGTACAATTTTTACCAAAGCATCTGTTTTGTCAGGATTACAATCGAAGTTGATTTCTAATGAAAATAATGGAGTAGGAGATTGTGATAAATTAGCTCCAACCTGTACGCCGTAACTGCCGCCTTCTTCTTCTCGAATGGTTTCCAGATATCGTTTTGTCAGCCATTCAGATATGATATAACTTAAGATTTTATTCTTTTTATTGAAGACAACATCTTTGTTTTCCAGATGAAGATAAACCGTTGTTTTTGGCGTATCCATTGCTCTGAAGATCGTTTTTTCGGTTTTTCCGTCTTTCATGAAAATTTTATGATCAAAGTATTTTTCTGTTTTCTGAGTAGAAGGAATATTTCCTAAATAGGTATTGATTAAAGCAATATCTTTTTCAGAAATGTTTCCTACAAATAAGAAAGTGAAATCTCCAGCATTTGAGAAACGTTCTGAGTAGAATTTCTTAGCTTTATTCAAATCAAATGCGTTGATGAAATCATGAGTCAATAACCAATTGCGCTTGTTGTAATTAGTATTTAAAACCGAAATTGTATCGCTTAATGCCTTTTCATTGCTGTTTGGAGCATTATTTAATTTGTTTTGATATTGCTCTTTTATTTTTTCAAAAGTACTGTTGTCAAATCTAGGATGTTGAAAATATAAATAAGTCAACTGCAATAAAGTAGTTAATGATTCTTTGTTGCTGCTTCCGTTAAAACCTTCGTATAAACCTCCAATATAAGGGCTGACATTCGCAGTTTTTCCTGTAAGTTTCTTTTTCAAATCGGTAAATTTATAGTCGCCCAATCCTGAATAAGCCGCTACAGCCGATGCAATTTGAGTTGAAGGAAGATCCTGCCAGTCTGCCAGTGAATTTCCTCCTGCGCTGTAAGCCGAAAACAGAATCTGGTCTTTGCTTAAAGTTGTGGGGTAAATAATAACTTTTGCGCCGTTTGCCAATGTATATTGTTTAGCATTCGCGAATGATTGAATATTACTCGTTTGTACAATTGCTTTTTCTGTCAATTGATCTTTTACCAAAGAAGCGGTTAATTCTTCTTCTTTGTAAGCTTCTAATTTGGTGTTTGAAATGGTTTTTATCGCATTCCAATATTCATTTGCATCAGGAAATTTAGTCACTGCATCTTCTGGAGCAGAAACCGATATGATTAAATTATCTTTAGGTTTTAATGCCCTAAAAACGGTGTTTACTTGTTCTAAAGTAACATTATTTAAGAAGTTATTGATCCATTTATATTCTTCATCCATTGTCATTACTGGATTGGCTTCTAAGAAATAAAGTTGTAACTGCTCTGCCCAATAGCTGTTGCTGATTTTGTCTTTATTGGTTAAACGATTATCATAACTGCTGCGCATTTTGGTTTTTAAACGGTCTAATTCCTGTTGTGTAAATCCGTTTTGTAAAGCTCTTTCAAACTCTCTGTAGGCTTCTGTAAAAGCTTCTAAGAATTTGCCTTTTTTTGGTGTTATGTTCAGCGAAAATTTACTATCTAATCTCGAAAGATTATTATCTGAAATTCCGAAAGATAAACCGGCAGTTTCGTTGTTTATGATGTATTCTCCAAAGCGGGTATTCATCATTTGCATTGCAAGACTTTCCTGCATGCTTTTGGTCATTTCAGCTTCGTCTTGTAGTAGAGGTTTTGGCTGTGTATAAGAAAGTGAAATTCCAGAACGCTGTAATTCTTTATCTGTCGCCAGAACATAGCGGTTTTCTTTGTGAAATGGAATTTTTTCGTATTCTCTTTTATTGATTTTCTTTGGAGTCGGTATTGAACCGAAAATTTCTTTAACTCGTTTTTCGATTTCAGCAACATCGATATCTCCCACAATAACGACCGCTTGATTTTGAGGCTGATACCACTTTTTGTAATAATCTCTTAATACTTGATATTTGAAATTATTGATGACATTTAAATCTCCAATTACATTTCGGTTCGCATATTTTGAACCTGCAAATACCGTTTTATCGATTTTTTCTCCAGCTCTATAATCTGCATTTCTTCTGGTGCGCCATTCTTCGCGAATTACGCCTCTTTCTGCATCAATTTCATTATCAGCAAGAAGTAAAGATCCAGACCAATCGTGAAGCACATACATACAGGAATCTAATAAAGTGCGATTGTCAGCAGGAACATTGCTGATGTTGTAGACAGTTTCATCATAAGCTGTGTAGGCATTAATGTCTTTTCCAAAAGAAACACCCTGCTTTTCGAGCATATTAATTATTCCTTTTCCTTTAAAATGTTCTGTACCGTTAAACGCCATGTGTTCTAGAAAATGGGCTAATCCGTCTTGGTCATCATTTTCTAGAATTGCTCCTACATTTTGAACGAAATAAAAATCGGCTCTGTCTTTTGGCCACTCGTTGTGCATGATGAAATACTGCATTCCGTTTGGCAGTACTCCGTGCGCTATTTCTTTGGGCAGTGGAAATGTAGTTTTAAATTGCGCTGAAACCTGAGTTAAACCCAAGAATAAAAGATGCGCTAAAATTAATTTTGCTTTCATTGTTGATCTTTATTGTTCTTTTTTTTGATTGAATTTTAGTTTGGAAAGGGTATAATAAGTTTGTACTGTTTATTTGAAGGTCTCGTTTTGAAACCTTCAAACAACAGTTTTATGGGACATGGATGACACGGATTCGCTATCGCGAAAACGCTGATAAAACGGATTTTATTTAAATATTTTATCTGTGTAAATCCGCGTTTTCGCGATAGCGAATCAGTAAAATCAGTGTCTAATTTTTTAAGTATAAAATTACATCCAGTCTGGTTTTGCTGAACTTTTTAAGTAGTAATCAAAATACTGCTGCATTTTGTTTGTCCAGTCTTTTTTGTTTGTAGCATCTTCTAAAGTGTGTCCTTCTTTTTTGTAGTTGACTAATAAAGCAGGTTTTCCTAAACGGCGAAGCGCAAAAAACAAAGATTGTCCTTCTTGATAAGGAACCGCTCGGTCATTATCATTGTGGAAAATAAGCACCGGCGTTTTAATGTTTTTAACCGAAAATAGAGGAGAGTTTTTTATGTAACCATCCAAATTATCGTATAATGAACTTCCCATACGATATTGATCTGCTTCGTATTTGAACATTGTCGAAATACCATTTGATCGCATTACAGGATAGTTAGCAGTAAAATTACTTACTCCAGAACCAATTATAGCACAGCTGAAAATATCTGATTTTGTCAATAAAAATGAACTTTCGTAACCGCCAAAGCTATGTCCTTGAATACCAATTTTACATTTTTCGGTAATACCTTTTGAAATTAAATACTCAACTCCGCTGATTACGTCATTGTAAACGCTGTTTCCAGGATCGCCATAAGTGTAATGCACGTCTGGTTGAAAAACAATATAACCGTTGCTTAAATATGTTGGAATATTAATGTTTGAAGTGCTAACTTCAGGCATCTGATATGTATTCAAATCTTCAGTATGTTTTTCATAAAAATGAACAATTACTGGATATGTTTTTTTGCTGTCATAATTATCTGGAAGATAGAGATTACCTTGGTTTTCTTTTCCGCTAAAGCTTTTCCAAGTCAATAATTTTGAAGTTCCCCAGGCATATTCATTTTGGTGCGGATTGACGTTGGTAATTTTTTGCTGTGAGCCAAAATTAGAGGTTGCCCACCATAGATCTGGGAAATTAGTATAACTTTCTTTTGTAAATAAAAGACTTGAATTATCTCCAGAAACGGCTTCAATTCTTACATTATAGTCTGGGTTTGCAAATACCTTCGTAATCGAATTATTGTTGGTTAATTTGTAAATTCCTTTAGATTTATCTGCGGTATCAAAACCTATAAAAGTGATTGCTTTTTTCTGGTCTAGATTGCCTATATAACCGCTTTCGCTATATCGAAGTTCTACTTTGTTTTTTCTACCATAACCATTCGTAATAGAATATGGAGCTTTATTGTTCATAAGATCAATTGCCCATAAATCAAACTGATCGTAAATCACAACTGTATTTCCGTTGTTTAACCAGCCTGCAATTCCGTAAGCAGTATTGGCAGATTTCATATCTACGTTGTCATCATAAATAGGGTAGGGAATTTGTGAACTAATGTTCTTAAACTGCATAGAAGTGCTGTCAAAAACAGTCCAGACTTTTTGATTTTCATCATAATAAACAGCAAAACTTCCCTGCGGATTCCAAGTTGGGTTGCCAAAAACTCCAGTTAATACTTTTGTAGATTTTCCTGTTGCTGCATCAATCCAATAAAGATCGTTACGTTCATTAAAAGTCCAGTCAACTTCTACTGTATACGGCTTTTTATCAATAGCAAATACACCTTTAAAGTTACCAGATTCTGGAACCATAACTTGATCAAATTCACCTGTAGAAGCTACTTTGATTACTCTTTTATTTTTGATGTCGTATAGATATTTTTGTTCGCTGGGAAGTGTTTTTGAATTTCGTAACAATTCCTGTCTGCGTTCCATAGCTCCCTGATTTGATCTCCAGATCTCAACACCCGATTTTGGAATCTGAGTATTTTCAAAACGCTTATTTGAATTTACTGACAACTGAATGAAATTACTGTTTTCGTTTAATCCGTAAGCTGTTTTTGAAATTAAAAAAGCGGGATCGTTTAAAGTAATATCATTATAATTGAATAATTCATTTACAGAATTAGTATTCAGATTAAAATAATAAACTATGTTGAAATCGGTGCTGTTAGTACCTTTCAAAGTAAAAGTACCACCGTCTTCTTTGCCATTTAATTGTAAGTCTCCAAAATCAGAAGCTTTTCCAGTGTAAACAGTTTCTTGTTTTCCGCCCAGAATGCCATGTTTTATGTAGACTTTGTCTTTTTCAATCTGAACATAAACGATTGTTTTATTTTTAAGAAAACGTGATGATTTTATGTTATTTACAGAAATACTGTCATTACTTTCTAGATTATAACAAACCAAACGCTGCAGGAAGAATTCTCCTTTAACAGCTTCTGGACGTGTATAATACAGGAAATCAGTTCCTTCAAGTGGATTGGTATAATGCTTGCTTTTCCAAAGTTTTTTTGCACCTGTTTTTAAGTTTTGCAAAAGCGTGCTATCATTTTTGCTATACTGAATCCAGTCTTTTTTTCCGATGAATTTTAGATCATTACATTTGTTGAGTACCAAACGTTTTCCTTTTGGAGCTTCCTGAATAATGATCTGTTTTTTATTTTCTTTCTCTTCATCTTGAAAAACAGTGCTGTAAGCCATCCATTTACCGTTATATGACAAAGATTTACTGTTTATTCTTTGCCAGGTTTGATAAGCCGATTCGTCGACTGCTTTTTTCTGTGCAGATAAACTATGTACACTCAAAGCGAGTGCACATAGTAAAACTATTTTTTTCATATTTTTTTGATTTTCAAAAAGAAACTATTCTTTCTTTAAAGCATTAATAACTTCTGTAAGTTCATCAACTAACTGCCCTGGATTTCCAGAATATCCTTCAGATGTAAAACGAATCTGTCCGTTTTTGATAACCACTTTTCTAGGAATTCCACTTGATTTAAAGATTGCTGCGTATTTAGAAAATGATTCGTTATTGGTTCCTCCGCCTTTTTTTACTAAATCAAAATAAGTATCCAGTTTTAATCCTTTTTCTTTCAGGTAAGCCAATGCTTCTTTTTTGTAACCTTCTTTGGTTTCTTGAGTACTGATAAAATAAACTTCAACTTGTTTGTCTTCTTTAAAGTTGTTTACCAATTGCTGCATCGCTGGAAACGCTTTTTTACAAGGTCCGCACCAAGTTGCCCAGAAATCAATTACGATAATTTTTCCGCTGTCTAAAGCCAATTGTTTTTGTTTTCCGTCAGTTGTCTGTACTTTAATTTCTGGCGCAGGAACTGGATCCATTAAAGCGATTTTTTCTTCAGGTTTATTTTCTTTTTTCAACTGTTCTAAATACGCAGGAAAATCAGCTTCTTTTTTGCCTTCTTTCAGATATAACTCTTTCAGTTTTGCTGTGGCACTTTCAGATAAAGTATTAGCTCTTGCTGCATTTTTTAAAACCTCTAAAATTGGTTTGTTGAATGCTTCTAAAGCTTTAATATGAATATCATTGATGCTTGCTTTTTCGTAACGTTTTTCGAAAGGCAGCAATTCAAAAGTTTCTAAAACTTCTTTGTACTTTTTCAAAATGTCGTACATACGAATCTGAATAACCAACTCATTATTAAGCTGATTTTTTGCATTTTCTGTCGCTTGGTTCGGTGACCAGTAAAGTCCTTGCATGTAAGACATATCATTTACTTTTTGCTGCATCTGCTTGATTATTGGCACCGCCATAGTTTCGATAACAGCAGGATCAACAACTTTCAGATACAGCGCTTTCGAAATATTCTGGTGGTAAGCATCATTTAGATTAGCAAAATTCATGTTTGGAATCATAGCTAAAATACTTTTGTAATCTTTAGTTTCAAAATAATAACCAAACTGCATTTTTACAATATTATCGTAGAAATACTTTTGAGAATCTGGTACATCTGAAGTGTATGGAAAATCAACTAAAAATTGGCTGCTAACTTTGTTTCGTTCCGATGCATCTGCAATCGGCATAATTTTTTGATACGCTTTTTGTCTTAAAAATGCGCCTTTTGGAAATTGTTTTACGATTACATTTTCAACAGAATCTGATTTGGCTTTGTTTTTTAATTCATATAAATAAATGTTATGAACTTTAAGATAAACTTCCTCAGGCATTCCGTTTATTTTTTTTGTAAAATCACCTAGAAAACGACTTCCAAGTTCCTGAAATTTTTCAGGTTTCTGCACTTTAAGCACTTTAAAATAAGTGTCAAAAAATTCTGGAAATCTATTGCCGTTATCTGCTACTTCTTTTTTCAACCAATATTCTGTTGCATCACCATCAATAGTAAATTCTTTGAAATAGCCGCCGAACTGTCCATTAAAATCCTTATTTCTAAAAGTTGCCCATGCTAAATCTGCTCCAGGCATTTTTACTTTAGGTTCTTTAAAGACTACCAATAGATAGCCGGTATCTTGTCCTGTGTCTGTAACTATGCCATTATCAGTATTGCCATAGAATTTAAAAGCCATAAAAGCACATTTTTTAGGAACCGTAAAATCTGCATTCCAAACGGCACCGTTCTTTTTCATTTTAAGATCTTCGATTTCCCATCTGTAATCATTGAAAACATAAGCATAACCGTTAATGTTTGTAAGACTTTCTAAAGGTCCGCCTTTTGAATCATAAGTCATATTTAAGGTTGATCCTGGTATCGGAATATTTGGCATTCCTTGTAATCTAGATTTAACTTCTTGACTGGTAACTTGTAAGGTAAAGGCGCAGAACGCCAATACCAATAGCTTGATATTTATTATTTTTTTTAACATTGTGTGTTTTTATTTGCCCAATTCTGGGTTTAAATCGATATAATTTTGATTGATTGGGAATACATATCCATCGCTGTTTGGTGCAAGAGTATAAGTCTCACCTTTAAAAACTCGAGTATATGTTTTTTGATATACAGGATCAAGATTTAATCTTTTTTGATCGAACCAGCGGAATCCGCGTCCGATAAATTCTTTTTGTCTTTCTGTTAACACTAAATCTAAAGCTTCTTTGTTTGTTGTTGCACTAACTGTGTAAGCTGATCCCGATTTAAAACGTTTTGCTCTTAGAATATTTAGGTAATTAACTGCTTCTGCAATCTTACCAGATCTTGCATAACATTCTGCCGCAATTAAATACATTTCAGGAACAGAAACTCCTATATTAATTCCGTTTGTGTAACTGTAAGTTGCAATACCAAATCCTCTTCCTGTATAAGTTGGAGAAATCGCAATGTTTCCAGCGATTGTATAATAATCATAGCGCAAATCACTTGACCCAAAACTATTTAATAAATCATTTGACAAAGGAGCTCTGTTATAAGCTAAAAGCAAAGTTTTTGAAAATATAACCTCAGGATTCTGAATTAAAACGGGATAGCTGTAACCAGATGCAAATGTTTTTAAATCGATTAAACCATTTTGCATCTGTAACGTTTTCTCGGCATTTTCAAGACTCAATTGATATTGTCCCATTAATAAATAAGTTCTCGCAAGCAATGCATAAACGGCTCTTTTTGAAGGAAGCACATTAAACTGAGGATCGTCCTGAATGCCATTTTCCAAAGCACTTTTTAAATCGGATACAATTTGATCATAAACTTGTCCAACTGTACTTCTTTCTAATGAAGAAAACAATTCTGGTTTTAACAAAATAGGAACTGCTTTTTCTGAATTGGCAGAAGCTGGATCAAATTGTGGTGCATAAGTATTAACCAACTGCAAATAAGCAAATGCTCTATGTACGAAAGCTTCAGCATAAATTTCCTTTTTTTCTGCATCACTTCCTTTTTCACTGTCCATTACGCCATCAAGAATTACATTGCTGTAATAAACCGCTTTGTATAATCCTGTCCAGTCTGAATCACCTTGAGAAGGATCATAAATTCTATCCTGCCAAGTATAACTATTACCCCAAATAGTGGTGACTCCGTTTTGATAAGTTGTTGGGAATTCGACATCAGCATTAGCAATAAGATAAATTCCTCCAGAAGAAGTTATGTCATTATAATTGTTTGCCAAAGCTCTGTAATCAGAAGTATATTTTAAAATTCTGTTGTTTCCAACTTGTTCAACTTCAACATAATCTCGGCATGAGTTTAGTAAAAGTAAAGGAAGGAATATATATAACGTGGATTTTAGAAATTTCATAATAGTCTGTTTTTTAAAATTAAAAACTGCAATTAAACTGTAAAGAGTAATTACGCTGTGGTGGAAGCGTATTATAGTTATTGTTTGACAGGTATTGAGGATCTATTGCTAAATCATTCTTAACCCATAACAATCCTAAATTTCTCGCTGCAAAATTGAAACTTAACGACTTAATAAAAGTTTTTTGCAGCCATTCTGATGGTACATTATAGCCTAATGAAACTTGCTGTAATCTCACATTATCTGCAGGGAGTACATTAATATCTGCCATCTGGTAACGGTTTAAACTGTTATAGCTAATATTTGTAAGGCCTGGAACGTTTGTAAAAGCTTCGTCTCCAGCTTGTCTCCAGCGTTCTGCTACTAGTTCGTCTTTAGCAACAGCTCCATATTGTACTCCTGCATAAGAAGGATAATTTTGTAAAACTGTATTTCTAAACACATGTCCTGCATAATAGGTAATCTGAACACCTAATTTAAAATTTTTGAAAGAGAAATCATTCATGAAGCCTCCAAAATAAGGAGCAAAAGTAGTTCCCATATATTTTAAATCTTCTTTATCAATTGATGCAATTCCTTGAGTTGAATTCACAATTGTACCGTCTTTTTTGTACACAGTAGACTGGCCAGTATTATCTAAACCTGCCCAATTATAAGCGTAAAGATATCCGATAGGATTACCTTTTGTTGTTACACCAGATAGGTATTGGTTAGTGGTAGTTGCTATAAAACGTGAGTCTGTAACTTCATTTGTATTATAAGAGAAATTCAAACTGCTGTTCCATTTAAATTCAGAATTTATAATAGTTCCTGAAAGAGATAAATCTATACCATTTCCTTTTAAAGTTGCGGTATTATAATTTACATAAGACCATCCGTAAGTAGGGTTAAAAGGAAGATTTACTAAAATATCTTTTGTTTTTTTATAGTATAGATCAACACTTCCTCTTAAACGATTATTGAAAAAACCGTAATCTAAAGCGTAATTGAATGTTGATGTTGTTTCCCATTTAATTTCAGGATTTTCAGGTATACTAATAGAGCCTGTTGGTAGCTGCGTATTAAAATCTACAGATCCAATACTAATTATAGGACTTTGGCTTCCAAAACCACCAGTAGGCGAACTTCCGCCTTTACCGTAAGTAATTCTAAAAGCTAAATTGCTCAGCCAATTTACATCACTTAAGAAAAATTCTTTATTGATGTCCCATTTACCACCTGCAGACCATAGCGGTAATGCTCTATTTTTTCTAGAAGCTCCCACTAAGTTAGTATCATCAAAACGGAGACTTCCTGAAACATGGTATCGGTTCATAAAATCATAAGAACCCAGTCCATAGTAGGACAAATAACGGCTTCTTGATTTACTAATGCTATTATCCGAAGCTCCAATAATGCTCTGCCATCCATAAACGGTATTGTAATAAACTGTAGGATTTACAGATTGTCCTGAGTTTGTGTCAGTATTATAACCATAATATCTTTGGCTTGAACCTTCTCTTCGTTCTTCTCTAATTTCTGTACCAGCTAAAAAATGCAAACTATTGTTTTCATTGAAGTTTTTATTGATATTCATTTGAAAACGCATATTCTGATTATCGTTGTTAGAGTTTGTGTTGTATAGATAAGATCCCAGCGGTATACCATAAACTAATTTTCCAGCTGTATTAACAGATGTTGCCTGGTTAATCATGTTTCGAGTATAATAACTGTCTAATTCACTCAAAGATTTGGTCTTGTTTGTAATAGAAGTATACATTCCCGATGCTTCAAAATTTAACCAATCTGTAATTGTTGCTGTTAAACTCGCATTTAATCTAATGTTAGCTCCTTTTGTTATTACGTTAGAATAATTTAGTTCATCTAAATAATTGTAAGACCAAGGTAAATATCCTTTTGCCTCAAATCCTTTTGAAACTTCTGATCTAAAAAGGAAATAACGGTCAATTCCATTTCCGTTTTCATCGGCGATCATATCATAAGGGCGTAAAGCTGTAGCCGATACATTTGACAAAGCTTCGTTTACAACTGTATTGGTTTGATAAGACGTTGGAACATAATTGATTCCTGTATTTAACTTTAAGAAGCTTTTAAGCTGAAAAGAGTTATTTAATGTGATATTATAAGATTGAGAATCATTTCCTCTCATAGCAGCTTCATCCTTATTATATCCTAAAGACAAATAATAAGTACTTTTCTCATTTCCGCCATTTATAGATAAATCATATTGCGTTGTAACCGAATTTCTTAGCAAATATCTATTGATCTGTCCTAGATTATCATTTTGTCCAAGCTGGGCTAATAACTGATCTCTTTGCGCTATAGAAATTTCACCTCTTTTTTGTCTAAACATGATTTCCTGTGCTGCACTTGGATTAAGGGCCTGCCAGTTGGAAATGTTATCAACAACGAATCCACCATTTACAAGGTGTTTTTCATAATCAATATATTCAGCTGTATTCATGACACGCAGTTTTCCCAAATCTATTTTTTCGCCAATGCTTGTAGTGGTGTTAAAGCTTATAGTTGGCTCGCCTTTTTTTCCTTTTTTGGTTGTAATTACAATAACACCATTAGCGGCCATAGATCCCCAAATTGAACTTGCAGCGGCATCTTTTAAAACGGTTATGCTTTCTACATCATCTGGATTAAGAAAACTTAAAATAGAAGAGCCTGGAACACCTCTTTTAGAGAAAGCAAAATCTTCTCTTGACTGCGGAAAACCATCGATAACAATTAAAGGTTGTCCTGTTCCGCTATAACTATTAGTTCCTCTTACACTTATGGAACCTGTTCTTGGATCAACATTTACACCAGCCATTTTTCCTTCCAATCTTGACTGAATGTCTACTGTTGGAACTTCGGCCAGCTCTTTTGCAGTCATTACCCCGATAGCTCCAGTAACTCTTTCTTTCGGAATTTCTGTATAACCGTTAGAAACAGAAATTTCTACAGAATGAAGTTCCATAACATCTGGTACTAATGTTGCATCAATAGTTCTTTTGTTATTTACAGGAATTGTAACGGTTTTAAACCCTAAAGAGCTGAAAACAATAGTATCATACGGAGAAACTCTCATTCGATATTCTCCCTCTTTTCTGGTAATGTCCCAAGATTGTTTTCCTTTTAAAACAACGTTTACGCCAACCAGCGGAGCACCTTTTTTATCGGTTACTTTTCCAGTTAATTCATATTCCAGCTGTTCGGCTTTCTTTTTGTTTCTTTTTACAACAACTTGTTTATCAATAATATCAAAAGTAAGATTGTTACTTCTTAAGGCATTGTTTAAAATTTCTTCTATAGTAGCGTCTTTGTCCAATGTAATAGTATTGGCAGATTTAAGAACATCATCATTATAGAAGAAGACATAATTAGTCTGTTTTTCTAAAGTTGAAAAAACATCAATTAAGGGGGTGTTCTTGAAACGAACATGTATTTTATTTTGACCTAAAGAAGGGTTCGCATATAAACTACACATACTTATCCAAATAAATGCAGTAACAGATCTCATAAGCAGCAGATATAGGTAATAGTGGTATCGTCCAGAAAAATACTTTTCTGAATTATGTTTTTTATTCATAATTTTGTTTTGAATTTAAGAGTTAGTCAATTAGCGTTGACTATAGTTCTACAATGCCAAAAGATGGTTCCAACATCTTTTGGTTTTTTTTTGGTTAGTTTTTACAAATAAGGTTGATATGTTTATTTTTGGTCTTATATCATAGGCTTTGGTGGTTTTTAGAATTGATTTTTTTATTTAATTGTAATAGTTCTTTGGTTTGCGTTAACAGTACAGGTGTTGTTCGTAATACTTGACAAAGTAGTTGCCAATGAATTAAGATTTTCATTTAAAGCAAAAGATCCTGAATAATTTGTCTCTAAGTTTAAATCTGCACCTTTTATAAATTGAATTTTGTAATATTTTGAAAGTTTATTTAAAATAGTATTTAAAGACTGACTTTTGAAAGTAAAATAACCTTCACGCCAAGACAATATTGAGGCAACATCTTTTCGTTCTACCTTAAGCTGTTTTTTATCTTTATTAATCGTAGCGATCATTCCAGGAGTCAAATCTTCTTGAAGCTCCTGATTGTTTAAAAATCCTTTTTTAGTATAAGTAATTCTAACTTTTCCTTGCAATAAAGCAGTTTGAACGGTTTCATCTTCAGGATAAGAACTTACATTAAAAATCGTTCCCAATACACGGACATCACACTCTTTTGTTTTAACAAAAAAGGGTTTCGTTTTATCGTGCGCCACATCAAAAGCAGCTTCACCTGTTAAGAATACTTCACGAATCGAACCTTCAAATTGAGTAGGATATATTAATGAAGAACCAGAATTCAGCCAGACTTTTGTACCGTCTGTTAAAACAATTTGTGTTCTTTTGCCGTAAGGAACTCTTACTGTATTAAAAGCAGAAGCACTGCTTGAGTTGGTATTTACAGCTTGTGTTCCAACAGTTACTTTTCTACCATTTTTTTCATAGCTTATAATTGTACTGTCTTTTACGGTAATAGTCTGCTGGTCTTGTAAGACAAGAGAAATATTTTTTAAATCGATATTAGATTCAATTGTTTTAGTTTCTGCAGCAAAACGATCCAAATCGGTTTGAGGTTTGCTCTCTGGAGTTCGGTTTATAAATAAAGAGACTACTAGCACAATACTAGCGGCAGCAGAATAGGCGAGAAGTCTTTTTTTTCTCTTTCTCCGAGATTCTTTTTGCTGTAGTTCTATAAATCCATGACGAATTTGATCCTTTAAAGATTCTTTTTCATCATTCGGTATTTTGTTAAAATTAATTTGCAAGGCGATGTTTTTATGGGGTCTATATTTATAAAGAGAACAACTCATTTAAAACATAGACAAAAAAAATAACCTTTTTTTAAAGTTTTTTTCGAAGTTCTTTCAAACATCTGTATATCAGTGTTCTGCAAGATTCGATAGAAATACCTAAAATAGTAGCAATTTCCTCATAAGGCTTGTCTTCGTTAAATCTGTAGAACAATGCTTTGCGCTGTTTTTCGGTAAGTTCTTGCATCGCAAAAGCCAGTTTTGAGTTTAAGTTTGCAGTATTTTCTTCTTCGATTAAAGTATCCTCAAAAGAAAGTTCTTTAAGGATAACTTCATCATAATCAGATGTTATAGAAAATATTTTTTGAGAAGCTTTGTGTTTCTTCAAGACATTTCTCTGCGTAATTTTAAACAAATACGATTTTACATTTACATTTTCAGCAAGACCGTTTCTGTATTTATATATGTCCAAGAAGACATCATGAATAGCATCTTTAGCAATTGAAGATTCGTTAGTATATTGTAAAGCAAAAGTAAGTAAAACATCCGCGTAGATATCATACAGCTTTTCAAAGGCGGGAATATCACCTTTTTTAATCTGCTGCCATAAAAAAATATCTGTTGTGGTATTCTCCATTTAAGGAATAAAATTGCTTATGTTTTAGAGCAAATCTATAACTTTTATCAGGCAAACAAATAATATTTCGAATATTTCGCATTATTTTGAAGTTTTTTTGTAAAATAATAGCGATTATTTTGTTAAAATTTGATTCAAGAGAAATAAGAATAGATAGTTAAACTTCATATAAATTAATGGTAAAGAAATAGTTTCCAATTTTGATAATAACTAAATAGAATAAGAAGAGAATTAAAGAACGTATTATTTATTAAAATTATAGTATAAAATGTCGCTTTTCCTTATATTTGATTAAGGAATTTAACATATTACAAATACAGCCTAATATTTAAATAACTTATTAGCACAAATACACCTTAAATCGATAACCTATAAAGTTCTAAACGAAACGTCTAGACATTAAACGCAGCAATGGAGTTAATACCTAATTTAGAGCTTTTTCAAACCGTTTTCAACTCTGTGCCCAATGGTATTGTAGTTCTAAAGTCTTTGTATAATGATGAAGGCAGAGTAAAAGATTTTTCAATTGTTTTGCTCAACACTTATATGCTTAATTGGATTTATGGTGCTGGTTATCAAGATAAAAATTACAGCGAAATTTTTCCTAATATAAACAGAACCGATATTTTTGAAAAATTTATCGAGACTGCCGAAACTGGTATAACTGCCAGCTTTGAACAATGGTATGAAGGAAGTAAAATTATACACTGGTTTAAATTTACTGCTACAAAACAAGGAGAACTACTGGTAGTTACCACAGAAGATATTACAGAAAAAAGACAAGCCGAAATAGCTTTAAATAATGCACTTAATGCTGCTGAGAAACAAAAACGGATATACGATTCTGTTATAAACAATACACCCGATTTGGTGTATGTTTTTGATCTCAATTATAAATTTACCTATGCCAATAAAGCTTTATTGACAATGTGGGGTAAATCTGCCGAAGATTCTATTGGTCTAGGATTAAGAGAAAATGGGTATGAAGAATGGCATGCCCTGATGCACGAAAGGGAAATTGATTTTGTAGCTGCTGAAAAAAGATCCATTCGAGGAACAGTATCTTTTCCTCATGCAGAATTAGGAAAGCGTATTTATGACTATATTTTTGCCCCAGTTTTTAACGAAAAAGGCGAGGTTGAAGCCATTGCAGGAACAACCAGAGATATAACCGAAATAAAACAAGCAGAAGAAAAACGCCAGCAAAGCGAAAATAGGTTTCGCCACATGATTGAGCAGTCACCAATAGCAATGTTACTCTCTAGAGGAGAGGAAGTTATTATTGAAACGATTAATAAGCCGATGCTCAAATTCATGAACAAAACTCATGCAGATGAAGTACTCGGAAAAAAAATGCTTGATGCCTTGCCAGAACTTTTAGGGCAGCCCGCACTTGAAACCGTTATTAATGTTCAAAAGACAGGGATTCCTTTTCGTGGAGAAGAACAGCCTGTAGATTTAGTAATCGATGGTATTTTGGAGCGCCGCTTTTTCAATTTTTCTTATGATTGTATTAAAGATTCAGATGGGAATTCAGCCGTTTTGCATGTCGCATTGGACGTAACAGAACGAGTCCTTTCCAGAAGAAAACTAGAAGACAGCGAAAGCCGATTAAAATCTATGATCGACCAGACTCCATCTCCAACATTAGTATTAAAAGGAGATGACTTGGTTATTGAACAGATTAATAAACATATGCTCGAACTAATTGGCCGCGGCGATGAAATCATTGGTATGCCATTAATTGCCGTGCTTCCTGAACTTGATGGACAATACGTTTGGGAACAGGTTAAAAACGTTTATTTTAAAGGAATTCCTTTTGATCAAAGTGAAGTGCTTGTGACACATAACCGCACTGGACAATTAAGAAAATACTATTATAATTTAGCGTATCGTCCTTTGATGGAAAACGGACAGATAACAGGAATGATCCAGGTTGCAATTGATGTTACACAGCAAGTTGTTGCGAGGCAAAAAATGGAAGAAAGCGAAAGCCGTTTTCGAGCTTTGGTAAACGCAGCATCAAATGTAGTGTATCAAATAGATGCCAATTGGAAAATTATGAGAAGTCTTGATGGAGGAGGTTCTCTTTCAGATTCTGAAGAACCTGTATCAAAATGG
>Ga0160461_1000750_pt1 | contig 17722 bp, 10 predicted proteins | sample HID1975I_E6MG_FD_108266 | JGI IMG/M metagenome (GOLD analysis project Ga0160461, IMG submission 108266) | Enriched soil microbial communities from UW Madison campus, WI, USA - HID1975I_E6 MG | ecosystem: Environmental > Terrestrial > Soil > Unclassified | place: USA: Madison, Wisconsin...
CGACCCGTACCGCCCGCACGAGAACAACCTGATCACCAAGGTGCGCGAGTATCTTGCGGACGAAGACACCGAGGGTCTGGACATCCAGATCATGTCGCAGGTCCGCGCCATGCGGTACACGCTGGAGCGCGCCATGCGCGGCCTGGACACCATCTCGGTGACCGGCAACATCCTGCGCGACTACCTGACCGACCTGTTCCCGATCCTGGAACTGGGCACCAGCGCCAAGATGCTGTCGATCGTGCCGCTGATGGCCGGCGGCGGCCTGTACGAGACCGGTGCCGGCGGCTCGGCGCCCAAGCACGTCAAGCAGCTGGTGGAGGAGAACCACCTGCGCTGGGATTCGCTGGGCGAGTTCCTCGCGCTGGCGGCCTCGCTGGAGCACCTGGGCAACCGTTACGACAACGCCGGTGCTACCGTGCTGGCCAAGACGCTGGACCAGGCCAACGGCCAGTTCCTGGACAACGACAAGTCGCCGTCACGCAAGCTCGGTGGCATCGACAACCGCGGCAGCCACTTCTACATCGCGCTGTACTGGGCCCAGGCCCTGGCCGCGCAGGACGACGATGCCGCGCTGAAGGCCCGTTTCGCTCCGCTGGCCAAGGCCCTGGCCGACAACGAGCAGGCCATCGTCGGCGAGCTGGCCGCGGTGCAGGGCAAGCCGGTCGATATCGGCGGTTACTACCGTCCGGACGTGGCCAAGGCCAGCGCCGCGATGCGTCCGAGCACCACCTTCAACAGCGCGCTGTCTGCGCTGTAACGAAGCGGTCCCGCCCCAGCGGTGATCGATGAAGAACCCGCGCTTCGGCGCGGGTTTTTTTGTGGGCGATTGGTTCTGATCGGGCGGCGGGTCACTGGCGGCGGGGACGGCGGCCCAGCTGGGCCGAAAGGTGGGCGATCTCAGCATTCAGCGCAGTCTGCTGCTCTGCGGCCATCAAACGCAGGAGCACGGTGGCATCTGTCTCCATGCAGGCACCCGTGCTGAAGCACAGCACATCCATCAATTCACTCCCCACCCCGCAGGCAAGTCCACGTTCGCAGGCGGTAATCTGCCACGCCAATCCAGTGATGAGCGGATCTCCATCCGCGGCGCCCGTCGCAGCGGTTGCTTGAGCAAGAGACCCCAGGTACGCCATTGCCGTCACGTCGTCGGCCGCAATGACCTGTTCCATCAACTGGACATACTCCGCCGGCGTGAGAGGTGCCGTAGCTGTCTGGCGAAGACGCAACCACAGCTGTGAAGCAAGATCACCCTGGCGCGCGGCCTGCTCCCTCCATGCCAGCATGGCCTCAAGTGGAATCACCTGACCGCCATCCACACCGCCACACTGCGCGAAAACACGTTCGCCGGTCAGGCGCATCTGCTGCCCTGCACCCGGATCCGGATGCAACCTGGCCGTGCTTTCGACGCCCTCGAGATAGGACGCACGCCGGAGGTTCACCAGAAAACACTTCTCGTACAGTTCGGCCAACCGGCGCTGCGCGTTGACGTCTCCGCGTTCGGCCGCAGCGCTGACGCCTTCGAACTCGTTGCGGGTGTCATCTTCGAAGCCGGCCGACAGCGGTCCAGACTCCAGCGCATGAGGGACCGGAGCGACAGCCTCCGCGGACAGTGCGGTTGTCGATGAAGGTCTAGTCATGGTCTGCGATACCCGTGGCCGGTCACGTTGGCCCGAATACACGGGCACCAATACTGCCGCCAGCAACACAGCGCCCACCCACACGGTCCTGCGAAGGCCTGTCGTCATCACTTTCCCTGTTCGAAGGTTCATGGGGCGACTCTACCCCGGAAACCCGCATGCACCGGCGCCGGCTGGGCAAGCGACCAGTGGCTGCCGTATGGTGGCAGCAGGTCCTGTGGAAGTGGATGCATGCGCGGTCGCTGTTCCTGCCAGATCTTTCCATGCCCCGCCGGGGGCGCCGCATGAGCGCAACGCCGGATGCGCTCGCGCACCTGATCCGCGATGGGTTCGAGGAGTACCACGCGCGCTTCGCGGCGATCAGCCGGCGTGCGCGGCAGCGCTTCGAACAGCGCGACTGGGCCGGTGCGCGGCAGGACGCCGTGGAGCGCATCGGGCTGTACGACCGGTGCATCGCCGAAACCGTGGATGCATTGCGCCGTGCAGCCGGTGAGCGGATCGGCGAGCGCGCGCTGTGGCTGCAGGTGCGCACGGCCTATGCGGCGTTGCTGGCGGGGCTGATCGACGCCGAGCTGTACAAGACGTTCTACAACACGCTGGCGCGCCGGCTGTTCGCCACCCGCGGTGTGGACGGGGCGATCGAGTTCATGGCGATGGACGTGGAGCCCTCCGATGCCATTACCCATCCGGTCGCGCGGCACAGCTACACCTTGTCGCCCACGCGCCCGGCCGATGCCTTCATGCGCGTACTGGGAGACTATCGCTTCGATGTGCCGTACGCGCACCAGCTGCGCTGCGCCGCTGCGATCGCGGTGCGCCTGCAGGACGATCTGGCGCACTGGGGCGACTACCCGGTGCGCAGCATTGAACTGCTCGACACCGTGTTCTATCGCGAGCGTCGCGCCTATCTGGTGGGGCGCGTATTCGGTGAGCATCGCTTCTCGCCCTGCGTGATCGCGCTGGTGCATGACGAGCGCGGCCTGCGCGTGGATGCGGTGTTGACCCGGCGCCGTGATGTCGCGCATCTGTTCGGCGTCTCGCGCAGCTATTTCCAAGCTGATCTGGCCACGGTGGGCGATGCGGTGGTGTTCCTGCGCAGCCTGCTGCCGGGCAAGCCGGTCGATGAGATCTACACCGTGCTCGGGCGTGCCAAGCAGGGCAAGACCGAACGCTATCGCACGTTCTTCCGTCACTTCCACGAACAGCCAGGTGAGCAGCTGGTGCATGCCGACGGCACGCCCGGCATGGTCATGGCGGTGTTCACCCTGCCCAGCTATCCGCTGGTGTTCAAGCTGATCCGGGACCGCTTCGCCTGGCCGAAAACCATGACCCGGCACCAGGTCGAAGAGAAGTACGCCCTGGTGTTCAACCTGGATCGCGTCGGCCGACTGCTTGATGCGCAGCCCTATCGGCACCTGCGTTTCCCGCGGGCGCGCTTCTCTTCGGCCCTGCGCGAGGAGCTGCTGACCCAGTGCGCCAGCAGTGTGCGCGAGGACGGCGACGAACTGGTGATCGCGCTGTGCTACGTGCAGCGGCGTTTCCGTCCGCTCAACCTGTACCTGCGTGAGCAGACCGCCGAGGCACGTCGCGTCGCCGCGCTTGATTACGCGCAGGCGATCACCGACATGGCGCGCAACAACATTTTTCCTGGCGATATGTTGCCGAAGAACTTTGGTGTGTCCCGCCACGGGCGCGCGGTGTTCTACGACTACGACGAGCTGTGCCTGGTCACCGAGTGCAACTTCCGTGCATGGCCGACGCCGCGCAATGAGGAGGAAGCGCTGGCTGATGAACCCTGGTTCGACATCGGCCCGCGTGACGTGTTTCCGGAGCGGTTCTGGATGTTCATGGGGCTGCCGGCGCCCGAGCTGGCGGCCGTGCGCGAGCATTTCGGCCATCTGCTGGATCCCGTGTGGTGGCAACAGCTGCAGGCAGGTTTTGCCAGCGGTGATTTTCCGGACACGCCGCCGTATGCCGGCGCGCTGCGGCTGGCTTGATTGTCCACAGGAACGCCGATGCGCTACGCTGTCAGGTATCCACAAGGAGATAGTGCGATGCGTTGTTCCCCTATTCTTGCCTTGGCACTGGCCTTCAGCGGCGTGGGCATGGTCGTGGTCCCCGATGCGGACGCACAGACCAAGCGCGAGGTGCGCGAGCAGGCCGAAGCCAGCATGGTGCTTACCGGCGAGATCGATATCGGTACCGAAGGCCAGGTCGAAGCGTTCCGTCTCGACAAGCCGGACCAGGTGGACGAGGGAATCGTCCGGTTCGTCGAACGTGCGGTGCACACCTGGCGCTTCGAGCCGGTGCGGCGCCAGGGCCGCGCCGTCAAGGCGCGTGCGCCGGCCAGCATCCGCCTGGGGGCAAAGAACAACCCGGATGGCACGGGCCAGGTCACCCTGCTGGCGGCGAGTTTCGACACGTACGACCCAACCGATACCAGCAGCGTGACCGGCAGGAAGATGTCGCGGCCGGCGTATCCGGAGGACGTGTTCAATGCAGGGGGACGCGGTGACGTGATCCTGCTGATCCAGGTCGGGCGCGATGGCAACGCCCTGGACGTGGCGACCGAGCAGGTCAACCTGCGTGTGATCGCAAATGAGGCGAACATGCGGAAGATGCGTGACAAGCTGTCGCGGGTAGCGATGGGTGCTGCGCGCAAATGGACGTTCAGGATTCCGACCACCGGCGAGTACAGGAATGAAGCCAGCTGGACCATCCGGGTGCCGGTACGCTTCTCCTTCGGAGACGACGCCGAGCGCTACGGTCGCTGGGATGCCTATATTCCCGGCCCGCGCCAGCAGGCGCCGTGGCGCAGGGACATGGACATGGCGGCCGATGGCAAGGCCGATATGCTGCCGTCCGGCGGGGTGTTCATGGCCGATGCCGCCGGCAAGGGGCCGACCCTGTTGACGCCGCTGGGTGGCTGACCCTGCATGCCGGCCCCAGTGGGTAGGCTGTCGGTACCGATGACGATGAATGGCACAAGGAGAAACAACGCGATGGACATCATCAAGGCAATCGCCGTGGCACTGGTGCTGGCAGCAGCGCCAGCGCACGCGGCCAAGCCGTCGGCCGATGTGCCGGTGGAAATGGGGATGCGGGTCGAGGGCACCCTCGCCATTGGCGACGACGGCCGCATCACTGCGCTGGAGATCGACAAGCAGGACCTGCTTCCGGAGGCAGTGGCCACGCTGGTGCGTGACACCGTGAAGAACTGGGAATTCGAGCCGAATGTGCGTGACGGCGCCCCGGTACCGATGGATGCGCGGATGACCGTACGTGTCGTCGCCCAGCCGGGTGCGAACGATACCTTCAACGTGCGGCTGATCAGTGCACATTTCGATGGCGCCCGGAAGGATGCCTCGGGACGGGAAATCAAATCCAGGGTGCGTACGCCACCCCCGCGCTACCCCGCCGACGTGTTCCGCGTGGGTGGGCAGGGCACCGTGTACCTCGCCCTGAAGGTTGACCGGGAAGGGCGTGTGGTCGACCAGGTTGCCGAGCAGGTGAATCTGAGAAGCACGGGGACGGCAGCCCAGATGGATCTCATCCGCAGTCGCCTGAGCAAGGCATCGCTGGACGCCGCGCGCAAGTGGCGCTTTCCGCTGAGCGCGGAGGACGCCAGCCTGGAGGCGCCGTTCCGCACCTACCGCGTGCCGGTCAGTTTCGCGATCAACACCGCCATGCCTGACGACCTGGCGCAGTGGCGCGCTTACATTCCAGGACCACGCAACGCCATCCCGTGGTCCACACGCCCGGAGAGCGCCGGCTTCTCGCCGGATCTGCTGACCGACGGCTCGGCTACGTTGGCCGGCGACCCCAACGCGCCGCGCCTGCGCACCCCGCTGGGCAGCTGAGCCTGACACGGGCCGCGGCGCATTGCGCCCGCGACCCCGGTGTCAACTGGTGCCCGTGCCTTCAGGCTGCGGGTACACCACGGTGCGGTTGCGGCCCTGTTCCTTGGCCATGTACAGGGCCTTGTCGGCCAGCCGCAGCGCCTGCTGCGGATCATCGTGATAGGTCGGGTAGTGGGCCACGCCCAGCGACACGGTGACCGTGCCGACCTGCTCGAACACTTCGGCGGCCACCTGGATGCGCAGGCGCTCGGCCACCTGCGCGGCATGGAGGGCATCGATGCCCGGCAACAGGATCAGGAACTCCTCACCGCCGTTGCGGCAGAGCAGATCGGTGTCGCGTGAGCCATCGCGCATCAATTGCGCGATGCGCAGGATCACGGCGTCGCCGACCGCATGACCGAAGCGGTCGTTGATGCTTTTGAAGCGGTCGATGTCCAGCGCGATGATCCCGAATGGCTGGCCGCGTGCCTGCCAGTCTTCCAGCCCCTGCTGCAGGCCGCGCCGGTTCTGCAGGCCGGTAAGGGGATCGGTCATGCTGGCGCGGTTGAGCTTGCCGATGCGGTCCTGCAGCAGGTTGAAGCTGTACAGCAGGGCGGCTTTGAGCTGGGCGACCTCGTAGTACCAGGCCCGGATACCGGTGACGTGGCGGATCGCGATGCCGGTGTCGCGGTTCTGCACGTTGCGCGCCAGCTGCCATAGCGGCAGCGAGATGCGCCGCGCGAACCACCAGGTGATCAGCAGCGACAGGATGCCCAGCGGAATCGCATTCCAGATCACCGCCGACATCAGCTTGGACAGTGAGGCCAGCGTGGCGGTGGTCGGCCGCTGGGCCACCACGCCCCAGCCAACGCTCGGCACCGGCGCGTACCCGGCCAGCATCTGCACGCCGTGACTGTTGCGTACCTGCTGCGCGCCGGAGTGGCCTCGGGTCACCGCCTGCACGGCCGGGTTCTCCAGCGCGAACTGGCCGACCCGGTCCTGTTCGATGTGGTACAGGATGCGACCGTTGCGGTCGACGACGTACAGGTAGGACCCATCGCGGTAATAGTGCTTGCCCAGCAGCGATTGCAGGATGCTGCGCTGGCGCAGGTAGATCGTGCCGCTGACATAGCCCTGGTACCTCCCCTGCGCGGAGAAGATCGGATGCGAAATCGCCACCACCAGGCGCCCGGTCGCGGCCTGGTAGGGGTCGCTGATGAAGGGGACCCGGCGCTCCAGGGCATCGCGGTTGCCGGCGCTCTTGAGCAGCACGCCCTGCAGGGCCAGGCTCTGTGGGGAGGTCGCCAGCACGGTACCGCCGGCATCCACGATCAGCACCGAGTTGAAGCTGTTGGTCTGCAGCTGCAGGCGTGCGGCTTCTGCTTCCAGTTCGCTGCGATCATGCACACGCTGGCCGAGCAGGGTGGCGCTGTAGGCCACCTGCTGCTGCGCTGACAGAACGAAGTTCTGGGTCGACTCCGCCAGCTTGCTGGCATACACACGGTTGGCTTCCAGCGTATTGCCGATCAGCTGCTCGCGCTGCACGCGGTAGCTGGCATGCAGGGTATTGGCCAGCGCGATGAGCGCGCTGAGCAGGGCCAGGGCAAGGATCAACTTGCCCAGGTTCAGACGGGTGGACAACGGACGCATGCGGTTCACGGGCGGCAGGGTGCAGCACCAACCGGAACATGCGGATGGAACGGCAGCAGCGAAACAGTCAGGAGCGCACGACCCCGCCCCCGGGCGGTCAACAACTCGTTGGGCGGCGATTATTGCGGATTACACCCCCACGTGGGTGAAGTCGGCGCCGCCGTGGTGGCCCGTTCAGCGCTCCAGGCGCTTGCGCAGCACGCCGCGCAGATGATCGGCGCCGGCCTGGTCGAGTGGCCCGAGCACGCCGCGCACCGTTTCGGGAATATGCGCGGCGGTGTGGTCATCGGCCTCGAAGACATAGTGCTGGAACATCGCCTGCCAATGCGCACGCTGTGCCGGTGGCAGATCGCGTATGGCCAGCAGCGATAGCATCAGTGCGTTCATCGGCGCATCCCGCCACGCCGGCACAGGCCGCCACCAGTAATTGACCAGTACATTGAACGCCTCCAGCCCCTCCATGTGGTGCCACCACAACGAGGGGATGAACACCGCATCGCCGGGGCCGAGTTCGGCCACCTGTGCGTGGGCCAGCGCCTCGCTGAAGCGCGGGAAGCGTGCCAGGTCCGGTGCGGCGAAGTCGACCAGGCTGACGGCCTGCCCGGCCGGCGTGAAGTCCAGTGGCCCGATATACAGATTGCCCACCTGCGCCGGCGGGAACAGGGTGACCCGGCGGCGGCCGGCGGCCACGCAGGCCAGGTTGTCCGGCACGTCCTGGTGCGCGGCGATACGCGAGCGGTTGCCGATCCAGATACTGGCCAGCGGATCGTCCACGCCGAGCGCAAGTGCATTGGCCCGGCGGAAGCCGGGCAGGAAACTGTCCAGCGTGGTCGAGGCGACGTAGATCGAGGGTGGCGTCGGCGCGGTGGCGTACTTGAGCAGGGTGTCGAGCACGACCTTCAACGGAATCTGCTCGCGGCGGAAATTGAAGCCGCTCATGTCGGCGTTGTAGAACACACGCCCCTTGGCCTCCGGCGGCGCCGTGGTGGCGGTGACCGGCATCGTGCCGTGGTCGAACTGTTTGAGATGGGCGACCGCCGCCTGTGCGGACTGCGTCGCCGCGCTGACCAGCGGCCACTGCGCCACCAGCCCGCGGATCACTTTCGGTGTCGTCCAGCCGGGCAACTGCGCGTGCAGCTGCGCCGGATCCAGATCATGCAGTTCCTCGATCGGGCCGGGCATGGCAGACATCGGCGTCCTGATGGCAGAGGCGGGTGGCGCCCACGGTAGCGCGGGGGTGGCGGAAGCGAAAGGCCGCGGGGTGAGCGCGGCCTTCCGGTGCTGCGGGTCGGTACAGCCGACTCAGAACTTGTAGCGAACGCCGAACATGTAACGCGGCCCGGTCTGGGTGGCGTAGCGCAGCATGTTGGAATGGCGCGCGTAGGTGCGCATGGTCTCGTCGGTCAGGTTGATCGCCTCCACACTCAGCGTCAGCTGGTCGCTGACCGCGTAGCTGATGTTGAGATCGAGCTGGCCGTAGGCTTCGGTGTAGTTCGGGTTGGGCCCCTGGCCGCCGATGCCGTTGAGGAACTTGTCGCGCCAGTTGTAGGCCGCACGGACCTGCCAGGCGTTCTTGTCGTAGAACAGCACCGCGTTGGCAGAATCGCTGAGGCCGATCATCGGATACTGGTCGCCCAGGCTGAGGTTGTCGAAGGTCAGGCCGGATTTCACCTTGGTGTAGTTCGCCGCCACGCCAAAGCCGGACTGGCCGAACAGGTGCTGCACGGCCACTTCCCAACCCTGGAGGTGGTCCGAACGCTGGTTGGCCGGCAGGGTGACATCAAACCCGGCGATCGGATCACCCGGCTGGCCGACGATGCTGCCGGTCAGCTGACCGGCGGAGTTGACACCGGTGGAGGTCACGCCCGGGTCGCCGGCATGGTTGGTGAAGATGTAGTTGCGGAGGCACACCGTATCGGTAGCCACGCAGCCCGATGCCAGTGCCTCGTTCCAGTAGGCGCCGCCCACCGGGGTGTGCAGACTGCCTGCATCCTCACGCGCGATCGTATTGCTGATGAAGTTCTTGATGTTCTTGCGGAAGAAGCCGACCGAGGCGTAGCTGGCCTCTCCGTAGTACCACTCCAGCGAGAGATCGACGTTGTCCGAGAGCAACGGCTCCAGTGCCGGGTTGCCACGCGAGCCGGTGCCGCCCTGGGTGCGCACGATGTTGTCCAGACGCTGCCCGCTTTCGATCTGCGTCCAGCCCGGACGGCCGAGGCTGCGGCTGTAGCTGCCGCGCAGCGCCAACGATTCGCTCAGGTCCAGCTTCAGGTCGAGATTGGGCAGGATGTAGTCGTACTTGCCCTTGCCACCCACGAAGGCGCCTTCCTCGGCGTAGGTGATGTTGAATTCGTTGAGCGAATTCCAGCTGATGGAGGTGGGTACGCGCACCAGCGCCTGCGATTCCACCTCGGTTTGTTCGTAGCGCACACCCGCGGCGATATGCAGCGGCATGTTCCAGTCAAAGGTAGTGCGGTATTGCAGGTAAGCGCTCTTGGACGTTTCCGTGGTACGGATGTCCTCGGAGTATTCCGTCGGGGCGACATAGCAGGTGGGGCAGGCAGGCTCCACGCCATTGGCCACCTGGGCGGCACGATCGCGCAGGCGGTCGAAATCGAAGACCAGGAACTGGCCCGTCAGGCGCGGATCGTTGTGGCCGGAGAACGCCTTGAAGTACTTGCCCATGTCATCGGCGTACCAGATGCTGTCATCGTAGTCCGCAGGCGTACCGACGCCACCCCAGCTGTCTCGCTGCATGATGGCCGCGGCCGAGCGATTGTCCACCTTGGTGTGGCCCACGCCGAAATCCAGCGCGGAGTAGTCGGCAAAGCGGAACACGCCCTTGGCCTGCAGCTGCTCCACTTCAGACTTGTTGTAGCTGTTCTGGAAGACCGAGCCGGTCACCAGGGCATCCGACGCCTGGATGCCGCCAGGAGGCAGTGCGATGTTGATGATGGGGAGGTCGCCGCTGTAATCCACCGTGGTCTTGCCACGCACGTAAGCGGCGACGCCCAGCACGCCCGCCGAGCCGTAGGGGCCATCGGGCTGCGATTCGGCACTGGCGCGGTTGTAGTCGAAGGACAGGTCCAGCGCGTCGTTGACCTCCCACTCGACGTTGAAGCCCACCGCTTCCATGTTGTTCTTGGTCGCCAGCTTCATGCCGCCCATGGCCACGTCGCCGTCGACCACGTCTTCGCTGTAGACGATAGGCGCGGCAACCGGGCCGTTGGTCCAGGTGCTGTCGCCAGGGCCATAGTTGAACCACACCGACAGTTCGCTGCGCTGCTGCTGGACCTTGTTTTCCACATAGGTGTAGTCCAGCGTGGTGGTCACGTTGTCCAGCGGCTTCCACTGGAACGTGGCCTGCCCGTTGGTGCGCTGCCGCTGCACCGCATTGACGTTGTAGGCCGAGTTCTGCGGGCGGCCATAGATATCATCGGCGCCCGGGCGGTTGGTGATCCGGTCGGCATAGCCCGTGCCTGGTTGTGGCAACGCCCGCCAGTCGGTGGTGTCGCTGCCACGAAGGGTCGCCCAGCCTTCGGCCACGGTCGCCTGGTTGAAGCCCGAGTCGCGTTCCTGATGGCTGGCACTGAGTGCAACACCGAAGCGTCCGTCGGCGTAGGTCTGGCTGAAGATGCCCGATAGCTCACCGGTGATGTTGGACCCTTGCAGCGTGCGCGGCACGTTGTCGTTGGAGGTGTCGTGCACCGCCTTCAGGCCCAGGCTGACGACCGGCGCCGCCTCCAATGGACGCAGCGTCTTGATGTTGATGGTGGCGCCGATGCCGCCCGTCGGATTGTCGGCGCGGGTGGTCTTGTAGACCTCGACGGCCGAAATCGATTCGGAGGCGATATTCGCAAAGTCGAACGATCGCGAACCGTTCAGGCCAGCACCGCCGTTGCCGAGGTTGGACGCCGGCATCTGCCGGCCGTTCAGGAGCACCAGGTTGTAGTCCGGGCCGATGCCGCGCACGGTGACTTTGGAGCCCTCGCCGCTGGAGGTGCGGTCGATCGACACGCCGCTAATGCGCTGCAGCGATTCGGCCAGGTTGGTATCCGGGAACTTGCCGATGTCCTCGGCAATGATGCCGTCGACCACCCCCTGGCTGTCGCGCTTGAGGTTCATCGACGAGGTGAGGCTGCCACGGATGCCGGTGACCTGCACCGCATCCAGCGTGGTGGGATCGACGCCATCGGGGGCCGTCGTGGTGTTCTCTCGGGCCGCAGGATCCTGCGCCCAGGCCGGGCCGGCCAGGACAGCGAGAAGTGCGGAGGTGAGCATCGCCTTGCGGGGTACGGCCTTGTACGTCTTCATGATGATCCCTCCCCAGGGAATTCGATCGTGGCGGTTCTGCGTTGTGTCGGCGCGGGGTCCAGTGCGCACGGCCCGGATTGGAGCCATGGTTGACAGCGTTGTCAACAAACGCACGTGGCGATGCGCTTGCGGCCGACGCCGAGCTGTGTCGTGCGTTGCAGTCGGGACGGCTGCGCGCGCGGCGGAAACACTGCAGCACGGGCGTTGTAGCTCGATTCTGCGGGGACGTGGGCCGCCGGAATGGCGATGCTGATCTGTTGTGCAGTGCAGAACGAAACTGCGCGAAGACATTCGGGCGCGTGCACTGCAGCATCGGCCGACCGTCGGATCCGATTGCTGACAGCGCTGGACAATCGCGGTCCAAGCAGGTTCCATGTCTGGCCGCCGACTGGCCGGCACTCCCAATCTGGAAGGACATGCAATGGACACTCCTGCTGCCGTCCGCGGACAACATGTGCAAAGCAATGGCGTTGCACTGGCCGTGGTCACCGCCATCTTTTTCATGTGGGGCTTCCTCACCTGCCTCAACGACATCCTGATCCCGCACCTCAAGGCCGCGTTCGCCCTGACCTGGGTGCAGGCGATGCTGGTCCAGTTCACCTTCTTCGGTGCGTACTTCCTGATGTCGCTCCCCGCCGGGCGCCTGGTCGCGGCGGTGGGTTACAAGCGCGGCATCGTGGCCGGGCTGGCCATTGCCGGTGTGGGCGCGTTGCTGTTCTGGCCGGCCGCGCAGGCGCATGTGTACGGCCTGTTCCTCGGCGCGCTGTTCGTGCTGGCCACCGGCATCACCGTGCTGCAGGTGGCCGCCAATCCCTACGTTGCGCTGCTCGGGCCGGAACAGACCAGTTCCAGCCGGCTGACGTTGGCGCAATCGATGAATGCGCTGGGCACCACCATCGCGCCGCTGTTCGGTGGCCTGCTGATCCTCTCGGCCGCGCCGCGCACGGCCGATGAGCTGGCGCTGCTGCCGCACGCTGAAGCGCTCGCGTATCGCGCTGCTGAAGCGCAATCGGTGCAGGTGCCGTACTTCGGCCTGGCAGTGGCGCTGTTCGTGCTGGCGGTGGCGATCTGGATGTTCCGCCTGCCGACCATTCCCGGCGTGGAAGGCGAGGCTGCCACCGGCAGGGGCCGCCTGCGCGATGCGCTGCGCCACCGCCACCTGCGCTATGGCGTGCTGGCGATCTTCTTCTATGTGGGTGCGGAAGTCTCGATCGGCAGCGTGCTGGTCAACTTCCTTTCGATGCCGGGTATCGGTGAGGGGCTGACCGAGCAGGAAGCCACGCGCTACGTGTCCTTGTACTGGGGCGGCGCGCTGGTCGGGCGTCTGCTCGGTGCGGCATTGCTGACCCGTCTGGATCCGCGCCGCATGCTGGGGGTCTTCGCGTTGATCGTCATGGCCCTGCTGGCGGTGACGATGCTGGGCAGCGGCAACCTGGCCAAGTGGAGTGTGGTCAGCATCGGCCTGTTCAATTCGATCATGTTCCCGACCATCTTCGCGTTGGCGATTGCCCGCCTCGGTACGCTGACCGGCCAGGCATCGAGCCTGCTGGTGATGGCGATCGTCGGTGGGGCGGTGATCCCGCTGGCGATGGGTTGGCTGGCCGACCATCATGGGCTGCAGGTGTCCTTCCTGCTGCCGATGCTGTGCTACCTGTTCATTGCGTTCTACGCGTGGCGCGGTTCGCGCCACAGCGGCTGAGGCAGGCGATCAGCGGCGACGCGGTGGGTGCGTGGATTCGCGCACCAGCACCGCGTGATCGACGGTGATCATGGTGCCGGCGTCCGGCGAGCGGATGTGATCGATCAACTGCTCGGTGGCCAGCCGCCCCATGGCGGCGGTCGGCTGCCGCACCGTGGTCAGCGCCGGGTAGATATGCCCGGCGATCGGGGTGTCATCGAAGCCGCAGACCGACAGGTCCCGGGGGATGCGCAGGCCGCGTTGGCCGGCGACGCGGAACACTGCGGCGGCCATGTCGTCGTTGGCGGCGAAGATCGCCGTGGGTGGCTCTGCCAGATCCAACAGGGCGTTGGCCGCGTCGATGCCGGATTCGAACGAGAACTGGCCGTTGACCACCAGCGCCGGGTCGTACTCGATCCCGTACTGGCGCAGCGCCTGGCGATAGCCGGCGTGGCGCCACTGGCAGGCGCCATGCGCGCGCGGGCCCTTGATGTGGCCGATGCGGCGGTGGCCCTGCGCGACCAGGTGGCCGATCAGTTCGACCACCGCCGTGGTCTCGTCCATGCGCACGCCGATGCAGCCTTCGGGGTGCCGCGGCGCAATGGACGCATACGGAATTTCGTGTTCTTCCAGATAGGCCAGCACCACTGCGTCGTCGGTCAGTGGCGGGATCAGCACCACCCCGTCGGGGCGCGAATTCTCGAACAGCGCGGCCAGATCGGGCAAGGTGCGGCGCGCCGTGCCGACCGGGCCCAGGATCAGGTTGTAGTGGTTGGCGTGGCACGCCTCCAGCATCCCGTTCTGGATTTCCATCAGGTAATTGCGCGAGGGGTTGTTGTAGACCAGCGCCAGCGCATACGAGCGCTGACCGGCCAGGCTGCGCGCCGAGAGATTGGGTTTGTAGCCGAGGCGGGCCACCGCGGCCAGTACGCGATCGCGGGTTTCCACGCGCACGTTGGGCTCGTTGTTGAGCACGCGGGACACCGTCTTGATCGATACACCCGCAACGGCGGCGACATCCTCGATACGACTACGCATGGTGCGGGGGTTCCTCTTGGAGGGGCGGGCGGGCAGCTGCCGATGGTAGTGCGGGTGTGTCACATCGATGTTGCCGATGCAGGCGGATGTTGCCATGCCGGCGACGTGCGTGGCGGGTTCGTGTTTTTCCATGCCGCGATGCAGCAGTTCACGGGAGGGGCGGACACACGCTGCGCCGGCGATCCCTGCTGCAGCGGGACTTCGGCCGCAACCCTGCCCGACCGCGGTTGACAGCGTTGCCATGGGCTTATATGACAGCGCTGTCAGACAGGGGCGCTGACCGACGCAGTATCGCTACCCCGCCGGCCATCGACATCGCAGCGCGAGCGGTGCCCGGCTGCGGTCGCGCCCGTCCCGTTCGCGCGTATTTCATCAGAGGAAGATGTCCAGTGACCAGCTCCAACAAGACGATTCTCGCCACCTGCCTGCTGGCCGCGCTGGCCTCGACGGCCGGTGCCGCACCGGCCACCGGTGAACGCCTGCAGGACTGGCCCCACGTGGCCAGCGCGATCGCGCCGGATGCCGCGCTTGAGGCGCGGGTGCGGGAAATCGTGGCGGAGATGACGCTGGCGCAGAAGGTGGGCCAGATGACCCAGCCCGAGATCAAGATGATCACGCCCGATGAGGTCCGCCAGTACTACATCGGCTCGGTTCTCAATGGTGGCGGCTCCTGGCCGGGCATGGACAAGCACGCCACGGTGGCGCAGTGGCTGCAACTGGCCGATGCCTATCGCGCGGCCTCGCTGGCCACCGATGCACGCACGCCGATCCCGGTGATCTGGGGCACCGATGCGGTGCACGGTCACAACAACGTCTACGGCGCCACGCTGTTCCCGCACAACATCGGCCTGGGCGCGGCGGGCGATGCCGCCCTGATCGAGCGGATCGGCCAGGCCACCGCACACGCGGTGCGCGCGACCGGCATCGACTGGGTGTTCGCGCCGACCCTGGCGGTGGCGCACGATCCGCGCTGGGGCCGTACCTACGAAAGCTATTCCTCCGATCCACATGTGATCCGCGCCTTCGCACAGGCCTACGTCAAGGGCGCGCAGGGACGTTTCGGCGATGACGGCAACGTGGTCGCCACGGCCAAGCACTACATCGGCGATGGCGCGACCGACAACGGCCGCGACCAGGGTGAGGCGCTGGTCGACAAGGCCACGATGATCAACGTGCACGGGCAGGGCTACTACGGCGCGCTCGGCGAAGGCGTGCAGACGGTGATGGCGTCGTTCAACAGCTGGAACGACCGCAGTGGCGGGGTCGACTACGGCAAGATGCACGGCAACAAAGCCCTGCTGACCGGTGCGCTGAAAGAGAAGATGGGCTTCGACGGTTTCGTCGTGTCCGACTGGAACGGCATCGCCCAGGTGCCGGGCTGCCGCAACGACAGCTGCGCGCAGGCGATCAACGCCGGCATCGACATGGTGATGGTGCCCGACGACTGGAAGGCCTTCATCGCCAGCACCATGGCCCAGGTGGAGCGCGGGGAGATCCCGATGGCGCGCATCGACGATGCAGTCACCCGCATCCTGCGCGTGAAGCTGCGTGCAGGCCTGTTCGATCACAAGCCGTCGGACAGCCGCTACGCCGGTGATGTCGCTGCCGTGCAGCACCGTGAGCTGGCGCGCCAGGCGGTGCGCGAGTCGCTGGTGCTGCTCAAGAACGATGCGAAGGTTCTGCCGCTGCGCCGCGATGCACGCGTCATGGTGGTCGGCAAGAGTGCCGACAACCTGTCCGATCAGTCCGGCGGCTGGTCGCTGACCTGGCAGGGCACCGAGAACCGCAATGCCGATTTCCCCCACGCTGATTCGGTGCTGGGGGCGTTGCGTGCCGAGCTGGGCACACAGAACGTTGCCTACAGCGCTGATGCCACCGCGCTGGATCCCACCCGGTTCGATGTGGTGGTGGCGGTGATTGGCGAGACGCCGTACGCCGAGACCAACGGCGACATCCTGGCCTCTGATTCGGTCAGCCACAGCCGCGCCTATCCGCAGGATCTGGCGGTGCTGCGCGCGGCCCAGGCCAGTGGCAAGCCGGTGGTGACCGTGTACTTCTCCGGGCGCCCGATGTACACCAACGACCTGCTCAACCAATCGCAGGCCTTCGTGGCGGCGTGGCTGCCGGGCACCGAGGGCAAGGGCATCACCGATGTGCTGGTGGCCGGCAAGGATGGCAAGCCCGTGCATGATTTCCGCGGGCGCCTGAGCTTCCCGTGGCCGGGCGTTCCCTGCCCGGCACCGATCGACCGGCCGGACCCGAAGCGTCCGCCGCTGTTCGCGCTGGGTCACGGCCTGGCCTACAGCTCGCCCGGCACGCTGACGCGTCTTCCCGAAGCCAATCCGGACAACTGCGGCGAGGTGACCACCCTGCCGATCTTCAACCGGGCTGACACGCCACCGTTCGCGCTGCATGTGGCGGCCGGCGGCGCGACCCAGCCGCTGGGCAACGACCTCAACGCCACGCTGCGCTGGCCGGCCGCCGCGCCAGTGGTGCAGGTGCGCACCGTGCAGGTCAACACCCAGCAGGACGCGAAGGAAGTCACGTGGCTGGCACCGGCGCAGTTGATCGCGCGCAGCACCTCGCGGCGCAACCTGGGCGCGCTGGCGCGCAACCACGGCGCGCTGCAGTTCGACCTGCAGCTGGTGCAGCGCCCGACATCGCCGGTGACGGTGAGCATGCAGTGCGGCACCGGCTGCGACGGCGGCGTGGATATCGCGCCGCTGCTGACCACGCTGGCACCGGGCCAGAAGCAGACCGTGACCGTGCCGCTGGCGTGCTTTGCCAAACGCGGCGTGGACCTGGGCGCGGTGGAAGCGCCGTTCGTGGTGAGCGCCGACACGCCGTTTGCGGCGGCGTTTACCCAGGTGCGCGTGTCGGTGAATGCAGACAAGGCGCCGGGCGTGGTGCGCTGCCCGTAGAGCCGGGCTCTGCCCGGCCGGCGTTCGGCGGAGGATGTGTGGAGCCGGCCAGCGGCCGGCACTACCCGGGCACCCTCTCAACGAAAAAGACCCCGCAATGCGGGGCCTCTTTCTGTCCGGATGCTGCGCCGATCAGCGCTTCATCGAGCCGAAGAACTCGTCGTTGGACTTGGTGTTCTTCATCTTGTCGAGCAGGAATTCCATTGCGGCCATTTCATCCATCGGATGCAGCAGCTTGCGCAGGATCCAGATCTTCTGCAGCAGTTCCGGTTCGATCAGCAGATCTTCGCGGCGGGTACCCGAGCGGTTGATGTCGATCGCCGGGAACACGCGCTTTTCGGAGATGCGACGGCTCAGGTGCACTTCGCTGTTGCCGGTGCCCTTGAACTCTTCGTAGATCACCTCGTCCATCTTGCTGCCGGTATCGACCAGCGCGGTAGCGATGATGGTCAGGCTGCCGCCTTCCTCCACGTTACGCGCCGCGCCGAAGAAGCGCTTCGGACGGTGCAGGGCGTTGGCGTCCACACCACCGGTGAGCACCTTGCCGGAGCTGGGCACCACGTTGTTGTAGGCACGCGCCAGGCGGGTGATCGAGTCGAGCAGGATCACCACGTCCTTCTTGTGCTCGACCAGGCGCTTGGC
>Ga0160461_1000759_pt1 | contig 17540 bp, 12 predicted proteins | sample HID1975I_E6MG_FD_108266 | JGI IMG/M metagenome (GOLD analysis project Ga0160461, IMG submission 108266) | Enriched soil microbial communities from UW Madison campus, WI, USA - HID1975I_E6 MG | ecosystem: Environmental > Terrestrial > Soil > Unclassified | place: USA: Madison, Wisconsin...
ACGGTGATCCGCGAGGCGACGACGATGCGCCGGCAGGTCGACCATCACCTCGCCCGTGCCCGCGCGGTGGGGCGTCGCGGCAGCTCGCTCAGCCGGTCGGAGGTGTGGCCTTCGCTCAAGGCGGTCGAACGGGCGGTGGCACGGATGCATCGCCACGTCACGGTCGACCTGGCCGGCGACAAGACCGCCGCCGCGCGGGTCGAGCGCCAGGATCTGGACGAGATGGTGGGCAACCTGATCGAGAACGCCGCGAAATACGGGCAGGGCCGAGTCTTTGTCACCGTCTCGCGGGAGGCGGGCTTCGTCGAGATCATGGTGGAGGATGACGGCCCCGGCATACCGGAGGCGGATCGCCAGAAGCTTTTCGAGCGCGGCGTGCGTCTCGACACCGGCAAGCCCGGCACCGGCCTGGGCCTCGCGATCGTGCGCGACGTGGTGGAGATCTATGGCGGGACGATCAGCCTGGAGGAGAGCGAGGATCTGGGTGGCCTGCTGGCTCGCCTGCGCCTGCCGGTCGCCTCCTGACGAACGGGCTCGCCGTTCGGGGGGCGGATCCAGGAAAAAAATTGACCCGGCGGCGGCGGGGTTGGGGGCAGACGCACGCCGGGTCAGGGGCCGGTGGGCTGGGACGCGTCACCGGTTTGGGGAGTTAGGGGATCAGGATCAGAGGAAGAAGTTCCCCGCGTTGAGCGAGACCGCGCCGTCGACGCGGATCACGAAGTCCTGCGCCTTGTCGCCATCCAGATCACCGTAGATGTAGGTGTTGCCATCCGAGATGGTCTTCGCCCGCAGTTCGCCCGCCGCGCCGCTGAACGCCGCGCCGCCGATGAAGCTGAAGGCATCGTCGCCCAACGAATTGGTGTTGGCGTCGATCGCCGACAGGTCGATCTTGTCGCCATCCGCGCCGACGAAATCCATGATCCGGTCGGCCTGCGATATCACCTTGCCGCCGAAGTCGAGCAGGCTTTCCCAGACGAAGGTGTCGGCGCCGAGGCCACCCTTCAGGTTGTCGCGACCCTCGCCGCCGACGATCAGGTCGTCGCCTTCGCCGCCGCTGAGCGCATCGACCGCGAGACCGCCGTACAGCTTGTCATGGCCGGTGCCGCCATAGAGCGTGTCGAAGCCGTTTTCGCCGTAGATCGTGTCGTTGCCGTTGTCGCCATAGATGGTGTCGTCGCCGCCACGGCCGAAGACGCGGTCGTTGCCGCCCTTGCCGCGGATCGTGTTGGCGAAGCCGGTGCCGACCAGCAGGTTGAACAGGTCGTTGCCGGTCAGCGAAACCGCCGCATCGGTCAGGTCGCCGCGCTCGACATTGGCGGCCAGCGTGAGATCGACCTGCGAGTATACGCGGTCATAGCCTTCGTCGATGCCTTCGACGATCGTGTCGCTGCCACCCACGACGACGTAGTAGGTGTCGTCGCCAAGGCCGCCGCTGACGGTGTTGGTGCCGCTTCCGCCGCCGAGCACGTCATTGCCGGCACCGCCCTCGATCAGGTCGTTGCCGTCGACGCCGTAGAGCAGGTCGTTAGCCGTCGAACCGCGCAGGGTATCGTCGAACGACGTGCCGGTGATGTCGAGCCGCTCGACCCCGCCGAAGGTGATGCTGCGGCCCGCGCCCTGGTCCACGGTGCCGGTGTTGGCACCCGTGATGTTGACCACGATGCCCTGGCTGCCGTCGCCCCAGAGGACGCGCAGCGTGTCCGCGCCCGAACCGCCGTCGACGGTCTTGGTGCCGTTGCCGGTGACGATCAGGGTGTCGGCCTGGTTTTCGCCGCTCAGGAAGTCGTCGCCTTCGCCGCTCTCCAGCGTGTCGGCCCCGTCGCCGCCGAGCAGGACGTCGTTGCCGGCACCGCCGCGCAGGGTATCCATGCCGCCCGCACCCTCGAGCGCATCATCCAGCGCGCTGCCGGTGATGTCGTCGGCAAAGGCGCTGCCGAAGAAGGCGAGCTGTTCGAAATTGGTCCAGGTCGTGCCATTGGCGAAGCTGCCGGCGGCCGAGAAGGTGAAGGTCAGCCCTGCGGCGAGATTGGTGCCGGTCAGGTAGAGCGTATCCGCGCCGGTGATCAGCACGTTGCTGCCGCCATCCAGAATGTCGGTGCCCTGGAAGTCATAGACGATCATGTCGTTGCCGACGCCGCCGTTGAGGTTGTCGTCGCCGGCCCCGCCGATCAGCGTGTCGTTGCCGATACCGCCGCTGAGGGTGTCGTTGCCGGCGTTGCCGAAGAAGAGGTTGTCGGCGGTGATGATGGTCAGCACGTCGGTGACGCTGTCGTTGCCGGCACCGGCATCATAGGATGTCGAACCGAACAGCAGCTGCAAGTGCACATCGTCGTTGGCAGTACCGGTCTGCGCGAATTCGCCAGCATCCGGCGTGCTCAAGTCGACGAAGCCCGCATCACCCCCGATGACGAGATTCACCAGTCCCAGATCGACGCTAATAGCCATTTCATGTCCTCCTTGCGTCTCGTGGTGGACGCCGGACATGATCTAACTTATTGAATTATAACGAGTTTATACGATACAAATTGAGTAGATTACGCAATTGCCGTGCAGCATTGGGCGGCATAAGCGCCTGTTTACCCATGTAATTTGCGCGAACATCCGCGATTGCCGCTAAATCGCGGCATCCGTTAACTCGGATTCTGCGGAAAGACTGCTCTAGCCCTTGAATTAGAACGGCTATTTATCGCAATTCTTTTGCGCGCCCTCGTGATGGCGGATCACTTCGTCGATGACGAAACGCAGGAATTTTTCCGAGAAGTCGGGATCGAGGTTGGCTGATCGCGCCAGGCTGCGCAGCCGTTCGATCTGCGCGGCCTCCCGCCCCGGGTCGGCCGGGGGCAGCCCGGTGGTCGCCTTGTGCCGGCCGACCGCCTGGGTGATCTTGAAGCGTTCGGCCAGCATGAAGACCAGCGCCGCATCGATATTGTCGATGCTCTCGCGGTAGCCCTTCAGCGTCTCGTCGCTCATCCGTCCTCCGATCCGGCGCGGTGTGCGCCCGGTTCGGCGTTCCTGCCCGCGCGCCCGGCCCCGCGCAACCCCGAAGCGCTGGACTTTGCGCGGTGCAGCGGGCAGGACGCGGCCGACCGCATGCCATCCGGAGTTCCCTTGCGTTGACCGCCACCGTCGTCCCGATCAAGCGCGCCGCCGCTCCCTCGCTGGAGCCGATGCTGGCGCTGGTGGCCGCCGACATGAACCGGGTGAACGCCGTGATCCTGGAGCGGATGCAGAGCGAGATCCCGCTGATCCCGGAACTGGCGGGCCATCTGATCGCCGGCGGCGGCAAGCGGATGCGGCCGATGCTGACGCTCGCCTGCGCGCGGCTGCTCGACTATCCGGGCGCGCGGCACCACAAGCTGGCGGCGGCGGTGGAGTTCATCCACACCGCCACGCTGCTGCACGACGATGTCGTCGACGGATCGGGGCTCCGTCGGGGCAAGCGCACCGCCAACGTGATCTGGGGTAATCCCGCAAGCGTGCTGGTGGGCGATTTCCTGTTTTCGCGCAGCTTCGAGCTGATGGTCGAGGATGGGTCGCTGCGCGTGCTCAAGATCCTCGCCAATGCCTCGGCCGTGATCGCGGAAGGGGAGGTGAACCAGCTGACCGCCCAGCGCCGGATCGACACCGACGCGGCGAAATACCTGACGATCATCGAAGCGAAGACCGCGGCGCTGTTCGCGGCCGCCTGCCGCATCGCGGGCGTGGTGGCGGAGCGCGACCAGTCGGTCGAACTTGCGCTCGACGCCTATGGCCGCAATCTCGGCGTCGCGTTCCAGCTGGTCGACGACGCGATCGACTATTCGTCGGACGGAGCGACGATGGGCAAGGATGCCGGCGACGATTTCCGCGACGGCAAGGTGACGCTGCCCGTGATCCTCGCCCATGCGCGCGGCGACGAGACCGATCGCCGCTTCTGGAAGGATGCGATCGAGGGTCGCCGTATCTCGGACGACGATCTCGCCCACGCCACCGGCCTGCTCCACGCGACCGGTGCGATCGACGACACGCTGGCGCGTGCGCGTCATTACGGCCAGCGCGCGATCGACGCGATCGCGCCCTTTGCCAACGGCGAGGCGAAGGCCGCGCTCACCGAAGCCGTCGAATTCGCGATCGCCCGGGCGTACTAACCCTCATCCTCCCCATGCTCTGCATGGGGAGGGGGACCATGCGCAGCATGGTGGAGGGGAAATGCGCAACATCTCGAATGTGGTACGCCGCTGGCGCGGCGTCCCCTCCACCGCTTCGCGGTCCCCCTCCCCAAGGCTACGCCTTAGGGAGGAATATCATCCCCGCCCGCGCAGTTTTCCCCAGAAGCTGCGGTCGGCCAGCAGTTCGTGCGCGGCGTTGTGGCCGGGGGCGCCGGTGACGCCGCCGCCGGGATGGGTGCCGGCGCCGCACATGTAGAGCCCCTTGATCGGCCCGCGATAGCTGCCGTGGCCCAGCATCGGCCGCGCCGACCAGAGCTGATCGAGCGACATGTTGCCGTGCATGATGTCGCCGCCGATCAGGCCGAACTTCCGTTCGAGATCGAGCGGCGAGTGGATCTGCGTGGCGATCACGGAGGCGCGGAAGCCGGGCGCATAGGCCTCGACCGTGTCGATGATGCAGTCCGCCGCCGCCTGGCGCTCGTCGTCCCAGCTCCGGCCGTCTGGCAGTTCGGGCGCGAATTGCTGGCAGAACAGGCTGGCGACATGCTGGCTGGGAGGCGCGAGGCTGTCGTCGATCACCGAGGGGATGAGCATCTCGACGATCGGCGCCTTCGACCAGCCGAACTGCTTGGCGTCGAGGAAGGCGCGGTCCATGTAGTCGAGCGTCGGGGCGAGGATGATGCCCGAACGATGATGTTCGTCGCCCTTGGGATCGACCGTCGGCAGGCAGGCGAAGTTGGGCAGCCCGGACAGCGCGACGTTCATCCGGAAGGTGCCCGATCCGGCCTTGAAGGTCTTGATCCGCCGCGCGAAATCCTGCGGCAGGTCGCTCTGGTCGACGAGGCGATCGTAGAGCAGGCGCGGGCCGACATTGGCGAGGATCGCATCGCCCATCACCTCCTCGCCGCTTTCCAGCTTCACGCCGACCGCGCGACCGTTGCTCACCAGCACGCGCGAGACCGGGGCCTCGAGACTGATCTCCACGCCCATGCCGGTGACGACGCGCGCCATCGCCTGCGTGATCGCGCCCATGCCACCGACCGCATGGCCCCACGCACCCTTCTTGCCGTTGACCTCACCGAAGACGTGGTGGAGCAGCACATAGGCCGATCCGGGGGTGTCGGGGCTGGCATAGTTGCCGACCACCGCGTCGAAGCCGAAGGCGGCCTTGACCGCTTCGCTGTCGAACCAGCCGTCGAGGAAGCTGCGCGCGGACTTGGTGAAGAGATCGAGCACGTCGCGCTGCTTCTCGACGCCCATGCCGGCCAGCTTGCGGCCCTGCCGCGCGGCATCGGCCAGCGTCTTGAGTCCCTCGCCGACATTGGGCGGGCTCTTGAGCGAAAGGTCGCGCAGCACGTCCGCGACATTTTCCAGCGCGTCGTAATAGGCGGGCAGCGCCTCGGCATCGGCATTGGAGAATTTGCGGAATTCGGCCTGCGTCCGCTCCAGCCCGCCGCCGAGCTTGAGATAGCCCTTGGCGGGATCGGCCGCGTCCTGCGGCAGGAAGTTCGAGATCGGCCGTTCGATCACGCGATAGCCCTGGTCGACGAGCTTCATGTCGTCGATCACCTTGGGGTTGAGCAGGCTGACCGTGTAGCTGGCGACCGAGTTGCGGAAGCCGGGGTGGAATTCCTCGGTGACCGCCGCGCCGCCGACGATGGAGCGGCGTTCGAGGATGCGCACCTTCAGGCCGGCACGGGCGAGGTAGAAGGCGGAGACGAGGCCGTTATGGCCGCCGCCGATGATCACGGCGTCATAGGATCGGGTCATGGGCGGGCCTTTCGAGCTAAGTCGTCATTCCAGTGTGGGCTGGCGTGCGAAACAGGGGAAAACGCTCTTTAAATTTTCCGTCCGTCATGCTGACGAAGGTCAGCATCCATTCGTCACTCCTTCGGCGATGGTCCACCGAATGGATCCTGACTTTCGTCAGGATGACGGGAGGAAGGAAACTTCAGTTCCGGCTCCACCCCGCCTTGGCCGGCGTGTGCAGGCGGGCCTCCGGGATCAGCCGGCGGAGCTTCTTCGCGAAGCTGCGCAGGCAGACCTCGCTCTCGCCGAGCGGGCCGACGGTGTAGCTGGGGCTGGCCATCCCCTGCTGGACGCGGGTGATCAGCCAGGTGTCCTCGCGGTTGACCTGCCGGTTGATCCGCCAGTTGAGATAGCGCACCGCCTTCATCTCGCGCCGGTCGTCGGGCAGCGCATAGCTGATCTCGCGGATGATCGTCTCGGTGCCGGAGACCGGCAGGAACTGCATGAAATCGACCTGGTCCGGGTAGATGTCGAACGCGACATTGGGCCACAGCTTGAAATAGAGCCAGAGCTGCTGCCGGTCGTCGTCCAGATGCTCCACGCGGGGCAGATACTTCTGGTACGCGCGCTCGGAGAGATTGGCGGAGGGGCGATCGACCAGATAGCCCCACATCTTGTCGACATGTTGCTCCGCCTCGATCTTGTAGCCGCGGCCGAACAGCCGGGTCAGGCCGGGATGCGCGACCGGAATATGCAGCCCGTCAGAATAATTGTCGGCGACGTTCTTCCAGTTGACGGGGCGGGGCCGCATCGTCACGCGGCCGATGGCGCGCATCTCCTCGAAGCGATAGGGCTCCACCTCGTGATCATAGGGCGCCATCATCTCCGCGACCGAAGGCCCGCCGCTTTCGAGACGGATGAAGACGAAGCCGCGCCACGTCTCCAGATCGACCGGGAACAGGCCGTGGCGGCCGGTGTCGAGCCCGGTATAGTCGCTCTTCATCGGCACGCCCGAAAGCTTGCCGTCGAGATCATAGGTCCAGGCGTGATAGGGGCAGACGAGCTTCTTCGCGCAGCCCGAGGGGCCATCGACCAGCCGCATCGCGCGATGGCGGCAGACATTGGTGAAGGCGCGCACCACATCGTCCTGCCCGCGCACCGCGATCACGCTTTCGCCGAGGAAATCGAGGGTGTGGTAATCGCCCGCGGCGGGAATGTCGGAGACGTGGCACACCACCTGCCACGACGGGCGGATGACCCGCGCCATCTCGACATCGAAGAACTCGGGATCGGAATAGAGCCAGGCCGGCAGGCTCCAGCCCGCATCGGGATCATGATCCGTGTCAACGACTTTCAGATTGGGGACCTTGAGGTTCGGGTGGGCCATCGCGATGTCTCCCCACCGGATTGATTCCGGCATTGTTTTACGAGTGTATAACAACTATCGAGTGACCGCAAGATGACCCGTGCAGCCTTTCATCGCGAGACGCCCGATGCGCGCCGCCAGTCGCTGATCGAGGCGACGGCACGCTGCCTGGCGCGGCTGGGCACGGGCGGCACCTCCGTGCGTGCGATCTGCGCCGAGGCGGGGGTGTCGGCGGGGTTGCTGCGCCATTATTTCGAGGGCGTCGATGCGCTGGTCATGGCGACCTATGCGCATGTCGGCGATCATGTCGCCGATACGCTCGAGGCGGCGGTCGAGGCGGCGGGGGACGATCCGCGCGCCCGGCTCGACGCCTATGTGACCGCGAGCTTCCGCCCGCCGATCGCCGATCCCGCGCTGCTGTCGACCTGGCTGGCGTTCTGGAGCCTGGTCAAGACCGATCCTGTCATCGCCGCCCACCACGCCGCCGTCTACGGCGACTCGCGCGCGCGGATGGAGGCGCTGATCGCCGATTGCCTCCCCGATCCTGGCGCGGCCGATGTCCGCCTGGCGGCGGTCGCGATCACGGCGCTGGTGGACGGGCTGTGGCTGGAGCTCTGCCTCGACCCCACCACCTTCTCGGCGACCGAAGCTGCGGCGATCACGCGGCGCTGGGTGGATACGCTGGTGGCGGAGCCTGGGTTCGGGAGGTAGGCTCCGATCATCCTCCCCATCTTCGATGGGGAGGGGGACCAGCGAAGCTGGTGGAGGGGAGGCCCCATGCGATACGGCCGATGATGCGCATTTCCCCTCCACCATCCTGCGGATGGTCCCCCTCCCCATGCTGCGCATAGGGAGGATGAGGCATGCCCTTAACCCGTCCTTCAACACCTTTCCCGCATAATCCCCGCTTGGCATCTCGGCGACGGGGGATCGGCGATGGGCGTGCAGCATGGTGATGACGTGGTCCGGCTGGTGAGGGCGGGACTTTGCGACCAGATCGATCGGATCGCGGCGGAGCTGCCGCATATGACGCTGCCGCGCCTGTGCAATTCGGTCGACGAGATCCGCCGGACGGCGGGCGCATGGCGATTGCGGCCGGTGGAGCAGGTGGCGCAGGCGTTCGGATCGGCGCTCGCGACGCATGGGCGCGGGGCGACGATGCTGTCGTGGCTCGAAACGCTGCGCGAGGCGGCTGACTGCCCGACGCCCGACGTGTCCTCCGGCGAGACGCTGGCGGCGAGCGTCGGCGTGCGCCTGACCCACTGACGCGCGGCAGCGGCCTATGGATGCGTTGCTGCCGCCGCTGGTCGTGGCGTTCCTCGCGGAGTTCGGCGACAAGACCCAGTTGCTGGCGATCCTGCTGGCGGCGCGCTTCCCCCGGCACGGCGCGGTGATCGGCGGGATCGTCGTCGCGGCGTTGATCAACAGCGTGGCCGCCGCGATCGGAGGGGCGGCGATCGCCGCGATGATCACCCATCGCGCCATCGCGCTGCTGCTCGCGGTCGCGCTGCTGGGCATCGCGCTCGGGAACTTCTGGCCGGTGAAGGCGAAGGATACCGCGAGCGACTGGAAGCTGGGGGCCTTCGCCACCAGCGCCGTCGCCTTCCTGATCCTCGAATTCGGCGACAAGACCCAGCTGGCGATGGCGGGCTTCGCGGCGCGCGGCCATGCGCCGGCGCTCACCGCGATCGGCGCGACGATCGGCGTGGTCGCGGCCAATGTCCCGGCGGTGCTGCTGGGGCGGCGGTTTCCCCGGCTGGTGCCCGTCCGTGCGATCCGGATCGGCGTGGGCGTCGTTCTGCTGGTGGTGGCGCTGTGGGTCGGGCTGGATGCGCTGAGGCTGACCTGACTTCCGACCTGCCTACCGATCACCCCACCGATCAATCCATCGATCAATCCATCGATCACTGGCATCGACATATTTTGCGTCGCATCAATGCGACTGGCGCGTGCTTCGGTCGTTACGCCGGTGTATGTCTGCTGCCAGCACAGGAGGAAAAACCATGGCCAAGACGCCCAAGTCCAAGCTCAAGACCCCCACCGACCTGCCGACCAACGCCGTTTCGACGGTGGCCGACGCGCTGAACGGCATCCTGGCGGACAGCTATGCGCTCTACCTGAAGACCAAGAACTTCCACTGGCATGTGTCCGGCCCGCATTTCCGCGACTATCACCTGATGCTCGACGATCAGGCGACGCAGATCCTCGGCACGACCGATGCGATCGCGGAGCGGGTGCGCAAGACCGGCAACACCACGCTGCGCTCGATCGGCGACATCGCCCGCCGCCAGCGGATCAAGGACAACGACGCCGAGTTCGTCAGCGCCGCCGACATGCTCGCCGAACTGCGCGAGGACAATCTGGCGCTGGTGGCGTCGCTGCGCGAGGCGAAGGACATCGTCGACGAGGCCAAGGACAACGCGACCAGCGGTATCCTCGACGACTGGACCGACCAGGCCGAAGAGCGCGCCTGGTTCCTCTTCGAAGCCAGCCGCGCGGCCTGAGCGGTAACAGCACGCCCCTCTCCCGATAGTGGAGAGGGGCGTGCTGCCTCCTCACCCCGGTAGCGCCAGCGTCGCGCGCAGGCCGCCGAGCGGGGAGCGCGACAGTTCCAGACCGCCGCCGTGGAGCTCGGCCAGTTCGCGGGCGATCGGCAGGCCGAAGCCGTGGCCGTCGCCGCGCTCGTCGAGCCGCTGGCCGGGAACCAGCGCCCTGGTGGCGGCCTCGTCGGTCAGCCCCGGCCCGTCGTCGTCGATCGCGATGCGGATGACGCCGCCATCCTGTGCCGCCGAGACCGCGATCCGCCCGCTCGTCCAGCGCCAGGCGTTGTCGAGCAGGTTGCCGAGCATCTCGTCGAGATCCTGCGGATCGCATTTGACGCTGAGATCGGCGGGGATGTCGAGTTCCGGCGTCACCCCGCGATCGGCGTGGATGCGGGCGAGCGCGCCGGCCAGTCCCTCGATCGCGGCGCGCAGGGGCACCTGCGGCTGGCCCGGCGCGCCGGGCGAGGCGGCGCGCGCGCGGCCGAGATGATGGCGGATGCTCTGGTCGATCTGGCCGACGAGCGTCGCCAGCTCGCCATCGGGATCGCGACCCGGCTCGGCCAGTCGCACCGCCAGCGTCGCCAGCGGCGTCTTCAGGCCATGCGCCAGGTTGGAGACATGGCCCCGCGCACGGGTGAGCGCGGCCTCGTTCTCGTCGAGCAGCGCGTTGAGCTCGCCCACCACCTCGCGCAGTTCGGCGGGCTGGTCTTCGGGCACGCGCGTCGCGGCACCCCCGCGCACCGCCGCCAGCGATCCGCGCAGCCGCGCCAGCGGGCGCAGGCCGACGCTCAGTTGCAGCAGCGTCGACACCAGCAGGAAGCCGCCCAATGCCGCCACCGACAGCAGCAAAGGCGTCGCGATCGCCCAGCGCATCCGGTCCACCGCCTCGCGCGGGGCGACGACCGTGATCGTCACCGGGCCGGCGGTGCTCGGCTTGCGCCAGCGGCGCACGTAGAGCCCTTCGGTCGAATCCGAACGCGGGCGGCGACGCCATTCCTCCAGCGCACGTTCGCGCTCGCGCGCTTCGTCGCGGATGCGGTCGCGCTCCTGGATGTCGCCCCGCCGCTCGGCTTCCTCGGCGCGCCTGCGCGCGCGCTCCGCGCGGCGGGCCTGGCGGGCTTCCTCCAGCTCTCGTTCGTAGCGCTGGATCATGTTCGAGCTGACGCTGCCGTCGGTCCCCTCGATCCGCCAGGCCCAGCCGCGATGGTGGAGCGTGAAGGGGCCGATCTCCTGCAGCAGCGGGCGGTTGACCCGTCCGTCCGGCCCAACGGCATGCGCCAGCAGCGCGATCTGCGTATCCAGCCGCTCGTCGAGCCCCCGGCGGACGAAGCGATCGAGCACCTCGCCGATCGACACGCTCGCCAGCAGCAGCGCCGCGCCGGTGAACACCAGCGCGCCGAGCAGCAGCCGGCCCCGGATCGATTGCGGGATGACTCTCACGGGGCCGTGCTTCCGCCGTCGCCGGAGATCAGCCGGTATCCCCGCCCGCGCACCGTCTCGATCAGGTCGCGGCCGATCTTGCGGCGCAACCGGCCGACGATCACCTCCAGCGAGTTGGAATCGACCTCGGCATCGCCCTCATAGACCCGTTCGAGGATGTCGAGCCGCTCCACGACCGCGCCCTTGCGCATGATCAGGCAGGCCAGCACGCGATGCTCGAAGGCGGTCAGCCGCAGCGGCAGGCCCTCCATCTCGAACGCGCCCAGCTGCGAATCATAGACCAGCGGGCCGCAGGCGATGCGGGGCGCGGCGTGGCCGGTCGACCGGCGGACCAGCGCGCGCAGCCGCATCACCAGCTCCTCCACGCGGAAGGGCTTGGTCAGATAGTCGTCGGCGCCGGCCCGGAAACCCTCCACCTTGGCGGACCAGCCGTCGCGCGCGGTCAGGATCAGCACCGGCAGCGTCAATCCCTGCCGCCGCCAGTCGTGCAGCACATGCAGGCCGTTCATCTTAGGCAGGCCAAGATCGAGCACGGCGGCGGCATAGCTTTCCGTCAGCCCCTGGTGCAGCCCGTCCTCGCCATTGTCGGCATGGTCGACGGCGAAGGCCTCGGCGCGCAACGCCTGGGCGATGCCCGCCGCCAGCGCGGCGTCGTCCTCGACCAGCAGGATGCGCATGTTCGATCTCCTCGATCCATCGGGCCCTTCGCGGCAATATCACTCGGGGCCGATCGGGCGCAGTATCACCCCAACCCAAACCGAAACTGAACCGTGCGATTCAGGATCGTGACGGCGATGCCCGGCTATCAGCGCTGGAGTGGCCGATTCGGTCATTGCTCGCTCGAAACAGGATATCCCATGCCGCGTCTTCGCCTGCTGCTTCTTGGCATTGGTCTGTGCAGCCACGCGGCGATCGCGATGGCCCAACAGGCCCCGCTGCCCGACGACTCCGGCGGCGGGGGGGCGATGGACGAGATGGCCGAGGACATCGTCGTCACCGGCAGCCGTCCCGTCGGCAGCGTGATCGGCGACATCCCGCCCGAGGTGACTCTGTCGCCCGGCGACATCGCCTCCTATGGCGTCAGCTCGATCGCCGACCTGATCGCCGAACTCGCGCCGCAGACGGCGAGCGGGCGGGGCAGGGGGGAAAGCCCGGTCGTGCTGCTGGGCGGCAAGCGCATCTCCACCTTCGCCGAAATCCGCGACATCCCGACCGAGGCTATCCAGCGCGTCGAGATCCTGCCCGAGGAGGTGGCGCTCAAATACGGCTATCCGGCCAACCAGAAGGTCGTGAACATCGTCCTGCGCCCCCGCTTCCGGTCCTATGAGCTGGAACTGGAGATGGCCGGGCCGACCGAGGGCGGCCAGACCAGCCCCGAAGTCGAACTCGGCTATCTGCGGATCGGCGATTTCGGGCGGCTCAACCTGAACATGGAATATTCGCGCAGCTCCGCCCTCTACGAAAGCGAGCGCGACGTTGTGGGCGAGGGGCCGCGCAATCCCGACGATATCGTCGTGGGCGTCGCGGATATCGACGAACTGGGCCGTTACCGGACGTTGCTGCCCTCGACCGACGCGGTCGAGCTGAACGCGGTCTACGCCACCCAGATCGCCGATGGCGTCGCCGCCAGCTTCAACGGCAGCTTCACCTATGACGAGAGCGACAGCGCGCAGGGGCTGGCGGGCGATCGGCTCAGCCTGCCGGCGGCGAACCCCTATTCGCCCACCGGCAGCGACGTGGTGCTCTATCGCTATCTTTCCGAATTCGATCCGCTGGCGCAGGAAAGCCGGAACCTCACCGGCCATCTGGGCAGCACCTTCTCCGGCGTGGTCAGCGACTGGCAATGGACGCTGACCGCCAATTACGATCACACCGCCAGCCGGACGCTGACCGATGCCGATTACGGGCTGGATACGCTGCAGTCGCGCCTCAATGCGCTGGATGCCACGCTCGATCCCTTCGCGCGGATCGCGATCGGCGATACCGATGGCCTGCGCGTCAACCGTGCGCGTTCGACATCGAATGTGGGCAATGCCGAGCTGGTGGTGAACGGATCGCTGTTCAGCCTGCCCGCCGGCGACGTTTCGACCACAGTCAAGCTGGCCGGCACGATGGCGGATTTCAGCTCGCGATCCGATCGGGCTGGGGTGATCTCCTCGGCCGATCTGTCGCGCGACACCGGCAGCGGCCAGCTCAGCCTGGACCTGCCGATCGCGAGCCGGAAGCGGGGCGTGCTCCCGGCACTGGGCGAACTCTCGCTCAACATGAACGCGGCCTATGATCGCCTGTCCGATTTCGGCGGATTGCGGACCTTCGGCGCGGGCGTGACATGGACGCCGATCAAGCCGGTCAGCCTGATCGTCTCGCTGACCGAGGATGAGGGCGCGCCGAGCATACAGCAACTGGGCAACCCGGTGATCACGACCAGCGGCGTGCGCGTGTTCGACTATATCCAGGGGACGACCGTCGACATCAACCGGTTGTCGGGCGGCAATCCCGGCCTGTCCGCGGACAACCGGCGGCTGTTCAAGGCGGGCGTGACGCTCAAGCCGTTCAGCGAGACCGACCTGTCGATCACCGCCAACTACACCAGCAGCCGGGTGCGCGATCCGATCGCGTCCTTCCCGACGGCGACGGCCGCGATCGAGGCGGCCTTCCCCGAGCGCTTCCAGCGGGACGCGGCGGGGCAGCTGCTGGCGATCGACAGCCGGCCGATCAACTTCGCGCGGCAGAACCAGGAACAGCTGCGCTGGGGCATCAACTTCCAGAAGCAGATCGGGACACCGCCCCAGCCCGAGCCCGGCGCATGGCGGCGGCAGGAGCAGCGCCGGCCGCAGTCGACAGGGCAGGAGGGGCAGGCGCAGGCTCAACAGTCGCCCCAGCAGGAAGGCGAGCAGCCGTCGCTGCGGGACGTGCTTCCCGAGGGGCAGCGTCCGCAATCGGGCGACCAGCCGCAGCGGCAGGCCGGCGAGCGGCAGGAACAGCGCCGGGACGGGCCTCCGGGCGCGGGTCGTCCGGGTGGACCCGGCGGCTTCGGCTTCCCGCGCGGACCGGGAGGACGCGGCACCCGGCTCCAGCTGGCCGCCTATCACACGATCCACCTGCGCGACGAGATCCTGGTCTATGAGGGCGGCCCCGTGCTCGACCTGCTGAAGGGCGATGCGATCGGTTCGTCGGGCGGGCAGCCTGGGCACGAGGTGCAGCTTCAGGCGGGCCTCACCCATAACGGCCTGGGCGCGCGCCTCAGCGGCAGCTGGCAGAGCGCCACCACCGTCAACGGCGGCATCAACGGCGGCGAGCCGCTGCGCTTCTCGGACCTGGCGACCGTCAACTTCCGGCTGTTCGCCAATCTGGGGCAGCAGCGGGCGCTGGTCGAAAAGATGCCGATCCTGCGGGGCACGCGGGTGACCTTCTCGGTCACCAACCTGTTCAACAGCCGCCAGCAGGTCCGCGACCTCAACGGCGACACGCCGGTGAGCTACCAGCCGGCGTATCTGGACCCGCTGGGCCGTTCGATCCGGATCAGCCTGCGCAAGCTTTTCCGCTGATCCATCAACTGTCGAGCCGGGCCAAAGCGCGGTCGCGATTCAAGTCAAGACGCGGCACCGCATGCTTAACCATGGCCTGATATCTTCCCGCGCCAGAATGGGACGCAGTACCCCCTTGTTACCGGAAAATTAATAATGGCATAGTCGCGGCTGACCGTAGTCCGGGCGATTCCAAAGGTTGTGTTACAGCCTGGAAATGAACGGACTTGGTTACCAGTATTTCATGGAAATTGATCGTCTTGGTAAACGATCCTTCCTGAAGTTCTGAACGGTGGGTATGTCGACCGTCAGAGCATCTCGCACCGGAAGGGCGGGATGCGATGGCAGCGTCGTGGCGATGACGCCGCGGCGTACGTCTTGTTGCGGAAAGTCGGGGGGCGTTATGGCTGAGTTCAATATTCTGGACTATGGTGCTATCGGTGATGGCGTCACGAATGACCGTGCGGCCATCCAGGCGGCGGTCGATGCGGCTTCGGCGGCGGGCGGCGGCATCGTCCGGGTTCCGGCCGGCGTCTTCGCGATCGGCCCCGACGGGGCGACCGCCACCTATGCGGGCATCCAGCTTCCCAGCAACATCTCGCTGATCGGCGAGGGCATGGGCGTGTCGACCATCAAGGTGATGGACGGCGCCAGCGCGCTGCCCGGCGCCAGCTCGATGATGACCGGCATCGTCCGCACGCCGGTCGGCGTCGAGACGACCAACGTCCTCGTCGAAGGGCTGACGCTCGACGGCAATCGCGACAACACGACCGGCAAGGTCGACGGCTTCTTCTGCGGCACGATCCCGGGCGCGGGCACGGCCGCCAGCGACATCACGGTGCGCGGCGTCGAGGTCAAGGACTGCTCGGGCTACGGCATCGATCCGCATGAGCAGACCATCCGGCTCACGCTCGAGGACAACGTCTCGCACGGCAACGGCCTCGACGGCTTCACGCTCGATTACCAGATCGATGCGGTCGTCACCGGCAACATCGCCTATGACAACGACCGTCACGGCTTCAACATCGTCACCTCGTCGAACAACATCCTGATCGAGGGGAACGAGAGCTACGACAACGGCTCGTCGGGCATGGTGGTGCAGCGCGGCTCGGAAAACCGGCCGGTGCCGTTCGACATCGAGATCCGCGACAACATCATCCGCGACAATGCCAAGGAAGGCATCCTGATCAAGATGGCCGACGGGGTGACCGTCGAAGACAACACCATCTCCGGCAACGGCAAGCAGGGCATCTACGTCAGCGGCGCGACCAACACGGTCATCGACGGCAACGAGATCTTCAACAACTCGCAGGCGTCGAACGGCTATTACGGCGAAGTCCAGCTTGCGCCCTATGACGATCCCCTGTTTGGCGCGACCTATCCGATCGCCAACAACAGCGTCACCAACAACACCATCTATGCCGATGGCGTGATCCGGGCCGGCTGGGGCATCTACCAGAACACATCCTATACCGAGAGCCACTTCAGCGGGAACACGATCACCGGCATGGTGAAGGCTCCGTCGGTCACGCCGCCGCAGCAGATGCAGGTCCTGCCGGATCTCGACGCCGCGGCCGATGCCGCGTTCAGCTATGTCCTGCCGGCGCTCAGCTTCTACGACGCCGATGCCGGCGACAACCTGACGTACACCGCGACGCTCGTCGGTGGCGGCGCGCTGCCGTCGTGGCTGGCCTTCAATGCCGCCACCCGTACCTTCAGCGGCACGCCGACCGATGGTGACATCGGCACGCTGGCGATCGTGGTGACCGCCTTCGATCGCGCCGGCCGCGCGGAATCGGACGTGCTCGACCTGGTGGTGTCGCTTGAAGGCGGCAACCCGGCCCCGACGCTGGAGAATCCGATCCCCGACGTGCCGGGCCTGATCGAGGATTCGCCCTTCACCTTCACGATCCCCGCCGGCACCTTCGCCGATCCGGGCGATACGATCACCTATCACGCGGTCCTCGCGGACGGCACGCCGCTGCCTTCGTGGCTCAACTTCGACGCGTCGACGCAGACCTTCAGCGGATCGCCCGACAACGCCTCGGTCGGCAATCTCGAGATCCTCGTGATCGCGACCGATACCGATGGCGGCAATGTCAGCGACAGCTTCGTCTTCAGCATCGCCAACACCGATGACGCGCCGACGGTCACCAACCCGATCGACGACCAGACGGTGCTGACCGGCACCGCGTTCAACTACATCTTCCCCGAAGACAGCATCACCGATGTCGACGTGGGCGACAAGCTGACCTTCACGGCGACGCTCGCGAATGGCGATCCGCTGCCGGACTGGCTGCATTTCGATCCCGCCGCGCGCCGCTTCAGCGGCATCGCCGACGGTGACGATCTCGGCCTGATCGAGGTTCGTGTCACCGCGACCGATCTGGACGGTGCCAGCGTATCCGACGTGTTCGAGATCACGATCACCGATACGCCGCCCGTGCTGCCGGTGTTCGACGTGATGGATTACGGCGCCATCGGCGATGGCGTCGCTGACGATCGCGGCGCGATCCAGGCGGCGGCGGACGCGGCCTTCGCGGCGGGCGGCGGCATCGTCAAGCTGCCGGCGGGCACCTTCGCGCTCGGCATCTCGGACGAGGCGACTTATGCCGGCATCCAGCTGCGCAGCAACGTCTCGCTGATCGGCGAGGGAATGGGCGAGACCGTCATCAAGGTGATGGACGGGGCCGAGCCCTTCAACAGCGGGTCGACCTCGCTGATGACGGGTATCGTCCGTACGCCCTTCAACGAGGTCACCGTCAAC
>Ga0160461_1000767_pt1 | contig 17419 bp, 22 predicted proteins | sample HID1975I_E6MG_FD_108266 | JGI IMG/M metagenome (GOLD analysis project Ga0160461, IMG submission 108266) | Enriched soil microbial communities from UW Madison campus, WI, USA - HID1975I_E6 MG | ecosystem: Environmental > Terrestrial > Soil > Unclassified | place: USA: Madison, Wisconsin...
GATGCGGGTAGGGGGGATGCGGGTATGCTTGCGTTCATGGTCCGGCCTCACTATCAGAGCGCCGCGCGGCTGTCCCGGCCGCTTTTCCCGCAATTAAAGAGCAGAGTTGATGGCCCGCATCGTCATGAAATTCGGTGGCACCTCGATGGCGGGCATCGAGCGAATTCGCAACGTCGCCAATCGCGTGAAGCAGGAAGTGGAGGCCGGCAACCAGGTCGCCGTCGTCGTTTCCGCGATGGCAGGCGAAACCGATCGCCTCGTCAACTTCTGCCGCGAGGCGAGCTCGCTCTATGATCCGCGCGAATATGACGTGGTCGTCGCGGCGGGCGAGCAGGTGACGAGCGGTCTCCTGGCGATCGTGCTGCAGGGCATGGGCGTGCCCGCGCGCAGCTGGCTCGGCTGGCAGCTGCCGATCCACACGTCGGACGCGCACGCCTCCGCCCGGATCTCGACGATCGACACCGACGCGCTGGATGTCGCGCTCGCCAGGGGCGAGGTGGCGGTGATCCCCGGATTCCAGGGCATGGCCGAAGACGGCCGCGTCACCACGCTCGGCCGTGGCGGATCGGACACCTCGGCGGTCGCGGTCGCGGCGGCGATGAAGGCCGATCGCTGCGACATCTACACCGACGTCGACGGCGTCTACACCACCGATACGCGCATCGTGCCCCGCGCGCGCAAGCTCAGCCGGATCACCTATGAGGAAATGCTGGAGCTGGCGTCGGTCGGCGCCAAGGTTCTTCAGACCCGGTCGGTGGGTCTCGCGATGAAGGAGAAGGTGCGCGTGCGCGTGCTCTCCTCCTTCGACGACAGCCGCAACGACGACGGCCATCGCGGAACGCTGATCGTCGGGGACGACGAAATCGAGGAAAGTGGAATGGAACGGCAACTCATCACCGGCATCGCGCACGACAAGAACGAGGCGAAGGTCACGATCGTCGCGGTGCCCGATCGGCCCGGCGCGGTGGCGACGATCTTCGGCCCGTTGGCGGATTCGAACATCAACGTCGACATGATCGTGCAGAATGTCGCGCATGACAGCGGCACCACCGACGTCACCTTCACCGTGCCCAAGGCCGAACTGGTCCGCGCGCTCGACGTGCTGGAAAAGGCGCGCGACGTGATCGGTTTCGCCCGCGTCCTGCACGATACCAAGGTGTCGAAGATCTCGGTCGTCGGCGTCGGCATGCGCAGCCACGCCGGTGTCGCCGCGACGATGTTCAAGACGCTGGCCGATCGCGGCATCAACATCCAGGCGATCACCACGTCGGAGATCAAGGTCTCGGTCGTGATCGACGACGACTTCACCGAGCTGGCGGTGCGCGTGCTGCACACCGCCTATGGCCTCGACGCCGAAGAGGTCGCCGAGGCGTGAAGCCCGGTGCCGATCGCCTTTCCGCGCTGATGGCGCGCGGAGCCGCCTTCCTCGGCTCCGATGTCGCGATTCTCGCGGGCGCGATGTCCTGGGTCAGCGAGCGCAACCTCGTCTCGGCGATCTCCAACGCCGGCGGTTTCGGCGTGATCGCCTGCGGCGCGATGACGCCCGCGCTGCTCGATGCCGAGATCGCCGCGACCAAGGCGCTCACCTCGAAGCCGTTCGGCGTCAACCTGATCACCATGCACCCCGATCTGATGGCGTTGATCGACATCTGTTCGGCGCATGGAGTCGGCCATGTCGTGCTGGCGGGCGGATTGCCGCCCGGCGGCGCGCTCGAGCGGATCAAGGCCGGCGGCGCGAAGGTCGTCTGCTTCGCGCCCGCGCTGTCGCTCGCCAAGAAGCTGATCCGGTCGGGCGTCGACGCGCTGGTGATCGAGGGGATGGAGGCCGGCGGCCATATCGGCCCGGTCTCGACCTCGGTGCTGGCGCAGGAGATCCTGCCGACCGTCGCCGATCAGGTGCCGGTGTTCGTCGCCGGCGGCATCGGCCGGGGCGAAGCGATCGCCGCCTATCTGGAAATGGGCGCGGCGGGCGTGCAGCTCGGCACCCGTTTCGTCTGCGCCACCGAATCGATCGCGCATCCGGCGTTCAAGAAGGCGTTCATCCGCGCCTCCGCCCGCGATGCGATCGCTTCGGTCCAGATCGACCCGCGCCTGCCCGTCATCCCGGTCCGCGCGCTCAAGAACAGCTCGACCGAGCTCTTCACTGCCAAGCAGCGCGAAGTGGCGCAGCTGCTCGACGACGGTGCCGTCGAGATGCTGGAGGCGCAGCTCCAGATCGAGCATTACTGGGCCGGTGCGCTGCGCCGCGCGGTGATCGACGGCGATGTCGAGAACGGATCGCTGATGGCCGGCCAGTCGGTCGGCATGGTGACGAAGGAAGAACCCGTCGCCGAAATCATCGCCACGCTGATCGACGAAGCCGCGACCGCGCTGTCGGGCCGGGCGGGATAGGGCGGTTCACCCCGCGAGAAATGGCCGTGCTGGCATTTTGCTGGCACAGTGATATCCTGCCGCGATGGCGACGCTCACCATCCGGCAGCTCGACGACGAGGTCTATGAGCGGTTGAAGGCACGTGCCCGCGCCAACCGGCGTTCGCTGGAGGCGGAGGCCCGGTTGTTGATCGAGGAGCGGACGCTGGACCTTCCCGCGCTCGTCGAGGATCTGGCCGAGTTCCACGCGCGGATGGTGGCCAGGCACGGCCATCTGCCCGACAGCACCGATCTGCTCCGGGACATGCGGCGCGACGGGTGATCGTCGACGACGCCAGCCTCGCGGTGAAGTGGGTGCTGTGGGAAGCCGATACGCTTGCCGCGCTGGATTTGCTGGCGAGGCACGGGCCGGAACTATGCGCACCCGATACCCTGCTCGTCGAGGTTGGCGCGGTGATCGTCCGGTACGCGAATGATGGCAAGTCGCGACATCCGGATATCGCCGGGGATGCTTTGGAGGCACTGCGGAAATGGACCGATGCCTGGGCACGCCAGGCCGTCCGCCCCTATCCCGTGAACGCACGTCGACTCCACGAAGCCGGCAAGTTGGCGATCCTGCTCGGTCATCCGATCAAGGACTGCATCTATCTGGCGCTCGCGATCGAACTAGGATGCGAGCTGGCCACCTGCGATCGCCGGTTCCGCGATCGGGCGCGCGAACTCCATCCCGGCATCCGGCTATTGCCCGAATATTCGGTCACAGCGTCGCCGGGTGCCGAACCGGGCGAGGCATGATGCCAACCGTCGCTGATACTCCAGCCTCACCCTGCAACAAGGTTTGCGTCATCGACAACGCGACCGGCTGGTGCAAGGGATGCCTGCGCACGCTTTCCGAGATCGCCGAATGGGGCGGCGCGGACGAGGGCCGCCAGCGCGAGATACTGGTGCGGGTGGCGCGGCGGCGGGCTTGCTGACGCTGGGGTAGAGACGCCTAGACCACCACCAGCCGGGCCTCGCCCAGCGACTGCATCACCGATACCGTCCCGCCGAACCCGATCCGCTTGTCCAGCGTCGCGGCGTCGGTGTTGGTCAGCGCCAGGCCGGACTGGCAGGCGATCATCTCGACGCCCAGCCCCAGCGCCTCCTCGAACAGCGCCTCCAGCACGGGCAGGCCGGCGTCCTCGTGATAGTCGTCCTCCATCCCCTGGATCGGCGGGCGCAGCAGCGCCACCGCCTCGCCCTGGAAGAACAGCCGCGCCTTGCCGCCCAGCGCCGCCTCCGCCGCCGCCAGCGTGAGCGCGCCGCGCATCCGTTCGGACGCGGCCTCGATCAGGACGACGGTCAGCCCCGGCCGCATGACGGGCACCCCGGATCCTTTGGCAACGCGATCGTGCGGAAGCGGAAGGCGAGCGCGTCGACCAGCAGCAGCCGGCCCGCGCTCGCGCGTCCGTCGTCGGGGCCGAAGCCGGTGATCGCGCGGACCACCTCGATCGCGGCGAGGCTACCCATCACCCCGGTCAGCGCGCCGAGCACGCCCTGGTCCGCGCAGGAGACGTCGGGCCGGTCGGGATCGCCGCCGACGAAGCAGCGATAGCAGGGCAGGTCGTCCTCCCAGCCCCGGAACACGCCCAGCTGCCCCTCGAACTGGCCCACCGCTGCCGAGACCAGCGGTACGCGCGCGGCCAGCGCCGCATCCGCCACCGCCAGCCGCGTCGCGAAATTGTCGCTGCCGTCGAGCACGACATCGCATCCGTCGAGGAAGGCGTTGGCGTTACCGCCGTCGATCCGCCCGGCGAAGGGTTCGATTGCGACATCGGGGTTGAGCCGGCGTACCGCATCGATCGCGGTTTCCACCTTGCCCCGCCCGACGTCCTCGCCGCCGAACAGCGTCTGGCGCTGCAGGTTGGAAAGGCTGACGATATCATCGTCGGCGATGCGGAGCCGGCCGACGCCGGCGGCGGCGAGATACTGGATCGCGGGCGACCCGATCCCGCCCGCGCCGACCACCGCCACCGTCGCCCCCAGCAACCGCATCTGCCCCGCGCCGCCGATCTCCTTGAGGATGATATGGCGCGCATAGCGATCGAGCTGGGTGTCGGTGAGCATCACCGCGCCCTCCGGCGTGCTGACATGGTGAAAGTTCCTCCCCTGCAAGGGGAGGTGGCGCGCGCAGCGCGACGGAGGTGTATCACGGCCAACGGGGATACCCCTCCGTCAGCCACAAGGGCTGACACCTCCCCTTGCAGGGGAGGAACTTTCGACGGATGTCCGCGCGTATCAGGCAAAAGAGCCATCACCGCCCGGTGGAGCCGAAGCCGCCTTCGCCCCGCACGGTATCGTCCAGCTCGGCCACCTCGGCGAAGCGCGCCTGGGTGACGGCGGCGGGGACGATCTGCGCGATCCGCTCGCCGCGCGTCACCTGGAATGGCTCGCGGCCGAGATTGGCGAGGATCACCTTTACCTCGCCGCGATAATCCGCGTCGATCGTGCCGGGGGTGTTGAGGCAGGTTATGCCGTGCTTCAGCGCCAGCCCCGATCGCGGGCGCACCTGGACCTCGTAGCCGACCGGGATGGCGATCGCGAAGCCGGTGGCGACCGCATGGCGATCGCCCGGCCCGATCAGCACGTCTTCCGCCGCGACGATGTCCATGCCGGCGGCATGTTCGGTCGCATAGGCGGGCAGGGGCAGGCCCTCGCCATGGGGCAGACGCCTGATCCGGATATCAATGGGGGCGGGCGAGTTCATCGGCGATCCTGTCTGCAAGGCGGCGGGCGACCTCGGCCTTGGGAAGCTGGTCCCAGCTCTCGACGCCGTCCCGGGTGACGATATGGACGTGGTTGCCGTCGCCGCCCATCACGTCGCCCGACACGTCATTGGCGAGGATCCAGTCGGCACCCTTGCGCGCGCGCTTGGCGATGGCGTGGTCGATCACGCGTTCGGTTTCGGCAGCGAAGCCGATGACGAGGCCGGGGCGATCCGTCCGCGCGGCGAGGCTGGCGAGGATGTCGGGGTTTTCGACCAGCGCCAGCGCCGGCGGCCCGCCCGCGCCCTTCTTGATCTTCTGGTCGACGCCCTCGACCCGCCAGTCGGCGACGGCGGCGACCATCACCGCCGCATCGGCGGGCAGCGCGGCGTCGACCGCCGCCGCCATCTCGCGCGCGGTCTCGACATCGATGCGATCGACGCCCGGCGGGGTCGTCAACTCGACCGGGCCGGACACCAGCGTCACCCGCGCGCCCAGCGCCGCCAGCGCGGCCGCGATGGCATAGCCCTGCTTGCCCGAGGAACGATTGGCGATGTAGCGCACCGGATCGATCGGCTCATGCGTCGGTCCGGCGGTGACGAGGATATGGCGGCCGGCGAGGCGGGGTTTCTCTCCACCGTTCGTGTCGAGCGAAGTCGAGACACTGAGCGCAGGTGTCTCGACTTCGCTCGACACGAACGGGGTGGAGATATTCGCCCCCAACTTCTCCCGGATCGCCGCCAGGATCGCCGGGGGCCCGGGCAGGCGGCCGGGGCCGTACTCGCCGCAGGCCATCGGCCCCTCGTTGGGCTCCAGCACCGCGACCCCGTCGGCGCGCAGCTGCGCGACGTTGCGGGTGGTGGCAGGGTGGGTCCACATCCGGACGTTCATCGCGGGGGCAACCAGCACCGGCTTGTCGGTGGCGAGGAGGAGGGTGGTGGCGAGATCGTCGGCATGGCCGTTCGCCATCCGCGCGATCAGGTCCGCCGTGCCGGGGCAGACGACCACCAGATCGGCCTGTCGGCTGAGCTGGATATGCCCCATCTCCGCCTCGTCCTTCAGATCCCACAGGCTGGTGTGGACGGGCTGTTCGCTCAGCGCCGCGAAGGTCATCGGGGTGACGAAATGCGCCGCTCCCTCTGTCAGCACGCAGCGCACCGACATCCCCGCGCCCCGGATCAGCCGCACCAGCTCGCACGCCTTGTAGGCCGCGATCCCGCCGCCGACGATCAGGAGAATGCGTTCCGAAGCCATCGCGGGCGTCATGCCTCGGGCAGGGGCGGGAGTCGAGGGGCGGCGGGGCGGTCCTTGGGCGAATGACGGAAAGGCCATGCCCCTGGCCGGCAGGTCCGATTGACGGCGTGCAGCCGCACACTTACATATCTGTATGTAACGACATGAGGATGGAGACCGTGGCAGCGACCTTCACCAGCAGGGATTTCAATCGCGATCCCGGCAGCATCAAGCGTGCCGCCATGTCCGGTCCTGTGTTCATCACCGACCGTAACAAACCGTCGCTCGTCGTGCTGGCCATCAAGGATTACGAGAAGCTCGCCGGTCGCGGGATGTCGCTGCTCGACGTGCTGATGCCCGGCGACGATCAGGACTTCGATTTCGATCCGCCCCGGGCGAATGTCGCGGCCCGTCCAGTGGATCTCGATTGATGTTTCTGATCGACACCAACGTGATTTCCGAAAGCCGCAAGGTCCGCTCGGGGCGCGCTGCGCCCGAGGTCATCGCGTGGCTCGGGAAAACTGACCCGGCCACCACATTTCTTTCCGCCATGTCCTTGTTCGAGCTGGAGCTCGGCGTCGTCCGCGTGGAGCGCCGCGACGCAGTTCAGGGTACAGCCCTGCGCCGATGGCTGGACGATGTCGTCAAGCCCGGCTTTGTCGGTCGAGTACTGGCAATGGATGCGGAGATCGCGGTCGCCTGCGCCGCGTTGCACGCTCCCGATCTGGTGAGTGAGCGCGATGGCTGGATCGCGGCCACAGCGCTGGTGCATGGCCTGACCGTGGTGACACGCAATGTCGCGGATTTCGAGGGCAGCGCGGCGGCTATCCTCAACCCATGGGCGATACCATAACCACCCACCACCAGTCCTAAGCCCCCTCATCCCCCTTGTACTTGATCTCCAGATAGCGCTGCTGCGTCGCCAGCCGGTGGAGGTCGCCGGCCGCGAGCTGTTCGGTCATGCGGGCGATCTCGCCGTCGATCACCTGTAGCCCTTCGACCAGCTGGCGATCGGGGATGCGGCCGTTGCTTTCGGTGCGGCGCAGCGGTTCGGGAACCGAGCGATAGCCGGAGATCAGTTCGGGCAGTTCGGTCGACAGCAGCTTGCGGACCTCTGCGGCGGCGGGCTCGCGCGGGTCGAGCGTGGCGAGCTGCGGGGCCAGCGCCTCCAGCTTGAGGCCGATGCCGTCGACCAGTCGAGCGGCGGGGGCGGGCAGGGCGGGGCGCTGCCGCTCCAGCCATTCCTCGGTGCGCTGGGGCAGCAGAGGCAGGTCGCTTTGCCCCAGCGTCTCGGGCGTCGGCTCCGGGCCTGCGGGCCAGAGCAGGATGACCAGCGAGACGACCGCCATCGCCACCGCCGCCAGCAACAGCCCTTCCAGCGCGATCGGCGCGACGAACAGCGCATAGCCGGCGGCGGCGATCGCGATCAGCGCGACGGCCATCGCCACCCGCATCACCCGCCGCATGAACGCCTGCCAGCGCCGTTGCCGTGCACGTCGCGCGATCCGCCGGCCCTCCGGGGAAACCCGGCGGAGCAGCGCTTCGGCCTGTTCGAGGACGCGGGAGCTTTCGGTCATGGGATCAGCCCGCCCGCTTACAATGCTTCGATCGGCGAGACTTCGTCCTTGGCCTGCGATGCCCCCTCGGCCCGCGCGATGTATCCCTTCGACTTCTCGACCTCGGTCGAGAGCAGGTCGACGGTCTGCTTCATCGATCCCAGCGCCTGCAGCTTGAACTGATCGATCGTGTCCATCGTGGTGTAGATGTTCTGGAACGCGCGCTGCAGCGTCTCGATCGGGATGGTCGAGCTGGCGGCCTGCTGGTGGATCTGCGCGGTCTGCGATTTCAGCATCTCGCCCGTGCCGTCGATGATGTTGGCGGTGGTGGTGTTGAGCGCGATGATCTGTTCGAGGACCAGCTTCTGGTTGGTCAGCGCCTGGGCGACGGTGACGGCGGTGCGCAGCGCCGAGACGGTGGTGGTCGATGCGCGATCGACGCCCTTCACCAGCTCGACATTGTTCTTCTTGACCAGATCGAGAGCGAGATAGCCCTGCACCGTGACCGCCATCTGGGTGAGCAGATCCTGCGTCCGCTGACGCGTGTAGAACAGCGCGCTTTCGCGGATCGCCTTGGCCTTGGCGGGGTCGACATGCTCCAGATCCGCCGCCTTGGCTTCGAGCCCGGCATCCATCGTCTTGGAAACGTGGATCATCTGCTCCAGCCGGCTCATCGCCGCCCAGAGGTTCTGCCGCTCGACGTCGATCGCGGCGTTGTCCTTCAGCAGTTCGTCCTTGCCCGAGGCGAGGCGCGAGAGGATCGAGGCGATGTGGGTCTGCGCCGATTTGTAGCTGTCGAAATAGGTGCGCAGCTTCGATCCGAACGGGATGACGCCGAACAGCTTGCGCGGCCCCGCCAGGCTGCCCCGCCGGCTGGGATCCAGATCCTCGATCGTCCGACGCAGCTCGGCGAGATCGGTGCCGACGTTCGAATCGGCGTCCATCGCGCGCACGGGCCGGTCGAGGAAGCGGTTCGACTGGCCGGCCGCGTCGGCGATTTCCTTGCGGCCCATGTTGGTCAGCGCGTCGACTCGCTTGCCGAATTCGGGGCTGTTGACGTCCTGCGCGACAAGATCGGCGATGAAGGCGTCGACCTTCTCGTCCAGCTTGGATTTCTGCCCCGCCTCCAGCGGCACGAGGCCGGCGGCGGTGTCGTGGGACACCGCGGGCACCGGATCGGGCGGGGTGAGCACCAGATCAGCCGGGTTCTTCGTCGCCGTCGTCGCCATGCAATATTCCTCCCTCAGTGCCGGAGAAGATGGCGGCGAACGATGAACGGTTCAAGCGCGCCGCCAGCCACTTTGCCTGCCCCTTTCCCGCCGGGCATGGACGCAGGGCGGCCAAATCGGTTACCGATGGTCGCGGCAACAGGAGTTTTCATGGCGTCCCTAGCGATCGAACCGACCCTCGTGACCGAATTGCCGTCCGACACGGCGGAGCTGGAACTGCTTCCCCGGCAATACAAATGGGAATATCTGCCGCGCGCCGGATCGGACACCCTGCTGGTGGTCTTCTCGCCCCGGCCGAGCTTCGTTCTGCGCAGCTATGACTTCGGTTATGCTCGTGTCGACCTGGTAGACCTGGGGTCGGCCTATTTCACCGGGCAATCGGGTGGCGCCTGTCAGCGATTGGCAGCCTTCGTGCGCCAGCACGGCTTTTCGCGGGTACTTTTCCTCGGATCTAGCAAGGGCGCTTTCGGGGCGCTGCTCTGGGCCGCGCATAGCGGGCGGTTCATGAAGGGGGTCGACGTCCGCTGCCTGGCGTTCAGCCCGCAGACCCAACTCTACCCGTTCAACGAGCGGCTCTATTTCCCCAGCTACAAGCGCCTGATGTCGAAGATCGACGAGCCCACGACGACCGCGCGAGGCCTCAAGACTTACGGCGACGTCAAGGATCTGATCGAAAAGCAGCGCAATGTGCGCTTCACGATCGTCTATGGCGAAACCGATCCGGTCGACGCGCCGGAAGCCGCGCGCGTGTTCGGCCCGCATATCCGCAAATATCCGGTGCCCGTCCCCTTCCACGGCAGCGTCACCGCGTTCACGCTCGATCGTGGCAATCCGGGCAAGATCAACGCGCTGGTCCGCAAGCTCTATTCCGACGCGAAGACCGACGCCGATCTCGCGTCCTGTCTGCCGGAAAGCCCGCGCGAACTGGCGCGCAGCTTCTCGGGCATGCACTGGGTGCCGAGCCTGCAGCATATCGTCGCGGAGACCATGGCGAGCTGACCCGGCCGTATCGGGGGCGGGCAGGGGCGTATCGCGCCGCCTGTCCCGGCCTCTGTCTCCGCATCCCCCGTTGACCCTCCGCGAATCCGCATTTATATGGCCGCCCTGCTCGTAGGTCGGTGCCGGGATTCTCGGATGCGTCCATCATGCGGGCAGCGCTTGAACATTGCTGATGCGTGTGAGGGCCTGGGGGGCCGATTCGGCCGCCGGGGCTTTCGTGCATTTCCGGTCGGTCGATCTCGGCCGCCGGAAGGCAGGGGCAGGCATCGGTAAAGTAACTCCTAGAGGTGAAGGGCTTCATGCCAACAATCAACCAGCTGATCCGCAAGGGTCGCGAACCCCAGAAGACCCGTTCCAAGGTTCCGGCCATGGAAGCGAACCCGCAGAAGCGCGGCGTTTGCACGCGCGTCTATACCACGACCCCGAAGAAGCCGAACTCGGCGCTGCGCAAGGTGGCCAAGGTCCGCCTGACCAACCAGCGCGAAGTCATCAGCTACATCCCGGGCGAAGGCCACAACCTGCAGGAGCACTCGGTGGTCCTGATTCGCGGCGGCCGTGTGCGCGACCTTCCCGGCGTGCGTTACCACGTGCTGCGCGGCGTGCTCGACACACAGGGTGTCAAGGATCGTCGCCAGTCCCGCTCGAAGTACGGCGCCAAGCGTCCGAAGTGATCATGCCGGGGGCATGATCTCCCCGGAAGGTCGCTTCGGGCGATCTGTCCGGGGTCCGGCCCCACAGACCGAAAGTAAGCCCCGGACAGGTTCCGGACCCGCTGAAGAACCAAGGAAGAGTTGAGATGGCTCGTCGTCGTCGTCCAGAAAAGCGCATCATCCTCCCCGATCCCAAGTTCGGTGACGAGGTGCTCAGCAAGTTCATGAATTCCGTCATGCTCGACGGCAAGAAGTCGGTTGCCGAAAGCATCGTCTACGGTGCGCTCGAGACCGTCGAGGCCCGTGCGAAGCGCGATCCGATCCAGGTTTTCCACGATGCGCTGAACAACGTGAAGCCGGGTATCGAAGTGCGCAGCCGCCGCGTCGGTGGTGCCACCTATCAGGTGCCGGTCGAGGTTCGGCTGGAGCGTTCGCAGGCCCTTGCGATCCGCTGGCTGATCACCGCCGCGCGCTCGCGTTCGGAAAGCACGATGTCGGCTCGTCTGTCGGGCGAGCTGCTCGATGCGGCCAACAATCGCGGCAATGCCGTCAAGAAGCGGGAAGACACCCACCGGATGGCGGAAGCCAACCGCGCCTTCTCGCACTACCGCTGGTAACGGCGGGCTGCTACGGCGTCGCCGGCAACGGCGGCGCCGATGGGCTTTCGCTGGTAACAGTCGTCACCATATTGTCGTGATCGGAGGCCAGAGGCTCTCCTTTCCTGACCTCGGAGTTTAAGATCATGGCCCGCAGCCACCCGCTCGACCGCTATCGCAACATCGGCATCATGGCCCACATCGATGCCGGCAAGACGACGACGACCGAGCGTATCCTCTACTACACCGGCAAGTCCTACAAGATCGGCGAGGTCCATGAGGGCACCGCGACGATGGACTGGATGGTTCAGGAGCAGGAGCGCGGGATCACGATCACGTCCGCTGCGACCACGTGCAAGTGGCGGGCCGAAGAGGGCAAGGGCGAAGAGCACCTGATCAACATCATCGACACGCCGGGCCACGTCGACTTCACGATTGAAGTCGAGCGTTCGCTGCGCGTGCTCGACGGTGCGGTCGCCTGCTTCGACGGCGTCGCTGGCGTCGAGCCGCAGTCCGAGACGGTGTGGCGCCAGGCCGACAAGTACGGCGTGCCGCGCATGTGCTTCGTCAACAAGCTCGATCGCACCGGCGCGGACTTCTATTTCTGCGTGAACTCGATCATCGAGCGCCTCGGCGCGCGTCCGGCCGTGCTGTATCTGCCGATCGGCATCGAAGGCGGCTTCAAGGGCCTGGTCGATCTGGTCGAGAATCGTGCGATCATCTGGCTCGAAGAGAGCCTCGGCGCGAAGTTCGAATATCAGGACATTCCCGAGGACATGGCCGAGAAGGCCGCCAAGTGGCGCAGCGACCTGATCGAGATGGCGGTCGAACTCGACGACGACCTGATGGAAGCCTATCTCGAAGGTAATGAGCCGTCGGTCGCCGACCTGAAGAAGCTGATCCGCAAGGGCACGCTCAGCATGTCGTTCGTGCCGATTGTCTGCGGGTCGGCGTTTAAGAACAAGGGCGTGCAGCCGCTCCTCGACGCGGTCGTCGATTATCTGCCGAGCCCGCTCGACGTTCCCGCGATCAAGGGCGTCAAGATGGACGGCGAGACCCCGGACGAGCGTCCGTCGGACGACGCCGCGCCGTTCTCGGCGCTCGCGTTCAAGGTGATGAACGATCCGTTCGTCGGCACGCTCACCTTCGCGCGGATCTATTCGGGCAAGCTGGAAACCTCGTCGCAGGTGTCCAACACGGTCAAGGACAAGAAGGAGAAGGTCGGCCGCATGCTCCTGATGCATGCGAACGAGCGCGAGGATATCCAGATTGCCTATGCCGGCGACATCGTCGCGCTGGCGGGCCTCAAGGATACCACGACCGGTGACACGCTTTGCGCGATCAGCGATCCGATCATCCTGGAGCGGATGGAATTTCCCGAGCCGGTCATCGAGCTTTCGGTGGAGCCGAAGACCAAGGCCGACCAGGAGAAGATGGGCGTTGCGCTCAACCGTCTCGCGCGCGAAGATCCGTCGTTCCGCGTTTCTTCGGACCCCGAGAGCGGCCAGACGATCATCAAGGGGATGGGCGAGCTCCACCTCGAGATTCTCGTCGATCGCATGAAGCGCGAGTTCAAGGTCGAGGCCAATGTCGGCGCCCCGCAGGTCGCCTATCGCGAGAGCCTCGCCAAGAAGGTCGACGTCGACTACACCCACAAGAAGCAGTCGGGTGGCTCGGGCCAGTTCGGCCGCATCAAGTTTACGGTGGAGCCGGGCGAGCGCGGCCAGGGCGTCATCTTCAAGGATGAGGTCAAGGGCGGCAACATTCCGAAGGAATATATCCCCTCGGTCGAGAAGGGCATTCGCGAGATCGCCGCGACCGGATCGCTGATCGGCTTCCCGATCATCGACTTCACCGCGACGCTCTATGACGGCGCCTATCACGACGTCGACTCGTCGGCGCTCGCGTTCGAGATCACCGGGCGGGCCGGCATGCGCGAAGCGGCGCAGAAGTCGGGCATCAAGCTGCTCGAGCCGATCATGAAGGTCGAGGTCGTCACCCCGGAGGATTATCTGGGCGACGTCATCGGCGACATGAACTCGCGGCGCGGGCAGATCCAGGGCACCGACAGCCGTGGCAATGCCCAGGTCGTCGAGGCGATGGTTCCGCTGGCCAACATGTTCGGCTATGTGAACCAGCTCCGTTCGTTCACTCAGGGCCGTGCGCAATATTCGATGCAGTTCTCGCATTACGAAGAAGTGCCGGCCAATGTGGCCGAGGAAGTCAAGGCGAAGCTGGCGTAATCCGGCAAACGTCTCTAAGCGCACACCACACCAACAGCATGCACAGAAAGATCGAGGGTTAGTCACATGGCTAAGGCTAAATTCGAGCGGAACAAGCCGCACTGCAACATCGGCACCATCGGCCACGTCGACCATGGCAAGACGTCGCTCACGGCCGCCATCACCAAGATCCTCGCCGAGACCGGCGGCGCGACCTTCACGAGCTACGACAACATCGACAAGGCTCCGGAAGAGCGCGAGCGTGGCATCACGATCTCGACCGCGCACGTCGAGTATGAGACCACCGATCGCCACTACGCGCACGTCGATTGCCCGGGTCACGCCGATTATGTGAAGAACATGATCACCGGCGCCGCGCAGATGGACGGCGGCATCCTCGTGGTGTCCGCGACCGACGGCCCGATGCCGCAGACCCGCGAGCACATCCTGCTCGCCCGTCAGGTCGGCGTGCCGCAGCTCGTCGTGTTCATGAACAAGGTCGATCTGGTCGACGACGCCGAGATCCTGGAGCTCGTCGAGCTCGAGATTCGCGAGCTGCTGTCGTCCTACGACTTCGACGGCGACAACATCCCCGTCATCCAGGGTTCGGCCAAGGCCGCGCTGGACGGCGTGAATGAAGAGCTGGGCCGCGCCGCGATCCTCAAGCTGATGGCCGCTGTCGACAGCTTCATCCCGCAGCCGGAGCGTCCGCTCGACAAGCCCTTCCTGATGCCGATCGAGGACGTGTTCTCGATCTCGGGTCGCGGCACCGTCGTCACCGGTCGCGTCGAGACCGGCACCGTCAAGGTGGGTGAGGAAGTCGAGATCGTCGGCATCAAGGACACCCGCAAGACCGTCGTCACCGGCGTTGAGATGTTCCGCAAGCTGCTCGACTCGGGCCAGGCCGGCGACAACATCGGCGCGCTGATCCGCGGCGTCGGCCGTGAAGAGGTCGAGCGTGGCCAGGTTCTCTGCAAGCCGGGCTCGATCAAGCCGCACACCGACTTCTCGTCGGAAGTCTACGTGCTGTCGAAGGAAGAGGGTGGCCGTCACACGCCGTTCTTCGCCAACTACCGCCCGCAGTTCTACTTCCGCACGACCGACGTGACCGGCACCGTCGAGCTGCCCGAGGGCACCGAGATGGTCATGCCGGGCGACAACGTGAAGCTTGGCGTCAAGCTCATCGCGCCGATCGCGATGGAAGAAGGCCTGCGCTTCTCGATCCGTGAAGGCGGTCGTACCGTCGGCGCGGGGGTTGTCAGCGCGATCTCGAAGTAATATAGCGCCGCTCACCGCCCGATTCCCCCTGGGGGAATCGGGCGGTTTGCTATTTATAGAACATCAACGCATGGCCCGGCTCGCGGCGGTTATCGCCAGGGCAGGGCAGGCTCTTTCGCATCGGTGTAGGTAATGGAAACGCAGAATATCCGTATTCGCCTGAAGGCTTTCGATCACCGTGTGCTCGATCAGGCCACTGGCGACATCGCAGACACCGCCCGTCGCACGGGCGCGCTTATTCGCGGTCCCATTCCGCTCCCGACGCGCATCGAGAAGTTCACGGTCAACCGTGGCCCGCACATCGACAAGAAGTCGCGCGAGCAGTTCGAGGTGCGCACCTACAAGCGCCTGCTCGACATCGTGCAGCCGACCCCGCAGACCGTCGATGCGCTGATGAAGCTCGACCTCGCAGCGGGTGTTGATGTTGAGATCAAGCTGGCGTAAAGCGCTGGCTCCGACGCGGTCCCGAATCGGTGGCCGCGTTTTTCTATTGCTGGTGATCGCCCCGAACGGGGTGTCTGGCCGGCGATGGAAGACAAGGGATACCGGCCAGCATGCTGGCGACCGAGTCCCCGTCTTTCGCTTTTGACGAAGCGGAAAACTGGCCCTGACGGGGGCATCGGATTCTTTTGGGCCAGCTCCTTCGCGAATGCGGAGGGGCTTTTTTCATTGTCACGCTCGCCGGGCGGGAAGCCTCGTGAGCCTCTGAAGGGAGTGACTGATCATGCGCACTGGCGTGATCGCGAAGAAAATGGGGATGACCCGCCTGTTCCAGGATGATGGCCGGCATGTGCCCGTCACGGTCCTGCAGCTTGAAGGCGTTCAGGTCGTCGCCCGCCGCGAAGCCGATCGTGATGGCTATGTTGCCGTCCAGCTCGGTGCCGGCACCGCGAAAGTGAAGAATATTTCGAAGCCCGAGCGCGGCCATTTCGCCAAGGCGGAAGTTGAGCCCAAGGCGCGGCTGGTCGAGTTCCGTGTCGCCGAGGATGCTCTCCTCGACGTCGGCGCGGAGATCTCGGCCGACCATTTCGTCGCCGGGCAGTATGTCGACATCACCGGCCACACGCAGGGCAAGGGCTTCCAGGGCGGCATGAAGCGCTGGGGCTTCGGCGGTCTGCGCGCGACCCACGGCGTCTCGGTCTCGCACCGTTCGCTCGGTTCGACCGGTCAGCGCCAGGATCCGGGCAAGGTCTTCAAGAACAAGAAGATGGCCGGCCACATGGGCGATCGTCAGCGCACCCAGCAGAACCTGGAGATCGTGCAGACGGACGTCGAGCGCGGCCTCCTCTTCGTCAAGGGCTCGGTGCCCGGTTCGAAGGGTGGCTGGCTGACCGTCTCGGACGCGGTGAAGATCGCCCGTCCGGCGGATGCTCCGTATCCCGCCGGCCTGAAGCAGGTCGCTAACAACAACGACGGCGCTTCCGTCTCCGAGGCTCCGGCCGAGGCGGCTCCGGAAGCCACCGAAGGCCAGGAGGGCTGATCATGAAGGTCGATGTGACCACCCTCGATGCTGGCAAGGCCGGCGACATCGAGCTCAACGACGAGATCTTCGGCGTCGAGCCGCGTGCGGACATCCTGCACCGCGTCGTCACCTGGCAGCTCCACAACCGCCGCGCTCCGGCGCGCGCCGCGCGTGAGCGCAGCGACGTCGCCCGTTCGGGCAAGAAGTTCGGTCGCCAGAAGGGCGGCGGTACGGCTCGTCACGGCGATCGCCGCGCTCCGATCTTCATCGGCGGCGGCAAGGCCCATGGTCCCCGCGCCCGCGTCTTCGAGAGCTCGCTCAACAAGAAGGTTCGCGCGCTCGGCCTGAAGATGGCGCTTTCGGCGAAGGCCAAGGACGGCAAGCTGATCGTGCTCGACAGCCTGGCGCTGAGCGAGACAAAGACCAAGGCGCTGAAGGGTAACCTCGGCAAGCTGGGCTTCGGCACGACCGCGCTGATCATCGACGGCGCCACCGTGGACAGCGGCTTCAAGCTCGCCTCGGCGAACCTGCGGGAGCTCAACGTGCTCCCGGCGATGGGCGCGAATGTCTACGACATCCTGAAGCATGACACGCTGGTGCTGACCCGCGCGGCGGTCGAGAGCCTGGAGGCGCGGTTCAATGGCTAAGAAGAGCGACACCGCGGTTGCGCTGCGTCACTACGACGTCGTGCTCGCGCCGCACATCACCGAGAAGGCGACGCTGGTCTCGGAGCACAACGCCGTAGTGTTCAAGGTCGCGCGCGACGCCTCCAAGCCGGAGATCAGGGCCGCGGTCGAGGCGCTATTCAGCGTCAACGTCACGTCGGTCAACACGATCGTGACCAAGGGCAAGACCAAGAAGTGGAAGGGCAAACCCTACACGCGATCTGACGTGAAGAAGGCGATTGTGACGCTGGCCGAAGGCCAGTCGATCGACGTCACCACGGGCATTTGAGGGCGGACTGAGAGATGGCACTCAAGCATTATAACCCGACGAGCCCGGCCCAACGCGGCCTGATCCTCGTCGACAAGTCCAGCCTGCATAAGGGCAAACCCGTCAAGGCGCTGACCGAAGGCAAGC
>Ga0160461_1000771_pt1 | contig 17313 bp, 14 predicted proteins | sample HID1975I_E6MG_FD_108266 | JGI IMG/M metagenome (GOLD analysis project Ga0160461, IMG submission 108266) | Enriched soil microbial communities from UW Madison campus, WI, USA - HID1975I_E6 MG | ecosystem: Environmental > Terrestrial > Soil > Unclassified | place: USA: Madison, Wisconsin...
CGGCAAGGGCCCGATCGACGCCAAGCTCAGCGCGCCGGTCGAGCGCGTCGCGCCGGGCGTGATCTGGCGCAAGTCGGTCGACCAGCCGGTGCAGACCGGCTACAAGTCGGTCGACTCGATGATCCCGATCGGCCGTGGCCAGCGCGAGCTGCTCATCGGCGACCGCCAGACCGGCAAGACCGCGATGGCGATCGACGCGGTGATCAACCAGAAGACCACCGGCATCAAGTGCGTCTACGTGGCGATCGGCCAGAAGGCCTCGACCGTCGCCAACATCGTGCGCAAGCTCGAAGAGAACGGCGCGCTCGCGCACACCGTCGTCGTCGCCGCGACCGCGTCCGAATCGGCCGCGATGCAGTACATCAGCGCCTACTCGGGCTGCACGATGGGCGAGTACTTCATGGACCGCGGCGAAGACGCGCTGATCGTCTACGACGATCTGTCCAAGCAGGCCGTCGCCTACCGCCAGATCTCGCTGCTGCTCAAGCGTCCGCCGGGCCGCGAAGCCTATCCGGGCGACGTGTTCTATCTGCATTCCCGTCTGCTCGAGCGCGCCGCGCGCGTGTCCGAGGAGTACGTCGAGAAGTTCACGGAAGGGCGGGTCACCGGCCAGACCGGTTCGCTGACCGCGCTGCCGATCATCGAGACGCAGGCCGGCGACGTCTCGGCGTTCGTGCCGACCAACGTGATCTCGATCACCGACGGTCAGATCTTCCTGGAAACCGACCTGTTCAACGCCGGCATCCGTCCGGCCGTGAACGCCGGTATCTCGGTGTCGCGCGTCGGTGGTTCGGCGCAGACCAAGATCATCAAGAAGCTCTCGGGCGGCATCCGCATCTCGCTCGCCCAGTACCGTGAGCTGGCCGCGTTCGCGCAGTTCGCATCCGACCTCGACGAAGCCACCCGCAAGCAGCTCGAGCGCGGTCAGCGCGTCACCGAGCTGATGAAGCAGAAGCAGTACAAGCCGATGTCGATCGCGCACCAGGCGCTGACGATCTACGCCGTCAACGAGGGTTACCTCGACGACGTGCCGGTCGCCAAGCTGCTCGCGTTCGAGGAAGGCCTGCACGCGCACTTCGACAACACCGCGGGCGAGCTGGTCGGCAAGATCAACCAGACCGGCGGCTGGAACGACGAGATCGAAGGCGCCTTCAAGCAGGGCATCTCCGACTTCAAGACCACCGGTAGCTGGTAAGGCGATCGCGGCGGACATCCGTCCGCCCGATGCGGTGAGCACAGGTAAGCCAAGGCGGGTTCCAGAGCCGCCCCAAGCAGGGATATGAGATGGCCGGCGGCAGAGAAATCAAGACGAAGATCAAGAGCGTGCAGAACACCCGCAAGGTGACGCGCGCGCTCGAGATGGTCTCCGCGTCGAAGATCCGCAAGGCGCAGGATCGGATGAAGGCATCGCGCCCGTATGCGAACGCGATGAAGCAGCTGATCGGGCATCTCGCCCAGGCCAGCTCCGAGTTCCAGCATCCGTACCTGGTCGAGCGTGAGGTCAAGCGCGTCGGTTACATCGTCGCGTCCTCGGATCGCGGCCTGGCCGGCGGTCTGAACAACAACATGTTCCGCAAGTTGCTCGGCGAGATCCGTGCCTGGCAGGACAAGGGCGTGCAGGTCGACGTGGTGACCATCGGCCAGAAGGCGACGGTGTTCTTCCGCCGCCTGAAGGTGGACATGGTCGCCAGCGTCACCCACATCGGCGACACGCCGGAAGTCGAACAGCTGGTCGGCATCATCAAGGTGATGCTCGACGGCTACAACGACGGCCGCGTCGACCGTGTGTTCCTGGCCTACAACCACTTCGTCAACACGATGGTCCAGAAGGCCAGCTTCGACCAGCTGCTGCCGCTGCCGGCCGCCGAGACGCAGGTGGTCAAGCACGACTGGGACTACATCTACGAGCCGGACGCCGAATCGGTGCTCGGCCACGTGCTGACGCGTTACATCGAATCGCTCGTCTACCAGGCGGTGATGGAGAACGTGGCTTCCGAGCATGCCGCGCGCATGGTCGCGATGAAGTCCGCGAGCGACAACGCCACCAAGCTGATCGACACGCTCAAGCTGGTCTACAACAAGGCCCGCCAGGCAGCGATCACCCAGGAAATCTCCGAGATCGTCGGCGGCGCCGCAGCGGTCTGATCCGTACGCGCACCAGAATTCTTCTAGAGGAATGCAGCAATGAGTCAGGGCAAGATCGTTCAGATCATCGGCGCGGTCGTCGACATCGAGTTCGCGCGCAACGAAGTACCGAGGGTCTACGACGCACTGAAGGTCGAAGGCACGGAGATCACGCTGGAAGTGCAGCAGCAGCTCGGTGACGGCATCGTGCGCGCGATCGCGCTCGGTTCCACCGACGGCCTGAAGCGCAACCTGATCGCGACCAACACCGGCCGCGGCATCTCGGTGCCGGTCGGTGCCGGCACGCTCGGCCGCATCATGGACGTGCTGGGCCGCCCGATCGACGAGGCCGGCCCGGTCGAGGCCACCGATCACTGGGAAATCCACCGCGCGGCGCCGAGCTACGAAGACCAGTCGTCGGCCACCGAGCTGCTGGAAACCGGCATCAAGGTCATCGACCTGATGTGTCCCTTCGCCAAGGGCGGCAAGGTCGGCCTGTTCGGCGGCGCCGGCGTCGGCAAGACCGTCAACATGATGGAACTGATCAACAACATCGCCAAGGCGCACGAGGGCCTGTCGGTGTTCGCCGGCGTGGGCGAGCGTACCCGTGAGGGCAACGACTTCTACCACGAGATGAAGGACTCCAACGTCCTCGACAAGGTGGCGATGGTCTACGGCCAGATGAACGAACCGCCGGGCAACCGCCTGCGCGTCGCGCTTACCGGCCTGACGATGGCCGAATACTTCCGCGACGAGAAGGACGCATCGGGTCGAGGCAAGGACGTGCTGCTGTTCGTCGACAACATCTACCGCTACACGCTGGCCGGTACCGAAGTGTCGGCGCTGCTCGGCCGCATGCCGTCGGCGGTGGGCTACCAGCCGACGCTCGCCGAGGAAATGGGCGTGCTGCAGGAGCGCATCACCTCGACGAAGTCGGGCTCGATCACCTCGATCCAGGCCGTCTACGTGCCCGCGGACGACCTGACCGACCCGTCGCCGGCGACGACCTTCGCCCATCTCGACTCCACGGTGACGCTGAGCCGCAACATCGCCTCGCTCGGCATCTATCCGGCAGTCGATCCGCTGGACTCGACCAGCCGCCAGATGGACCCGAACGTCATCGGCAACGAGCACTACGACACCGCCCAGCGCGTGCAATCGACGTTGCAGAAGTACAAGGAGCTCAAGGACATCATCGCGATCCTGGGCATGGACGAACTGTCGGAAGAAGACAAGCAGGCCGTGTCGCGCGCGCGCAAGATCGAGCGCTTCTTCTCGCAGCCGTTCCACGTGGCCGAAGTCTTCACCGGCTCGCCGGGCAAGTACGTGCCGCTGAAGGAAACCATCCGCGGCTTCAAGGGCATCGTCGACGGCGAATACGACCACCTGCCCGAGCAGGCGTTCTACATGGTCGGCGGCATCGACGAAGCGGTCGAGAAGGCGAAGAAGATCGCGGCGTAAGAGCCGTGAGATCGTGAGGGAGGTGAGGGCGTCAGTCTTGCCCCGCTTTCCTCACCTTCTGAGCGTGCACAGCACGCGCCCGTCCTCACGCTTCACCTTCTCACGTCGAGCAGAGCGAGACACACCATGACCACCACCATCCGTTGCGACATCGTCAGCGCAGAAGCCGAGATCTTCCACGGCGAAGCGACCATGGTCGTGGCCACCGGCGAGCTCGGCGAGCTCGGCGTCGCGCCGCGTCATGCACCGCTGATCACGCGTCTGAAGCCGGGCAAGGTCGTCGTGACCCAGCCCAATGGCGAAGTGCTCGACTTCGCGATCGGCGGCGGCATCCTCGAGGTGCAGCCGCAGGTCGTGACGATCCTGGCCGACACCGCGATCCGCGCAGACGACATCGACGAGGCCGCAGTGAAGGCGGCCAAGGACGAGGCCGAGCGCATCCTGGCCGGCCGCGGCGAGGCGATGGACATCGCCGAAGCGCAGCAGAAACTGGCCGAGGCCGTGGTCCAGCTGCAGGCGCTCGAGCGTCTGCGCAAGAACCTCAAGCACTGACCGCGCCGGGCCCATGCCCGACCGCTGTTCCGCACGACCCCGCTCCGGCGGGGTCGTTGCGTTCGGGGGTTTTTAAAGGCGCTTTGAGCCATGTGCCGCCACACGCCGCCCCCGCACCTCTCCTTAGGGTGAGAGGTCGACGCGCGCAACGCGTCGGTTGAGGGCCGGGTCTGTTGTGCTGCGAATCGATACTTCGGTTGGGCCGTGCCGGGAAGCACTCCGAAGGCGTCGGCAGCGCGCCGGGTGCTTCCAGGCAATCGGGTTTTTGCGCGAGCGTCTGACCCTCACCCCAACCCCTCTCCCAGAGGGAGAGGGGCTCAGTCCACGCGCGTTCTGCAGATTCACGAGGGGACAGCACCTCTCCCGGAAAGAGCCCGTCCAGAACCCGATCCGGGGTCGACGCGCACAGCGCGTCGGGGGCCTTCGCAAGGCACACACGACCACCATTCTCGACTGCGGAACCTCTTCCAGCCGGCTTTCCGATCAAGCCCGGCACGCAACGAAGCCCGCGCGATCAGCGCCTGTAGATCCAGTACCGGGACAGCACAAACCCCACCGCGCCCAGCGCCAGTTCGATCGCGGGCTTCGCGACCCACACCCAGCGCAGGCCCAGCACGTCGTCGACCTGCGTCAGCGCCCAGGTACTGAACAGCGTCGTGGACACCCACATCACCATGAAGCGCTGGAACTGCGTGGAACCCACCGTGGTCCGGTCGTTCGCGAACGTCAGCTTGCCGTTGAGCCAGAACCCGAGCAGCGCACCGGTGATGCGACCGACGACGTTGGCCGGTGCCACCGGCAAGCCGATATGGGTCAGGCCGACGACGACGCCCCAGTCGACCAGCCACTGCAGCAAGCCGATCGCGAGGTAATCGCGCCCCTGTCGGGTCAGGCTCATCGCGGTGTCGACTCCGTGGGTCGGTGGGCCGGCGGGCGGCGGACGACGGCATCCTACCCGCGCCGCCGTTAGAATTTCCGCATTCCCCGCAGGACTCCCCCATGACCGCACCGCTGCACGTCGTCATCCTCGCCGCAGGCGAGGGCAAACGCATGAAATCGTCGCTGCCCAAGGTGCTGCAGAAGATCGCCGGGCGGCCGATGCTGTGGCACGTCATCGAGGCTGCGCGTGCGCTCGAACCGGCCGGCATCCATGTGGTCTACGGCCATCGCGGCGAGCAGGTGCAGGCCGCGTTCGCCGACCAGCCCGATCTGCACTGGTCGCAGCAGCGCGAACAGCTCGGCACCGGTCATGCGGTGCGCGAGGCGATGCCCGACGTGCCCGATGGTGCCCAGGTGCTGGTGCTCTACGGCGACGTGCCGCTGCTGCGCGCCGAGACGCTGCGCCATCTGGTCTCGGTCGAAGGGCGGCTCGCGGTGCTGGCCGCGCAACTCGAGGATCCCGCCGGATACGGCCGCATCGTGCGCGATTCCGAAGGGCGTGTCGGCGCGATCGTCGAGCACAAGGACGCGAGCGACGAGCAGCGCCGGATCGATCTCGTCAACACTGGCATCCTCGCCGCCGAAGCGACCGCGCTCAAGGCATGGCTGGCGCGGCTGTCGTCGGATAACGCGCAAGGCGAGTACTACCTGACCGACGTGTTCGCGATGGCCGCCGATGAATACAGCGCCGCGCAGATCGTCATGGTCGGCGATCCGCTCGAGGCCGAAGGCGCGAACGATCCCTGGCAGCTGTCGCAGTTGGAACGCGCATGGCAGCTGCGCGCGGTGCGCGCCCTGTGCGTGGCCGGCGCGCGTTTCGCCGATCCGGCGCGCGTGGACATCCGCGGCGAGGTCATCGTCGGCAGCGATGTCGAGATCGACGTCGATGTGATCTTCGAGGGCCGCGTCGCGCTCGGCGACGGCGTGCGCGTCGGCCCGTTCTGTCGCCTCAAGAACGTAGGGCTGGGTGGAGGCACCGAAGTGCGTGCGCACTGCGACCTCGAAGGGGTGCGTGCGGAAGGCGCGGTCACCATCGGCCCGTTCGCGCGCCTGCGGCCCGGCACCGTGCTCGCCGACGGCGTGCACATCGGCAACTTCGTCGAGACCAAGAACAGCACGCTCGGGGTCGGCAGCAAGGCCAACCACCTGACGTATCTCGGCGATGCCGAGATCGGCGCCGGCAGCAACATCGGCGCCGGCACGATCACCTGCAACTACGACGGCGCCAACAAGTCGAAGACGGTGATCGGTGACCGCGCCTTCATCGGCTCGAACGCGGCGCTGGTCGCGCCGGTGCGGATCGGTCACGACGCGACGACGGCCGCTGGTTCGGTGATTACCGCCGAGGTACCCGACGGCACGCTCGCCATTGGACGCGCCCGACAGCATATTGTCGATGGCTGGGTCAGGCCAAAACGAAAGTCCACATAACCGTGGACTTTCGGCGATGGTATTTGTAAATGTTTTAAGGAGAACGCGTATGCGACTGCACTGGATTATAGGCCTGGCGGCTTTAGGCGCGATCGCCTTAGCCACGATGTTGTTTGGCTGGCCGGCTGATCTCAGCGAAGCCGGTGGCTTCGCCAGTTTCGTCGCTGCGATTCTGACACCTGCCTCCCTGATGCTCCTCGTGAGCACGCTTCAGAAGCAGGAAGAAAGCCAACACCAGGCGACGCGTGACGGTTTTCTTTCTGTCCAAGTGCAGGCACTGATTGCGCTTATCGAAGATGATCGCTCGATGCTTGATAGCATGGCTGCAAAGTACAACGTGACGAAGATCAAAAACCCCGCGTTCTCGCCGGTGCAGCAGAGGTATCGGAAACGCGTCGATAAATTGAATGATCTCTTGAAGACAGAGCTCCACTTACCGGATCTCGCGGAGCGCTGACTGCTTCAGTCTGGCAATACCAATGACACGCAGAGCCCGCCGCCCTCGCGGTTGAGCAGGGCGATGCGGCCGCCGTGCGCTTCGGCGATCTCGCGCGCGAGCGCAAGCCCGAGACCGGTGCCGTTGCGCTTGGTCGAGTAGAACGGCAACAGCGCGTTCGCGAGCACCGCCTCGTTCATGCCGGGTCCGCGGTCGAGTACGTCGATCCGCCAGCCGTCGACGGCGCGACGCAGTCCGACCGCGACCGCATCGGGATCGCCGTCGGTCTCGTGTGCATTGCGCAGCAGGTTCAACAGCGCCTGCTCGACCTGGGCGGCATCGAACGACGCGGTGAACGCATCGTCCACCGGGCCGATGTCCACGAACGGCACCTGCGAGCGCAACTGGTCGAGGAACGCGCGCCAGCGGACCGGTTCGCGCCGCGGCGCCGGCAACTTGGCGAAATGCGCGTAGCCGCGGATGAAGCCTTCCAGATGCCGAGCGCGTTCCTCGATCGTGCGCAGCGCTTCCGGCAGGCGCGCGGTCTGGCCGCGGCGCAGCAGCTCGCCGCCCGAATGCGCGAGCGAGGCGATCGGCGCCAGCGAATTGTTGAGTTCGTGGCTGATGACGCGGATGACCTTCTTCCAGGTCTGCACTTCCTGGCGCCGCAGTTCGGTGGTCATCTGCCGCAGCAGCAGCAGCTCGTGGCGCCGGCCGTTCAATCGGAAGTGCCGGCGCGACAGATGGTGGATTTCCTCGGTCTCGCCGTCGCCGATGGTGAACAGTCCGTCGCCGCCCCGGGCGAACGCGTCAGCGATTGCCGGCGGTGCGTCGGCGAGCAGGGCGGAGAACGCCTGGCCTTCCAGCTTGCGACCGCCGCCGAGTGCGCGGCGCGCGGCGAGGTTCGCGTGCACCACGCGGTCGCCGGGATCGAGCAGCAGCATCGCGACCGGCGTGTTCTGCACCATCGTGTCGAGCAGCAGTTCGCGCTGCACCAGTGACAGGCGCTGCGCGCGCAGGGTTTCGCCCAGTTCGTTGTGCGCGGCGACCAGTTCGCCCAGCGCGCCGCCGCCCTGCCACGACACACCGAAACCGTAGTCGCTGTCGCGGTAGCTCGCCACCGTGCCGGCGAGTGCGCGGAACAATGCATGTGATGGCGCGAACGCACGCCGCAGCGACCAGACGAGGGACGGCAGCGCACACAGCGCAGCGCCGGCCACCGCCGTCCACGGCGACCACCAGCGCAGCAGCAACAACGCGAATCCCGCGCCCAGCGCGACGTGCACCAGTGCGATCGCGATGACCACACCCGTCAACGGCAGCCGCTGTTGCCAACGCATGTCAGTCGCGACGGATGCCGAGGCGGTCGAGGCGCCGGTACAGCGCCTGCCGCGACAGCCCGAGTTCGGTCGCCGCCTGCGCGAGCACGCCGCCGCTGCGCGCGAGTGCGGCCTCGATTTCGGCGCGGTCGGGTTCGTAAGCGTCGACTTCGACCGCCGCGACCGGTGGGGCGGGCAGCGCGAGATCGCGCGCGTCGATCTGCGCCTCGCGCGCCAGCAGTTCCGCGCGCTGGATCACATTGCGCAGTTCGCGCACGTTGCCCGGCCAGCCGTGCTGCAGCAGGGCGCGTTCCGCGCCGGCCGACAGCTGCTTGCGGCCATCGAGGAAGTGCCGTGCGAGGGGAAGGATGTCGCGCGGCCGTTGTGCCAGCGGCGGCAGCCGCAGTTCGATGCCGTTGAGCCGGTAATACAGATCCTCGCGGAACCGGCCGTCGGCGATCATCGCCGGCAGGTCGGCATTGGTCGCGCTGAGCACGCGCACCGACACGCTGCGCTCGCGGTTGCCGCCGAGGCGCTCGAAACGCCCGGTCTCGAGCACGCGCAGCAGCTTGACCTGCCCGGCGGGCGGCAAGGTGCCGACCTCGTCGAGGAACAGGGTGCCGCCATCGGCCGCTTCGAACTTGCCTTCGCGGGCCCGGGTCGCGCCGGTATAGGCGCCGGCCTCGGCGCCGAACAGTTCCGCTTCGACGAGATCATGGGGCAGTGCGCCGCAGTTGACCGCGACGAACGGACCGCTGCGCACGTTCGAGTTCGCGTGCAGGATCTCGGCGTACTTCTCCTTGCCGCTGCCGTTGGGGCCGGTGATCAGCACCGGCAGCGTCGAGGCGGCGACCTGCAGGGCCAATGACAGCGTGGTCTCGCTGGCCGGATCGTCCCAGACCAGACCGCGCAGATCCCGGCCCTGCGCCAGCGCGTCGCGGCGGCGGCGATCGTCGCGCGTGCGTGCATCCAGCGCCCGCCGCGTCGACGACAGTTCCAACAGTGTGTTGACGGTCGCCAGCAGCTTGCCATCGTCCCAGGGTTTGCCGAGATAGTCGGCCGCGCCCGAGCGGATCAGCTCGACTGCGGATTCCAGGCGCGTCCACGCGGTCAGCAGCACGACCGGTAGATCGGGATCGAAGCGCCGGATCGCGTGGAACAGGGCGATGCCCTCGTCGCCGGACGTGGTGTCGGCGTGGAAATTCATGTCCTGCACGACGAGATCGATACCGCCTGTCTGCAAGCGCGCGATTCCGGCCTCGGGCGTCGCCGCGTGTTCGCAGGCGATGTCGTGCAGCGAGAACAGCACCTCCAGCGCGGTGGCGACGGCCGGGTTGTCGTCGATGACGAGGATCGTGGGCATCAGTGGCTGGGCATCCGGCAGGAAGGTGCGTGATCGACAGGCATGGTCGTCGCCGGCTGCGACGCGCGCAACCGGCGACACCGGTCAGATGCTGCGCGTCGCCACGGCGGGCGGCACCGAGGCCGCGCGTCGCGCGGGCCAGTACACGGCGGCCTGTCCGAGCAGCCACAACACCACGGCGCCGGCCGGCAGGTACATCAGCGGCAACCGGCCCAGCTCGTAGCGCGACATCAGCAGCTGGTTGAGGCCGTAGGCCAGCAGCATGCCCAGCGCGATGCCGATCGTCGCGAGCAGGAAGTTCTCGACCTGGAAGTAGCGCAGGATCTGCCCGCGCGTCGCGCCGAGCGCGCGTCGGATGCCGATCTGCTTGGTGCGCTGCTGCACCCAGAAGCTGGCGAGGCCCACGATGCCGAGCGCGGTGACGACCAGCAGCGCGATGCAGACCACGACCAGCAGCATCGCCATCGCGCGATCCTCGCGGTAGTACTTCTCGCGCAGGTCGGTCATCAGGTCGCTGTTGACGGGGACGCGGTTGGGATCGATCTGCTTGAGCGCAGCGACCGCGGCATCGAGCACCTGCCGGCGCTGCGCCGGATCGGTGCGGATCACGTAGTTGATGCCGTTGGAATCGTCGCGGATCGGAAACAGCATCGTCGCATTGCCCGGGCCGGTATTGTCATTGGGCATCGCCAGCGTCTCGACGACACCGACGATCGGAATCGGCGCATCGCCCCAGCTGTAGAACTGCTTGCCGATCGCGTCCTCGCCCGGGAACAGGCGTTCGGCCATGGCGCGGTTGACGATCGCCGCGGGCACCCGGGCGCCGCCGCCTTCGCGGGAGATGTCGCCCATGTCGACGAACTCGTCGGGATTGAACCGGCGGCCCGCCACCAGTTGCAGGCCGAAGGTGTCGAGCAGGTCTTCGCTGCCCAGATAGGGCGAGGCGAGGATGGTGTTGTTGCGCTGGTCGGGATTGAGCCGCACGCCGCTGGTCGAACTGCTGTTGCCGTAGGGCACCTGGGTGACCGTCGCGACGTGGCGCACGCCGGAAATCGCACGCAGCGCGGCGAGGTCGCGCGCGATGCCGGCGCGGCGGTCGACGTCGGCGGTCTCGTCGATGCTCGGCATCTGGATGCGCAGGATCTCGTTCTCGAGCGTACCGCTGGGGCGCGCCATGTGGTCGAGCCGACGATCGATGAGATAGATCGCGTTGCAGATGATCGCGCAGGCGAGTGCGATCTCGATCACGATCAGTGCGGCCGCGGTCTTGTGCCGGCGCAGTGTCGAGAAGATGGGGCGGATGTCCATGGCGTCTCCGTTGTCCGTCGTCATTCCCGCGAACGCGGGAATCCAGCGGCTTCTGAATGTGGGAAATCGATCGATCGAACGGCGAAGATCACTGCGACTTGAGCTGGATCGCCGGTGTCACCTGCATCGCGCGCCAGGCCGGCAGCAGACCTGCCAGCAGGCTCGCGACGATCGACAGGGCGAAGGTCGTCAGCAGCATCGTCGTGTCGAGCCGGGCGAGTTCGGCGTAGCTGCTCGGGTTCTGGCGCACGGCCCACAGTCCGAGCAGGGCGAGGCCGAGCCCGACCACGCCGCCGGCGACCCCGATCGCGCCCGCCTCGACCAAGAACTGGGTGAAGATCGCGCGGCGCGAGGCGCCGAGTGCGCGGCGCACGCCGATCTCCGACGCACGGCGCAGGCTCTTGGCCAGCAGCAGTCCGACCGTGTTGACCAGACACACCAGCAGGAAGCCGATCGCGAGCCACAGCTGCAAGCGCACGTCGCTGGGCACGACCTGATGGTGATCGAGCAACGCCGGCACGTCGCGCAGGCGTGCATTGGCCGGCCGCTCGAACCGTCCGGCCGCGCGTTGCTGGTCCGAATAACGCGTCAGATAGTCGCGGTAGGCCGCCGCGTCGGCGGGTGCGTCCAGTTCCACCCAGTACTGCACCCAGCTACAGGGTGCGTTGAGCGCGTTGGGATCGCTGCCCGAATCGCCCCAGCAGTTCATGCTGCCCATGCGCGAGAGCTTCTGCTCGATGGCGGTCGAGAACGGCACGAACACCGATTCGAGGGAATTGAAGCTCTGCAGCGTCAGGTCCCAGAACCGCGGCGTCGGCATCCACGGACCCAGTACGCCGATCACCTGGAAGTCGGCCCCGTTGATGCGCAGGGTCTTGCCGGTGCTGTCGCCACCGCCGAACACCTTCTGGTTGGTCTCGGCCGAGATCACCGCGACACGCGCCCGCGCCGCGTCGTCCTCCGCGCGCCAGGCCCGGCCGTAGGCCAGCGGCGCATCGAACATCGGAAAGAAGTCCGCCGAGGTGTAGCGCGCATCGGTGAAGAACGGCGTGCGCGCCCCCTCGGGCGCGATCGCGATGAAGCCGCCGCTCATCATCGCCTGGCGCGTACCGCGTGCCTCGCGCAACAGCGTCTCGCCATCGAAGCGGGTGATGTTGCGGTCCGGCTCTTCGTCGGCGACATAACCGTTCATGTTGGCGGCGTCGAGCTGCACGTAAAACAGGCGGTCGCTCTTGTCGGGAATCGGATCGCCCGACAGCACGTGGAACACGGTCAACGTGGTCATGCTGGCGCCGATGCCCAGCGCGATCGCCAGCACCATCAGCGCGGTGAGCACCTTGCTGTTGCGGAAGCTGCGCAGCGCGAGCTGGAGGTAGTAAGCGAACATGCCGGATCTCCTCAGGCGTCCGCGGGAACGCGCGATGCGGCCGCGGACGACGGCGTCGCGTGCAGCGCCTGCAGGTCGGTCGCCATGCCGTCGACGATGTGCACGTTGCGGTGCGCACGCGCCGCCAGTTCCGGATCGTGCGTGACCATGACGATGGTCGTGCCGCGCGCGTTGATGTCCTCGAGCAGCTCGAGCACGCTGCGCGCCATCTGCGAATCGAGGTTGCCGGTGGGCTCGTCGGCGAGCAGCAGGCGTGGGCTGCCGGCGAGCGCGCGGGCGATCGCCACGCGCTGCTGCTGGCCGCCCGACAGCTCGGCCGGGTAGTGCTTCATGCGCGAGCCAAGTCCGACCAGCGACAGCGACTCCTCGATGCGCAGGCGTCGGTCGGACGCCGCCATGCCGCGATAGCGCAGTGGCACGTCGACGTTGTCGAACAGGTTGAGATCGGGAATCAGGTTGAAGCCCTGGAAGATGAAACCGATCTTCTCGTTGCGCAGCTTCGAGCGCGCGTCGTCGTTGAGTCCGCGCACCTCGACGCCGTCGATCCGGTACTCGCCGCCGGTGAAGGTCTCCAGCAGGCCGGCGATGTTGAGGAAGGTCGTCTTGCCCGAGCCGGACGGCCCGGTGACGGCGACGAACTCGCCTTCCGCGACATGCAGGTCGAGCGAGCGCAGCGCGTGGGTTTCGACGAGTTCGGTGCGGTAGACCTTGGCGACCTGGCGCATGTCGAGCATGGGAATGTGTCCTGTGGCGTGACTGGAAAGAGGGAAGACGCGTCGCGCTCAGCGGACGCGGAACAGGGTCGGCAGGCCGTGGTCGACCGGTCGCCGGCGTGCGCGTGCGAAGGCGGGCATGCGTGCGCCGGACGAGTCGAATGGAATGCCGGCCTCGAATGCAGCCGACAGCCGGCGCGGTACGGCGCTGGCGAGTTCGTCGGCGGTCCAGGCGGTGGGGAACGGGCAATCGAGATAGGTGTGCATGATCAGAGTCCCGAGATGCGGATGCGTTCCGCGTTGTCGAACAGATCGGTGCCGGCGACGACCACGCGTTCGCCGGGTTGCAGGCCATCGACGATTTCCACCGCCGACAGGCTGCTGGCGCCGGCCGTGATCGGCCTGCGCACCGCCGTGTTGCCATCCATCACATAGGCCGCGCTGCCGCCTTCCTGGTCGAGGAACGGACCGCGCGCGACCATCAGCACGTCCTTGCGGGTATCGAGCAGGATGCGCGCGGTCAGACGCTGGCTCTGCCGCAGCCCCGGCGGCTGACTGCCCTCGTCGAAGCGCAGCCGCGCGACGACCTCGCCATTGACGACCTCGGGCGAGACCGCCGACACCTTCGCCGGATATGTCGTGCCGACACTGCGCAGTTCGGCCGGCATGCCGATTTCCAGGTCGCGCGCGAAGCTTTCCGGCACGCGGATCTCGACCTCGAACACCGACAGGTCCACGACCGACAGCACTGGCGCATTCGCGGCGACGTTGCTGCTCTGCACCGCCTGCACCTGGCCGACGATGCCGTCGAACGGCGCGCGCAGGGTCAGCGCCTCGACCTGACGCCGCATCTCCATCACCACGCTGCGCTGGCGTTCGGCGACGAGCTGCTTGTTGCGCGTGTCCAGGTTCGCGCCGCGTCCCTGCAGACCGAGATCCTCGTTGGCGGCCGACACGCCGATCTCCGTTTTCTTCAGCGTGTCCTGCGCGCGCGCCAGGTCGACCTGCGCCACCGCGCCGCCCTCGAACGCGCGCTGGTAACGCTGTAGGTCGCGCTGCGCCGCGGTGCGGTCGATCTGCGCCTGGTCGAGCACCTTGCGCGCTTCGGCGCGGCGCAACTGCGCGTCGAGCGCGGCGCGTCCGGCCTCGGCCTCGTAACCGGCGAGCGTGGCCTCTTCCTGCGCGAGCTTGCTGCGCAACTCCGGGCTGTCGATCTCGGCCAGTGCCTGGCCGCGCTCGACACGATCGCCGGCCACGACCTTGAGCGTCAGCATGCCGCCGGAGATCGCATAGAGCGTGGGACTGTTGGCGGCGATGACCCGGCCCTCGGCCGCGATGTCGCGGACCAGATCGCCGCGGGTGACCTCCGCAAAGCGCAGACGCTGCGCGTCGACCGACTGCGCGCCGGAGGCCCAGCCCGTGAGCAGCCAGGCGACGGCCGCGATCAGCAGCACGCCCGCGATGCCGCCGATCAGCCAAGGCCGGCGGCGCGACGTGTTCGAGCGCGCGTGGACGGTGTCCTGGCCGGCGGTGTCGCGGATGCCGGCAGGGCGGGGAGTCGGACTGGACGGAACGTTAGACATGCGGACGATCTCTTGCGGATACATCCTGCAAAGCAGACTCCGTGCCAATAGCAAGTATTTGATTTAATTGTTAATTTTTAATGGCCGCCCGTGTCCGCGCGTCGTCCGGACGTCCGCTGCCGGACGAATGGCTTCGGGAAAACGCGCCGGAGCCGGAGCCGACGCCCGCCTTCCGACTCCGCGGTGTTCGGCACGCCTCGGGATTGGCGCGCCTCGATGCAGCCGCCGTCGACACCTGGTATCGCGTCGCGCCCTTGCCCCCGGATTCCCGACCATGTCAAACGCGGTCCAGATCTCGGTGCCGATCGAGTTCTCATGCGCTGAACGCCGCGACGTCACGACACTGAGACGCGAGGTCCGACCGCTAGAATGGGTGCTTCAACTGTCAGGAGCAGGCCGGATGTGCGGAATCGTCGGTGCGATCGCAGGTCGCGATGTGGTGCCCATCCTCGTCGAGGGCCTCAAGCGGCTGGAGTATCGCGGCTACGATTCGGCCGGCATCGCGGTGGTGACCGATGGCGCGGTCCGCCGCGTGCGCCGTACCGGTCGCGTCGCCGAGATGGAAGCGGCTGCGCGTACCGATGGCCTGCAGGCCGAGCTGGGCATCGGCCATACGCGCTGGGCCACGCACGGCGGCGTGACCGAGACCAACGCGCACCCGCACATCAGCCATGACAGCCTTGCACTGGTGCACAACGGCATCATCGAGAACCACGAGGCTCAGCGCGAGCGGCTGACCCAACTCGGCTACGTGTTCGAGTCGCAGACCGACACCGAGGTCATCGCGCACCTGATCCACCACCACCAGACGCAGGGTCTCGATCTGCTGGCCGCGCTGCAGGCGTCGGTCAAGGAGCTCGAAGGGGCCTATGCGCTGGCGGTGATCGACAAGGGCGACCCCGATCGCATGGTCGTCGCGCGCATGGGCTGCCCGCTGCTGGTGGGCCTAGGCGAGGGCGAGAACTTCGTCGCGTCCGACGTCTCGGCGATCCTGCAGGCCACGCGCCGCGTGATCTTTCTCGAAGAGGGCGACACCGCCGTGCTCACCCGCGAGGGCGTGCAGGTCTTCGACGGCGCAGGTGCCCCCATCGTGCGCGACGAACATCTGTCGGATGTCTCGCTGGCGTCACTGGAGCTCGGCCCCTACCGCCACTTCATGCAGAAGGAGATCCACGAGCAGCCGCGCGCACTGGCCGACACCATCGAAGCGATCATCGATGCGGCCGCGTTCGAGCCCACGCTGTTCGGCAAGGATGCCGGCGATGTGCTGCGCGAAGTCGAAGGCGTGCAGATCCTCGCCTGCGGTACCAGTTTCTATGCCGGCTCGGTGGCGCGCTACTGGATCGAAGCGATCAGCGGCCTGCCGTGCTCGGTCGAGATAGCCAGCGAATACCGCTATCGCAGCGCGGTCGCCAACCCGAAGCACCTGATCGTCACGATCTCGCAGTCGGGCGAGACCCTCGACACGATGGAAGCGCTCAAGTACGCCAAGTCGCTCGGGCACACGCGCACGCTGTCGATCTGCAACGTGCCCGAGAGCGCGATCCCACGCGCCAGCGGGCTGGTGTTCTATACCCGCGCTGGCGCCGAGATCGGCGTGGCGTCGACCAAGGCGTTCACGACGCAGCTTGTCGGGCTATTCGCGCTCGCGGTCACACTGGCCAAGCTCAACGGGCGCCTCGATGCGAAGCAGGAAGCCGCCTACATCGAGGATCTGCGCCAGTTGCCGGGCAGCGTGCAGCACGCCCTCAACCTCGAGCCGCAGATCATGTCCTGGGCGGAGAAGTTCACGCCCAGGCAGCACGCGTTGTTCCTCGGCCGCGGCGTGCACTACCCGATCGCGCTCGAAGGCGCGCTCAAGCTCAAGGAGATCTCCTACATCCACGCCGAGGCGTACCCGGCCGGTGAGCTCAAGCACGGCCCGCTGGCGCTGGTGGACGCGGACATGCCGGTGGTCGTGATCGCGCCGAAGGACGCGCTGCTGGAGAAGGTGAAATCGAACATGCAGGAGGTGCGCGCGCGCGGCGGCGAACTGTTCGTGTTCACCGATGCCGACAGCAACTTCGGCCCATCCGAAGGCGTGCACGTGATCCGCACGCCGCGCCATGTCGGCGTGCTGAGCCCCATCGTGCACACGATTCCCGTGCAGTTGCTGGCGTACCACACCGCCCTGTCGCGCGGCACCGATGTCGACAAGCCACGCAATCTGGCGAAGTCGGTCACTGTCGAGTAGCGCCGTTGCGGCGATGCCGCTGAACAGGCGGGCCCGTTTAACGGGCCCATACAGAATTTCGTGTCAGCCTCTTTTCAAACCGATTTCATCTATGCATAATTCGCGCCCCGCACGGCGGGCTGCACTTCGGAGCAGCGGTCGGGCGGGGGTGAGGAGGTCGGGATCGCATTCACGCGGTGTTGACAGACTCGAAAGCCGCGGTAAGATGTGCGGCTCGCTTCGACGAAAGGCCCTCGGGCCGGACGCTGAAGCCGGTCTGAAATCAACGCTCACGAAGTGTTGACGAATACCAAAACCGCGCTAAGATGGGCGGCTCGCTTCGGAGGAAACTTCGAAGCAGTGGGAAGCAGGCGCTGAGGCCGCTTCCGCAGATCTTTGACAGTGTGCGCAGGATACTTATGCGGACGTCTGGCTGGTGGTGTGAGTCCATTAGCAGACGTTCTAGAAAGAGCAAGAAAGATTCA
>Ga0160461_1000772_pt1 | contig 17300 bp, 3 predicted proteins | sample HID1975I_E6MG_FD_108266 | JGI IMG/M metagenome (GOLD analysis project Ga0160461, IMG submission 108266) | Enriched soil microbial communities from UW Madison campus, WI, USA - HID1975I_E6 MG | ecosystem: Environmental > Terrestrial > Soil > Unclassified | place: USA: Madison, Wisconsin...
ACCCTTATTAAAGGAGCTACCCATCAGGTATACTGACTATGCCCTTTGGCAAAGGCAATACCTGGCGGGTGAACTATTGCAGCAAAAACTCGACTACTGGAAAGATCAGTTACAATATACCGAACCACTGGCCCTGCCCACCGATCATAAACGTAGCCGGGATAGTGGAGCAGGTGGAGCCGTCATCACCCGCCTGCTGAGCAGCGACCTGCACCAATCCTTGTTACAACTTTCACAACAGCAGGGAGCCACCCTGTTCATGACCCTCCTAAGCGCCTTCAAGGTATTGCTCCATCGTTACTGCGCACAGTCAGATATCTGTGTAGGTGTCCCCATATCCGGACGCCAGCAGCAGGAACTGGAAGGCATGATCGGCTTTTTCGTCAACACACTCGTACTCCGTAGCCAGGTGGAAAGCAATATGCCTTTTACCAGTTTGATGGAGCAGGTAAAACAAACTACCCTGGATGCCTATGAGTACCAGGATCTGCCCTTTGAAAAGATTGTAGAAGCACTGGATATAGAACGCGATATGGATCGCACACCTGTTTTCCAGGTGATGTTTGCTTTGCAGAACATGCCCGGCAGCAAGACACTGCAGCTGGACGGCATCCGGTTTTCCGGCGAAATGGAAGGCAGTGAATTTGCCCAGTTCGACCTTAGCCTCGATGTAAAGGAAGAACCAGAGGGCATGTACCTGCACCTCTTCTATGCCACCGCTTTGTTTAATCCCGATACCATCCAACGCATGCTCGATCATTTCGGGCAATTATTACAGGCCATTACCGCCAATAGCTCCACACCCGTAGGCAGCCTGAAAATGCTGGGCGAAGAAGAAGCTACCCAAATGATCAGCCAGTATAACAATACAACAAACGCTGCTTACCTGAAGCAAACCATCACAGCGCGATTTGAAGAACAGGCCCATAATACACCCACTGCCACCGCATTGGTTTTTGAAGAAACCGCCATCAGCTATAAAGAACTCAACGACCGGGCTGATCAATTAGCGGCTCACCTGCAATCCCTGGGTGTACAGGCAGAAACACTGGTGCCCCTTTGCTACAGCAGGTCCATGGACATGATCATCGCTATCCTGGCCATTATGAAAGCCGGAGGCGCTTACGTGCCCATCGATCCCACTTATCCAGCCGAGCGCATACGCCATATACTCGAAGATACACAGGCAGCCATTGTACTCACCACTACCGCCCATCAACACCTGTTTAGCACATTGTTTACAGGAGTACTCGTTAATGTAGACGATCCTTCATCACAAGGCGAATCCCTTACATATAAGCGGCAGGTCCCCCAACCCGATCAGCTGGCTTATGTGATCTATACCTCCGGCTCTACCGGCAAACCCAGGGGCGTACTGATTGAACACCAGGGCGTGGTCAATATGATCCTCCGCCGTTCACATGCCTACGGATTCACTTCTGATGAACGCATACTGCTACTGGCGAGCTATTGTTTCGATGCCTCCGTAGAACAAATTTTCCTGGCCCTGCTCAATGGCCATACCCTGGTCATCGCCAGTGAAACAGCCGCAAAAGACAGCTACCACATCGAAGAACTGCTGCGCAAAGAAAAGATCACCCACCTCGATACAACGCCCGGCATCATCAGCACCCTCACACCCGGTAACTACGGTTCACTGAAACGCATTATTTCCGGTGGTGAAGTCTGCCCCCATGCTCTCATCAGGGATTGGTCACCCTTCGTTGCCTGCTACAACGAATATGGTCCTACCGAAACAACCGTCACCGTAATTGAGAACGATGTCAGCCAGCTTTCACCGGCAACCGAAACAGTGCCCATTGGTATTCCCGGCACCAATACAACCGCCTACATACTCGATGCAGCTATGAACCCCGTGCCTCCGGGTATTACAGGTGAACTTTATATCGGCGGCATCCAGGTAGCCCGTGGCTACCTCAACCTGCCTGAACAAACAGCACAAAAATTTATACCCGATCCATTTACCGCCAACGGCCGACTGTACAAGACCGGCGACAACTGCCGCCGCCTGCCCAATGGTCATATTGAATACCTGGGCCGTATAGATGAGCAGGTAAAGATCCGCGGCTACCGCATAGAACCCGGCGAAATAGAAAACACACTCCGCCTGGCGACAGGCATTCTCCAGGCAGTAGTAATGCCCCTGAAAGATGGGCAGGGTAGTACCTCCCTGGTGGCTTTTGTAGTCACCACTGGCGACTTTCAAAAAGAAGCCACCTTCTCCTGGTTACATAATCAGCTGCCCGCCTATATGATACCCGGCCGCTTGATACCAGTAGAAAAAATACCCGTCACCCCACACGGAAAAACCGACAAGCGGGTATTACAACAACTGGCTATCGCAGACGAAGAGCCGGCCACTCCCTATGTAGCACCGCTCAATGAAATGGAAAAAGCAATGGCCACCATCTGGCAAACCCTGCTCCAGGTAGAAAAGATCGGCATGCACGATAATTTCTTCCGGTTGGGTGGCCACTCCCTCCTCGGTATGCGCCTCATAGCAGCCATGCGCAAAGAGCTGGCCATTGAAGTAAAGATCCATGATCTCTTCCTGTATCCTACCATCCGGCAACTGGTAGGCAAGGTCACCCAATCCTGGCAGCAGCAGGCCACTCCGCAACTGCCCGATGATCACGAACAACGCAGTCCCTTGTCTTTTGCACAGGAACGTCTCTGGTTCATCGATCAGTTGCAGCACAGCGTACAGTACCATATGCCTTATGTGTTTCGCCTGCATGGCCACCTCGATAGAGAAGCCCTTAACGCATCCTTCCGCAACATCATAGAAAGACATGAAGTACTGCGTACCGTCATTCGACAGGAAAACGGCGTTGGCTACCAGTGGGTCAATCCTGGCACAGACTGGAACATGCAATACCTGCAAGCCACCGATGTGCTGGCTACCCATCATAGCTTACAGCAATACATCGACGAACTGATCGCTACTCCTTTCGACCTCGCCAACGATCCCATGATCAAGGTATGGCTCATCCGCACCGGGGAGCAGGATTACAAAATGCTGCTACTGCTGCACCATATTGCTGCCGATGGCTGGTCAGTAGCCATCCTGCAGGAAGAGCTGGCTGCAGGCTATGTGGCCTTCTCCCGGCAGCAGCCCATCGATCTGCCGCCCTTGCCCATGCAATACCGTGAATACGCTATTCGTCAACGTACACACCTGGCAGGAGAAGTACTGGAAGAAAAGCGCCGCTATTGGTCAACCCAATTGACAGGCGTTGCCCCATTAGAACTCTTCACCGATCATCCACGCCCGGCCATTCAATCCATACAGGGAAAGACCATCAGCAAGCTGCTCAGCGAAGACCTGCTCGATCAGCTATTGGCTTACTCCCAACAGCGGGAGGTTACCTTGTTCATGACCACACTCACTGCCTGGAAAATATTGCTGTTCCGCTATACCGGGCAGGCGGATATCTGTATTGGTAGTCCCACAGCCGGCCGCCTGCAGGTGGAAATGGAAGGCATGATCGGTTTCTTCATCAATACCATTCCCTTGCGCAGCCAGCTAAACGGAGCAGCCTCCTTCGAAGAACTGCTGCAACAGGTAAAGCAAACCACCCTCACCGCTTTTGAACACCAGGACCTGCCCTTTGAAAAAATGGTGGAAAACCTGGATATCGACAGAGACCTCAGCCGCACACCGGTATTTCAGGTAACCTTCAGCGTGGAAAACCCGGTTACAGAAGAAGGTCCTGGATTTCAGGAGCTACAGATCATGCCCGAATCTTCCGGTACCGTCACGGCCAAATTTGAGCTGGGCCTTATTGTCACCGCTTCTCCGGATGGCTTGTTACTCACCATGACCTACTGCAGCGATCTGTTCACAGAATTGACCATCCGCAATATGCTCACCCATTACAGTCAATTACTGGAACAGCTGATGGCCAATAGCCGGTTGCCCGTGGGTGAATTAAAGCTGACAAGCAGGGAAGAAGAAAAACAATTGTTATATGGCTTCAACAACACAGCAACAGCTTACCCCGCCCACAAAGACCTGGTCGAATTGTTTGAAGAACAGGTGAGGCTGGCGCCCAACGCCATGGCGCTGGTATTTGAAGAGGAACAGTTCACCTATCAGCAACTTTCTGAGCACAGCAATCAGTTGGCCCATTACCTGCTTACAAAAGGAATTGGAGCAGAAACCCTGGTGCCGCTCTGTATAACCCGGTCAGCCGACCTCATCATCAGCATCCTGGGCATTCTGAAAGCAGGAGGCGCCTATGTGCCCATCGATCCTTCCTATCCCGCCTCCCGCATCAGGTATATGCTGGAAGATACAGGAGCCACCATCCTGCTGTCGCACTCGCAAATATCCTTACCCGAAGACCTGCCTGCCACCTGTACCCGCATCAATATCGACCAGCAATCATTTGCACAATATCCCACGGACCAACCCATAGTTCCGCTGCGCCCAACATCCCTGGCCTATATCATGTATACTTCTGGTTCTACCGGCACTCCGAAAGGCGTACAGATAGAACACAGGAATATTGTAAGCCTGGTGAAGAATGTAACTTATGCGACCCTGAACAACCAGCAGGTTATCCTCTCCACCGGCTCACCCTCCTTTGATGCCAGTACCTTTGATTACTGGGCCGCCTTATTAAATGGTGGTAAACTGGTGATGTGTACACAGGAAACACTGCTGGATACAAAGGCATTGAAAAGATTGATTGCCCGGCAGCGGCCCACCACCATGTTCTTCACCACCGGCTGGTTCAATGAACTGGTGGAAACAGATACCAGTCTCTTCCTGCCACTTGACACCATCGTAGTGGGAGGAGAAAAAGTTTCAATGTCTCATTTCGCGAAGTTGAGAGAAGCATGTCCCAACCTAAAAATGGTCAACGGATACGGACCTACCGAAAACGCTACTTTCTCTACTTTCTATCCCGTGCATACCGCCGACCTGCGCAAAGAATGTCCCATCGGTTATCCCTTGTCCAATCGGAGAGCTTATATCCTCAACGATTACCGCCGGCTTTGCCCGGTAGGCGTAGTGGGTGAAATATGCGTAGGTGGTGATGGGCTGGGTCGTGGCTATCTGAACCAGCCCGCACTCACTAGTCGCCAGTTCATCGACGATCCCTTCAACCCCGGGCAGCGCTTGTACAAAACGGGCGACCTGGGCCGGTGGACAGCCAACGGCGCCATTGAATTCCTGGGCCGGAAAGATGAGCAGGTAAAGATCAGGGGACACCGTATAGAACCAGGCGAAATAGAAAATATATTGTGCACCATACCACTCGTGCAGCAGGCGGCTGTGATCACCCTGCAAGACAGCAACAAAAACCACAAGGACCTCGTAGCATTTGTAGTCATGAAAGCGGCTGATACTTCAGCTCATGAATTATCAGATGAACCAGCATTCGACAGGGCCGCAATACTCGCACAGCTGCAAACAAAATTACCCGCCTACATGATCCCATCCCGCATCCTGGCCATCACAGCCATGCCCCTCACTGCAAATGGGAAAGTAGACAAACAAAAACTGAAGGCACTGCCCATCATCGATGCAGCTGCCAACACCAATACTTACACCCCACCAGGCAATGCAACCGAAGCACAACTGGCAGCCATCTGGCAAAGGCTGTTATCGCAGGAACAAATAGGTATCCACGATAATTTCTTTTCCATCGGCGGGCATTCCCTGCTGGCCATGCGTGTGGTATCTGCCATTCGTCATGAAATGGGTATGGAAACAGGTGTGCGCGATCTTTTTGAAGCGCCCACCATCCACACATTGGCCATCCTGCTGGCCGATCGGGCGCAGGTAAAATTATTGCCGGCTATTCAGCCCACCACCCCGGTAGATAAGATACCGCTGTCCTTTGCCCAGGAACGTTTATTGTTTATCGACCGGTTGCAGGGAAGCGTGCAATACCATATTCCAATCGTATTGAGACTGGAAGGCCGGCTACATAAAACTTACCTGGAAAATGCCTTCCGCGCTATCATCGAACGACATACCGTTTTGCGTACCGTCATCCGTGAGGACAACGGTATCGGCTACCAACGCATCATGCCCGCCAATGACTGGGCAATGCAAAGCATCCATGCCGATGCGCTGGAACTAACCGGCAAAAGCAGGCAGCAATGGATAGAGGGAATCATCAGGAAACCTTTCGACCTGGCCAATGATCCCATGCTGAAAGTGGGATTGCTGGAAATATCCAACGAAGAGCATTTACTGGTAGTATTGATGCACCACATCGCCTCCGATGGCTGGTCCATCAGCGTGCTCGTGAACGAACTCACCGAGCTCTACCAAAGTCAGGTGGAGAGCCGTCCTGCTTTGTTAAAGACCTTGCCCGTCCAGTATGCTGATTATGCCATCTGGCAGCGCAACCATTTGTCTGGTGAAATATTGGAAGAAAAAGTACAGTACTGGAAAGACCAATTGACCGGCCTTATGCCATTGGAATTACAAACCGATCGTCCCCGTGCTGCCATGCAAAGTATCAATGGCGCAGCCGTTAATACATTGCTGGATAAAGCCCTGTTGGATCAGCTTCAACAACTTTCCCAAAGCAGGGAAGCTACTTTGTTCATGACCTTATTGAGCGCTTTAAAAATATTACTGTTCCGGTATACCGGTCAGTCGGATATCTGTGTCGGTTGTCCCATAGCGGGCCGCCAGCAGCAGGAGGTAGAAGGACTCATTGGGTTCTTTGTGAACACCCTGCCGGTACGTAGTCAGATCGACGCCAATGCAACCTTTGAAGATTTACTGCAACAGGTGAAGCATACCACACTCGGTGCTTATGAGCACCAGGATCTTCCATTTGAAAAAATGGTGGAAACACTCGATATGGAAAGAGACCTCAGCCGTACTCCTGTATTCCAGGTCACCCTCACCTTACAGAACACACCCGATGCCGATGACCTGGAGTTGGGCGATATCCGTTTTCATGAAGTAAGTAACCGCAGCGTCAATGCCAAATTCGACTTCGGCCTCAGCATTACCGAATCGCCCGATGGACTATATCTGCACATGGTATATGGCAGCGATCTTTTTGAGGAGCGTACCATCTCCAACCTGCTCCGGCACTATGAACAACTCTTGCGGCAGATCGTTTTGCACAGCAAGGCGCCCATTGGTAAATTGAAATTCCTGCAGCCGGCAGAAGAGCAGCAACTACTCCATGCTCACAACTATACCAGCTTCCAGGCGCCTGCACAGGCTACCTTAATAGGACTCTTTGAAGAGCAGGCGCGCAAAACACCCGGAGCAACAGCCCTCACCATGGGTACTATTTCCTTAACCTACCAGGAGCTGGAAGAACGTGCACAGCGCCTGGCCACTTATTTGATCACCAGGGGAGTGACTACCGAAACCCTGGTACCCATTTGTGTGGACCGATCTCCGGAAATGATCATTGCCCTCTTCGGCGTACTCAAAGCCGGCGGCGCTTATGTGCCCATAGATCCGGAATACCCCGCAGCCCGCATTCAGTATATATTGGAAGATACAGCGGCTACCCACGTGGTTACAGACAGGGCCAGCAGTGCCTTGATAAAAACACATTTCGCCGGCGAACTGATCACCGTAGAACAGGCCATCGCCACTCCAATAGTTACAACACAAACACAAGAACAGCCTTTATCCCATCACCTGGCTTATGTGATCTACACTTCCGGCTCTACCGGCAAGCCCAAAGGCGTATTGGTGGAGCACCGGTCTATCGTAAACTACCTCAGTTACCAGTCACAGTATTTCGGCATCACAACAGATGATCGTATACTCCAACTGGCCAGTTATTGCTTCGATGCATCTGTAGAGCAGATATTCCTGCCCCTGCTGAATGGCGCCACCCTCGTATTGGTGAGTGAGGCCATCCGCACCGATAAATATTGGTTGGCTGCCTATCTCGAAGAGCAGCGTGTTACCCATATACATGCCACACCAGCTTTTCTCAACACCATCGAGCCCGGTACCTACGGAGGTCTGAAACGTGTAGTAGCAGGCGGTGAGCAATGCAGCAAGTCCCTCGCCAGCCATTGGACACCCCTGGTTAATTTCTATAACAAATATGGTCCTACCGAAACAACCGTCAGTGTGCTCGAGTACCAGTGTCAGCCAGACCATTTAATGATTGGCAACAGTATACCCCTGGGCAAGCCGGTGGGTAATACCGCTGCTTATATTCTCGATGCTTCGTTGGAACCTTTACCAATTGGTGCCGCAGGTGAACTGTATATTGGCGGCATCCAGGTGGCGCGGGGTTACCTCAACCAACCCATCTTGAATGCAGAGAAGTTCATCCCCGATCCCTTTACTAAAAACGCAAGACTATACAAGACCGGCGACATTTGCCGTCGCCTGCACGATGGCAATATCGAATTTATCGGTCGCATAGACGATCAGGTAAAGATTCGCGGCTACCGCATTGAAACAGGAGAAATAGAACGGGTACTGCAACAGGGCCCCGGCATCAGTCAGGCTGTAGTGATCATACAGGAAGATGCACAGGGCGATAAAACACTGGCCGCTTATTATGTGGCAACCAAAGACACCCAAAAGGAAAATATAGGACAGTACCTCCGGGAGCAATTACCGGCCTATATGGTGCCACCTCTATTGATACAAGTGGAGGAAATACCACGCACCCACAATGGAAAAGCCGACCGGCGCAAACTCCAGGCCATGGCAACCACGGCCAGCCAGGGCAATACCTCTACCTACGAAGCGCCAGCCAATGGTAAAGAAGAAGGACTTGTTACCATCTGGCAACGTTTACTGCGCATAGAAAAGATCGGTGTACACGATAATTTCTTCCGGCTCGGCGGCCATTCCCTGATAGCGATGCGACTGATAGCAGCCATCCGTAAAGAACTCCATGCAGAAGCAGGGATCAAAGATATTTTTACCTGGCCCACCATCAGGGAACTGGCCAATAAACTGTTCACCCAACAACAGCCTTCCATGCCTGCCCTCGTGCCGGTGAAGGATCGGCAAGGCCCCATTCCTTTGTCCTTTGCACAGGAAAGACTTTGGTTCATCCATCAGTTGCAGGGCAGTACCCAATACCATATGCGTTATCGTTTTCAGTGGGATGGTCCCCTCGATGTAGAAGCCCTTACCGTTGCTTTCCGCCGCATTGTAGAGCGGCACCAGGTATTGCGTACAGTCATTATCCAGGAAGAAGGAGTAGGCTACCAGTCTGTTACTCCTGCGGCTGGTTGGGATCTTCAATATCTGCTAGCAGAAGAGCTGATGACGACGCACGGCAGCGTACAACAGTTTTGGGATACCATGGCGCAAACGCCTTTCGATCTTTCCGCCGACAACATGCTGAAGGTATGGCTCGTCCGCTTCAGTGAGCAGGAACATTGCCTGTTCATGCTCATGCACCATATTGCGGCAGATGGATTATCCATTAATATCCTCCTCGAAGAGCTGGCAGAATTGTACAATAGCCAGCTGGAGCAGAGGCCCGCCACATTGAGAGAATTGCCCGTGCAATACAGCGACCATGCCATCTGGCAAAGGAGCTACCTGAGCGGTCAGGTATTGGAAGAGAAACTCAGTTACTGGAAGAAACAATTACAACAGACACCGCCACTCGGGCTGCCCACCGACTTCCCCCGTCCAACTATACAATCCGTCCGGGGGGCAGGGATCATGGCGAGCATCGACAAGTCACAACTCGATACATTAAACCAGCTGGCTCAGCAGGAGGGTGTCACCCTGTACATGCTGTTATTAACTGCTTATAAGGTATTGTTGCACCGCTACAGTGGGCAAACCGATATCTGTGTAGGCACACCCGTTGCAGGACGCACCCGTCAGGAAGTAGAAAACCTGATTGGTTTCTTTGCCAATACACTGGCCCTGCGCAGCCGCGTAGAAACAGGCAACACCTTTACATCCTTGCTCCAACAAGTGAAGCAAACCACTTTGCAGGCTTATGAACACCAGGACCTGCCTTTCGAAAAACTGGTAGAGGCCCTGCAACCCGAGCGCGACCTCAGCCGTACCCCCTTGTTCCAGGTGATGTTTGCCTGGCAGCATTCTGCCGCCGATACAAGGCCAGCCCTCCAGGGCATTGCGGAAAACACAGGCGACCAATCCAACCTGCGGGCAGCAACCATCACCGTGCCTTATGATCTCACCATGAATGTGCGGGAATCGGCTACCGGCATCCGTTTTTCCTTATTGTATGCCACCGACCTCTTTGCCCCTTCCACCATTCAGCGTATGTTGGACCAATACATCCAGCTCCTTCAATCGTTGGTACAAAACAGCCAGGCGCTCATCGGTGAGCTTGCACAGCCAAATGAAGGGGAAAGACAGCTATTGCTGGAAACTTTCAATAATACCACCGTTGAATATCCTGCTGACACCACCATCATAGATATGTTCGCCATGCAGGTACAACAAACACCTGGCGCCATCGCTGTACTGTGGAAAGACCAAACCATCAGTTACCAGGAACTGGATGAGCGTTCCACCCAACTGGCGCAACTGCTGGCCGGTAAAGGAATACAGGAAAGCCAATGCGTGGCTATCTGCCAGAATAGATCGATCAATATGGTCATTAGTATTTTGGCCGTATTGAAAACCGGCGCTGCTTATGTGCCCATCGATCCGGCTTATCCACCGGAACGCACCCGCTTCATGTTGGAAGATGCCCGTACTGCCCTAGTACTTACAGAATCTGCCATCGCATTGCCGGGCAATCACTCCCGTATAGATCTCGATACCGTGCAGTTGCCCACCCATACCAATGAGCATATAGCATACCGTCCCCAAACTAACCAGCTGGCCTATGTGATCTATACCTCCGGGTCAACCGGCCAGCCTAAGGGCGTTATGATCGGTCATGAAAGCGTGTATGCCTTTATCAGTTGGTGCCGGGATGAGTTCAGCCAAAGCAAGGTTGATTGCGTATATGCTGTTACCTCCATTTGCTTTGATCTTTCCATTTTTGAATTGTTCTATCCCCTCACCAGTGGTATTCCTCTCCGCTTGCTGGAAAACGGCTTACAGATCGGTAATTACCTTCCCAAAGACAAAAACGTATTGATCAATACCGTGCCCTCCATGGTACAGGCCCTGCTGGCAGCAGAAGTAAACTTTAGCCCGGTGTCTGTATTGAACATGGCAGGCGAGCCCATCCCGCTCAGTATGCTTCGGCAGCTCGATACCGGGGCAATGGAAGTGCGCAATTTGTATGGGCCTTCAGAAGATACCACATATTCTACCATGTACAGGCTTTCCAATAACGGACCGCTGCTCATCGGTAAGCCCATTGCCAATACCAGCGTTTATATACTTGATGAAGGCCAGCGTTTACAGCCCATTGGTGTAGCCGGTGAGATCTGTTTGGCTGGCAAGGGCCTGGCACGTGGTTACCTGCACCAGGAAGCATTGACCCAGGAACGTTTTGTACCCGATCCCTTTAGTGCAATACCCGGACAAACAATGTACCGAACCGGCGACCTCGGCAGGTGGAGAGAAGATGGCAATATCGAATACCTGGGCAGGATCGACAACCAGGTAAAAATAAGAGGGTACAGGATAGAGCCCGGTGAAATAGAAGCAGCCTTGCTAAAGGTCCCCGGTATTAAGAAAGCAGCCGTGATCGCCATGAACGCCGGACAGGAAAAACAATTGGTAGCTTTTGTGGTGACCGGCGAACAGTACGCTGCTGACAAGGCAATAGAGCAGCTAAAATCAACCTTGCCGAAATACATGGTGCCGGCATCAGTTGTACCCGTAGCCGCCATTCCCTTAACACCCAATGGCAAGGTAGACCGGAAGCAACTCGCACTCCTGAAGCCTGCCAAAACGAAGCGTACCAAAGTCCTGGCGCCAGCTAGCCCCACAGAAGAAATACTCGTGAAACTTTGGCAGGAAATGCTGGGTCACCAACCAATAAGCGTTACCGATAACTTCTTTGAGTTGGGGGGCCATTCCCTCATCATGATCCGCTTATTACACCGGATGCGGGGAGAGGGTCTGATATTGCAATTAAGAGAGCTGTATCAATACCAAACCATCCGCGAACAGGCGAAGGTCATTCAACAAATGACTGTGGCCGAAATTCCTTCTACAGTTCAGTCAACTGGTCATACCCAGCCAACCGATCGCCCTCTTGTAGCGGCGGTGGCCCCTGCCAACAGGCACCTGCTTTTATTGCAGGCTACGGGTGAGGGATCGCCCATCTTCATAGTACCCGGTTCCAATGGTATCAGTGAAGGCTATGATGAACTGGCGGCTGAATTTGCCGCTGTCTGTCCCGTGTATGGCATACAAATGCAGGGCGTGTTTGAAGGAGAAAAACCCCTCACCGATATTCGTCAGATAGCCGCCTTGCACAACAGGTGGATACGGGAAGTCCAACCTTCAGGTCCATACCGCCTGATCGGTCATTCCTTTGGCGCCCATGTGGTGTATGAAATGGCTCACCAGTTGCAGCAGCAGGGAGAGCTTATTGAGTGTATTGCCATGCTCGACAGGCATCCGCAAAAGCGCAGGATCCGCATTGAAGATCCCGTGACCTTTGCCTGGAAGGCGGTGGCGAAGATGTTCACCACTTACCAGTGGACACTCACCGGAAGCGAGGCTGATCTGGCAGCCATGGAAGCCAGTTTATCCGGCGAGGATGTCATGACCAATTTCCACCAGATAGCCGCCTGGATCGCCCAAACCCAGCCCGATCCGCATGGAGCTATCGCTCACGGTCTCCGCTTGCTGCAACTCACGCTCACCCATATGTTCCTCGATTATAAATTACTGGGCAGGCTCAAATCACCTCTCATTATTGCCCGCGCAGCAGAAGCTTCCTGGCAGGAGTGGGGTGAAGACCTGGGCTGGGGGAAAAGAACCAGTCAGGTAATGCCCCTGTTGGTACCTGGTGATCACTTCTCCATGATTAAGGGGGACGGGGCAAGGGTGTTGGGTGAGTTTATAAAGAAGAGACTGGGGTAGGGAGGTTATTTTTGATTGTCTGGAAGATTTCGAATCAATAAGTAAACCCTGTTTATAGCACGAAAGTCCCGAAACCGGGACTTTCGTGTTTGTGGCGGGTGCTCAAGTCATTAAATTGCGATAGTGCTCGTCAAATATTCTTATTTTTCCAGTCTGCTAAACCAACCGTTATGAAAAAGCTTGCTCTTGTATACCTGCTGATCGCCTTTGCCAATGCTTTATTGGCTCAACAGAAGAATTATGAAGGAACACTTACTTACTCTGTGGAAACGAAATCGAAAGTGCCTGGTGTAAGTGACCAGGTGTGGAAAACGATGCTTGGGCTCGGCGAAAAACTGGAAGTTACCATCAAAGGAGGGAATATCCGCCGTACGACTTCCTACGGAGACGAATATTACATCCAACAAAAGCAGCGGGTGTACCTCAAATTCAAAGGCATCGATACTTTATATTTTCTCGATTATGCAGCTGATACCAGCCAGGTGATCAGGATAGAAAAACCGGCTGATCAAAAGGACATTGCCGGTATAGATTGTAAAGCGCTTATTATTACAAAGGCCAACTCCGTCTCAAAATATTTCTATGCTCCTTCTCTTTACCTGGACCCTGCATTCAATAAGGATAATAAGATTGGTCGTTTCGATGTGTTTGCCCACGAAACCAGTTCTGTTTGGCTAGGCCATACGGAAGAGAGCAGGTCCTATACTTTAACGCACCTGTGTACTGCTATTAAACAAACCACTATTGACGATGCTGTTTTTAACCTGCCTGTGTTACCGGAAAAGAAATTTACCTATGAGGCTGTAAGCTCGCCTGCCCGGTTTGCTGGCAGTGGCGGCTGGAACAAATACCTACAGGTTAACCTGAATAGCGAAGTGGCCACCAAATACCTGAAGATCCCCCGCGATCAAAACTCAGCTACACAGACAGTGATCGTTGACTTCTTTGTTGACGAGCAGGGACAGATTTCCAATGTACAGGCGTTGAACAAAAAAGAAGTGCACCCCAAACTCGCGGAAGAAGCAATACGTGTAGTGACGGAATCGCCCCGTTGGAAACCCGCCACGGCATTCAACACTAAGATTCCACAACGGGTAACGCAACCGGTGGTGTTCCAGGTAATGAAGTGATTTACCCCAGACCCTCAAACGAATACCTTGCCATGCTCCAGAATTCATCCAATGCGATGATGCGGGGCTTCAAAAAGGAGATGATAGCGCCCCAGTCCGACTGTTGATGAATATTTACGCCCAGGAGGGTCTTGCCCACGGTGCTGATTGTTTTGCCGTATTCGTCCTCTTCAGCGGGCGCCCAAACCCAGTCTTCTTCTCCCAGCGTCTCATTCAGCATGCCTTTTAATTGCAGCAATTGTCCATAGTGCAACCGCCGCGTAGCAGCATCACTATTCGACAACTGGATCTTTATTGCAGCACGGTCGCGGTCAGCATCCATCTTAAAATGAATACCTCCAACACCTGTCTTATAATTTAGCCAACTGACCGGTAAACCTTCGGCCGACAAAACCGGCTGCATATACTTGCCGAATGCCGTCCAGAATGCCTGTTTTTGTTTAGATATCTCCTCCCTCGTGTACATGCCATTACATTATGAATGCAAGATACCATCCTTTATAATACCGCCAACTGTAAGAAAAGTGTGAGCAACTGTCAATGAATAATTCTTGATAAGTTCTTATAAAAATAGTAACTTATTATTCGGATTTACATAAACCTTGCTTATGAAATATCAGCTACTGCTTATATACCTGACTTTCTTTTTTACGTCCTGTAAAAAGAATACTTCGTCTCATGCTCCCTGCAATTTATGGCATACAGGTCCAATTCAGCCTTGCCCCTGAGCCCGGCTGGCATTCTCAATGAGAATTGTTGGTATATAATTATGCGCTGCTTTCTGGTATCATTCATTCATTTTTAAACCTTATCAAATGAAAAAAGTAAACCTTCAGGTTGCACTGATCTTACTATTAGTACTCCCCGTTTTTGTATCTGCTCAGCAAAGAGCAGACCGGCAGATCCTGGTATATTTTTCTTCCGGGATCAAAAAGGACCCTGGCAAGAAAAGCCAGGTGCAGGTCAACGCTACTTCCATCAGAGAATTAATGGCAAGGATTGGCATAAGCGCAGATAGCATTCAGCCAACCTTCCCTGAATTCCGGGAGTCTGATACACTTGATGTTTTAAAAGGCGAACAATCACGGCAGATGAACAAGGCTAAAATATTTACGATCACTGTTTCTGCGAAGACAAACCGGAAGGATCTTATCAAGGAATTAAAGAAATTGCCGGAAGTCTTATTCGCTGAAGAAAACGGTACAGCAACGACCAATGTAATACCTGCAGACGGCCGCTTCAATCAGCAATGGAATATGCGTAACACCCTTGTTCCCGGTGCAGATATTCATGCCGAACAGGCATGGGATATTTATACCGGTAATCCGAATGCTATTATTGCTGTAATTGATGGAGGAATCGATGTGGCGCACAATGATCTGGCGGGAAAAGTGCTGGGAGGTGACGCTACGTTTACGATCGACGTTGACAATTTTGGCAGACAGTTTAGTCATGGTTCGCATGTTGCGGGAATAGCTGCTGCCATCTCCAACAACAACAATAATAACGGCGTGGCGGGGGTAGATTGGCAGGCAAGAATACATTCCCGCCACGTAATCGGCAATGGTGCTGATGATGCAGCTATCAGTACAGCCATTATAAATGCTGTTAATTTTAATGCCAATGTGTGGACACTGAACCATAGTTGGAGCACCAGGAATAATGATGGGACACCTGGCAGATATTCTACCATCATAAGAAGCGCCTTTGCCCATGCCTACCGAAACAACCGCGTTTCCTGTGCTGCCATGGGAAATCACCATGCAGGCGCCGCAAATGCAAATGATATTGTCGGTTATCCTTCCGGATTCAATAGTGGGTTGATCGCTGTTGGGGCTACAAATATCTTTGATGGGGTAACAGGTTTCTCTGCGCGGGGAGCACACATAGATGTCGCAGCACCCGGAAATGAGGTCTGGTCTACAAATTTCAACAATAATTATATTGATTTATCAGGCACCTCGATGGCGACGCCTCATGTATCGGGGTTGGCATCTTTATTAAAGGGGTTTAACACCAATCTTGACAATGATGATATTGAGCAGATCATCCGATTAACGGCTGATGATGCCAATGTGGGAACAGATCCGGGCTTTGACAACCAAATGGGCACGGGCCGGATCAACGCGCAACGAGCCTTGCAGAGTTTGCAGGCCCCCAACAGTTTACAACATTTTAGTGCACAAGGCGGTACTGTTTTTTCCAATACAGGAAACGTGACCAGGATATTTTTAGGCGTTCCGGGTCTGGCAGATGCGGCCTACATTGTAGACAGGATAGAGATCAGGCGGGCTGTTACTTTTCCCCCGATGTGCACGATAACAGGCGCCTGGGGAAGAGGTATCGGCACAACCGGTTACCGCGAAGAGTTTGGAACCAGTTTTGGAGAAGGTATATGTGAGGTGGTGCCCGGCACACTTACCAATACCGGTTGTACTTTACGAACCTGGATATATGAGGTCCGTTCAAGTGTAGGCCAGTACCTGGGCTTTTATCCAACGAATGCCAATAATGCTGTCTTTCAATATACATTGCTGGGAGTGCCTGTTCCTGCCACCATCAGTGGCGATGCTCAATTCTGTACAACTTCGCCTCAGTACTTTGTGCCGGGCATTCCTGTCACGATGAACGTAAATTGGACAAGCTCGCAACCGTCCATCGCTACGCCTTCCTGTTCAACCTGTCCTCAGTCCTCCCTGACAAAAGTTGGCAACGGTAGCATTACGTTAAGTGCCAATATCCCTGGCTGCATTACCAACCCAACGCTTACCAAAAATATTCAGGTGGGTGCTTATGCAGATTATGCGGTACAGATTAGCGGCTATACGATGTTACCTTTGAATTATTCCACTTCCTATTCTGTTACAATTGGATATGTAGGGCTAAGCAATTTTGCGTGGACTCCGCCCTCAGGTTGGTTATGCCTTTATGGTTGTTCAGGAAACAGCTATGCTGCGATGCGTTCACCGTCCACCGCTTCCACGGGTGATATTACCCTACGGTTTTCACATTGCGGGGTAGATAATATCATAGCTTCCAAATGGGTAGCCTGGGGATATGGAGGTCCATCTTTCAGGATCTCACCAAATCCGGCCAGTGACCAGTTAAAAATTGAACAAATAGACAGTGCTTCTAATAAGATCCTTTCACAGGCGAACATAGAAAAAGTGGAGATCATTGATAAAATGGGA
>Ga0160461_1000776_pt1 | contig 17182 bp, 13 predicted proteins | sample HID1975I_E6MG_FD_108266 | JGI IMG/M metagenome (GOLD analysis project Ga0160461, IMG submission 108266) | Enriched soil microbial communities from UW Madison campus, WI, USA - HID1975I_E6 MG | ecosystem: Environmental > Terrestrial > Soil > Unclassified | place: USA: Madison, Wisconsin...
CGGCGGCCGGGCGGCTTTCGATGGGCGAGGCGGTGGCGGATGGCGCGCGGGCGGCGGCGGCGGCGCTCGACGCGCTGGGCATCCGCCATGGCGATATCGTGGCACCGCGCACCAGCGCGGACCCGGCCGGGCTCGCCGCGCTGTGGCACGTGCCCTCGCGCGGCAAGGCGTTCGTCGATTTCCAGCATGACGTGACCGACAAGGACGTGGCGCTGGCCGCGCGCGAGGGGTTCACCTCGGTCGAGCATTTCAAGCGCTACACCACGCTCGGCATGGCGACCGACCAGGGCAAGACCAGCCAGGTCAACGGGCAGGCGCTGCTCGCCGCCGCCACCGGAAAGGCGATCGCGGAGGCGGGGACGATCCTGTCGCGGCCACCCTGGCTCCCGGTCGCGATCGGGACGCTGGCCAGCCATCATCGCGAGGAGCATTTCCGCCCCGTCCGGCATACCGCCGGCCATGGCTGGGCGGCGGAGCAGGGCGCCGTCTTCGTCGACGTCGGCCAGTGGAAGCGCGCGCAATACTTCCCCCGGCCGGGCGAGCGCGACTGGCTGGAGACGGTGACGCGCGAGGTGGAGGCGGTGCGCTCCGCCGTCGGGCTCTGCGACGTCTCGACGCTGGGCAAGATCGAGCTGCTTGGCCCCGACGTGGCGGTGCTGCTCGACCGGCTCTACGCCAACCGCATGACGAGCCTGGCCGTGGGCCGCGCGCGTTACGGCCTGATGCTGCGCGAGGACGGGATGGTGATGGACGACGGGACCGTCGCCCGGATCGATCCGGACCGCTATTTCCTGACGACCACCACCGCCAATGCGGCCAAGGTGATGCAGCATATCGACTACGCCCGGCAGGTGCTCTGGCCCGAACTCGACGTGCAGGCGGTGTCGGTGACCGAGCAATGGGCGCAGTTCGCGGTGGCGGGCCCCCGATCGCGAACTTTGCTCCAGCGGATATTGCCTGACTTCGACCTGTCGAACGAGGCGTTCCCGTTCATGGCGGCGGCGGCGCTGCACTGGCGGGGCGTGCCGGTGCGGCTGTTCCGGATCTCCTTCTCGGGCGAGCTGGCCTATGAGATCGCGGTGCCGGCGGGGCATGGCGACGCGCTGGTCCGCGCGCTGGCGGAGGCCGGCCAGGATATCGGCTTCACCCCCTATGGCACCGAGGCGCTCGGCGTGCTGCGGATCGAGAAGGGGCATCCGGCGGGCAACGAGCTCAGTGGCCAGACGACGGCAAGCGACCTCGGCCTCGGCCGGATGCTGTCGACCGCCAAGGACTATATCGGCCGCACGCTCGCGGCGCGGCCCGCGCTGACCGATCCGGCACGGCCCACGCTGGTCGGCCTTCGCCCGATCGATCCGGGCACGCGGCTGGGCGGCGGCGCGCATCTGCTGCCGCAGGATGGCGTGGCGATCGCGGAGAACGACCAGGGCTATGTCACCTCGGTCGCGTGGTCGCCCGCGCTGGGCCAGTGGATCGCGCTGGGGCTGCTCAAATCGGGGCGCTCGCGCCATGGCGAGCGCCTGCGCGCCGTCGACCTGCTGCGCGGAACCGACGTGCCGGTCAAAGTGGTCGATCCCGTATTCGTCGATCCGGAAGGGGCGCGTCTCCATGGTTGAACCGATTGCAGCGATGCATTCCCTCAGCCACTGGCTCGCCGCGCTTGGGACGGCAGAGCCGGGCAGCCCGCTCTCGATCGCGACGGTGGACGCAGGACTGGCGACCGTGATGGCGCGGCGCGACGGGGGGGCGGGGATTGCCGATCGGCTCGGCATGGCGCTTCCTGCCGGGCCGGCGCGCGCCCGCGATGCGACGATGGCGCTGCTCGGCACCGGGCCGGGCGTCTGGCTGGCGATGGCGGAAGGGGCTGGGCCGTGCTGGGCGGAGGAACTGGCGGAGCGCCTGTCCGGCGTCGCGTCGGTGGTGGACCAGTCCGGCGGCTATGCGGTGCTGCGGCTGGCCGGGCCGGGCGCGCTGACGCTGCTGTCGCGCGGAGCCTTCGTGGATTTCGACGCCGCCGCCTTCCCGACCGGATCGGTGATGGTGACCGATATCGCGCATATGGGGGTCATCATCGCGCGGATCGACGATGCGCCCAGCTTCCACGTCGCGCTGTTCCGCAGCCATGCGGAAAGCTTCGCGCACTGGATCGAGGCGACGGCGCGGGGGATGGGCGTACAGCCCCTCGCCAGTGTCGGGGATGCCCGTTAGACATGCCGGTCGGACAGGGATGCGACAAGGGGCGGGATCATTCGCAGGAAGGCTGGCACCACCGCTGCCGAGGGATCGGAGCTTGCGACCGGATCGGGCGCGCCGGCGGTCTCCGAACGGCTGCTCGAACAGGCGATCGGCAGCCAGATCCGCCGACTGCGGCGGCAGAACGAGCTTTCGGTCGCCGATCTCGCCGGGGCGGCGGGGATATCGCTCGGCATGCTCTCCAAGATCGAGAACGGGCAGATCTCGCCTTCGCTGACCACGCTCCAGTCGCTGGCGGGCGCGCTTTCGGTGCCGATCTCGACGCTGTTCGCCTCCTTCGAGGAACGGCAGGATTGTTCCTATGTGCCCGCCGGCCAGGGCGTCAGCATCGAGCGACGGGGCACCAAGGCGGGGCACAGCTATCAGCTGCTCGGCCATGTGCTGCGCGGCGACGTGGTGGTCGAGCCCTATCTGATCACGCTGCGTGACGAGGCCCAGCCACATACCGGTTTCCGGCATGACGGGATCGAGCTGCTCTACATGCTGGAGGGCGAGGTTCGCTATCGCCATGCCGGCGAAAGCTATCACCTGAAGCCGGGCGATACGCTGCTGTTCGATTCGAGCGCGCTGCACGGGCCGGAGGAGCTGGTGAGCCATCCGACGCGCTATCTTTCGATCATCGTCTATCGCCGCGACGGGCCGGCATAGTTTCCTCAAAAGAAAATTGCATTCCTCCTGATTGACTCGGTCGGGGTCGCTGCTAAGAGTTCGCCATCGATTTCGGATGGTGGATGGACAGCGAATGTGCGGGATCGTGGGGTTGTTCGCGAAGACGCCGGCCATGGAGGCGCAGCTGGGCAAGCTGCTGGCCGAAATGCTGGAAGTGATGACCGATCGGGGTCCGGATAGCGCCGGCTTCGCGGTCTATGGATCGGGCGATGCCGATCATGTGAAGATCACGCTGCGCGGATCGGCGCTGGAGGGCGTGGCGGCAGCGATCGGTGGCGACGTCGCCGGCACGGTGCGCGATACCCATCTGGTGCTGTCGCTGCCCAAGGGCGAGGAGAAGCGCGTGCGCGACTGGATCGCGGCGGAACGGCCGGACCTGGTGGTGATCGGATCGGGCCAGCGGATCGAGCTCTACAAGGAGGTCGGCCTGCCGGTGGATGTGGCGCGGCGCTTCGACCTGGCGGGCATGTCCGGCACGCACGGCATCGGCCATACCCGGATGGCGACCGAGAGCGCGGTCACCACCGACGGCGCGCATCCCTTCTCGACCGGGGCCGACCAGTGCCTGGTCCACAACGGATCGCTTTCCAACCATCGCAGCCTGCGCCGGATGCTGGAGCCCAAGGGCATCGCCTTTTCCACCGACAACGACAGCGAGGTGGCGGCGGGCTATCTCAGCTGGAAGCTGCGCGAGGGGGCCACGCTGGCGGAAGCGCTGGAGGCGAGCCTGAGCGACCTCGACGGCTTCTTCACCTTCGTGGTGGGTACGGAGGACGGTTTCGCGGTGCTGCGCGATCCGATCTCCTGCAAGCCGGCGGTGATGGCGGAAACCGACGACTATGTGGCCTTCGGGTCGGAATATCGCGCGCTGGCGGGATTGCCGGGCATCGACAAGGCCCGCGTCTTCGAGCCCGAGCCCGCGCGCGTCTATGCGTGGGAGCGCAACTGATGCAGCGGATCGACCTGGCCGAGACCGGCCGACGCGACCTCAACGGCCGGCTGCACGCGCTGCCGGCGGATACCAACGAAACGCTGTGGCGCGTCGAGAACCCCGATGGCGCGCATGCGCTGGCGGTGGGGCTGAACGTGCCGGTGACCGTCGAGATCGCGGGGCATGCGGGCTATTACTGCGCGGGCATGAACAGCCATGCGACGGTGATCGTCGAGGGCAATGCCGGCGTGGGCGTGGCCGAGAACATGATGTCCGGCAAGGTCCATGTGAAGGGCGACGCCAGCCAGGCGGCGGGCGCCACGGCGCAGGGCGGGCTGCTGGTGATCGACGGCAACGCGTCCGCGCGCTGCGGCATCTCGATGAAGGGCATCGACATCGTGGTGAAGGGATCGATCGGGCCGATGAGCGCCTTCATGGCGCAATCGGGCGCGCTGGTGGTGTGCGGCGACGCCGGCGACGCGCTGGGCGATTCGATCTACGAGGCGCGGCTCTACGTGCGCGGCAAGGTGGGCAACCTGGGCGCGGACTGCATCGAGAAGGAGATGCGCGACGAGCATCGCGAGCAGCTGCGCGGGCTGCTCGCCGCCGCCGGTGCGGATGCGAGCGTCAGGGCGGAGGACTTCCGCCGATACGGTTCGGCGCGCCAGCTCTACAATTTCCACGTCGACAACGCCGCGGCGTATTGAGGCCCGAAGCATGGATCTGAAGAACATCCCCCAGACGCTGCCGCGCCAGTCGGCGACGTTCGACCCCTATACGCTGTCGGAGATCCGCCGCGCGGCCGCGACGGGCATCTACGACATCCGGGGCGCGGGCACGAAGCGGGCGTTGCCGCATTTCGACGACCTGCTGTTCCTGGGCGCGTCGATCTCGCGCTATCCGCTGGAAGGCTATCGCGAGAAATGCGCGACCGACGTGGTGCTCGGCACGCGCTTCGCCAAGAAGCCGATCCACCTGAAGATCCCGGTGACGATCGCGGGGATGAGCTTCGGCGCGCTATCCGGCCAGGCGAAGGAAGCGCTGGGGCGGGGGGCGACGATCGCGGGCACGTCGACCACCACCGGCGACGGCGGGATGACGCCCGAGGAACGGGGCCAGTCGCAGACGCTGGTCTACCAGTATCTCCCGTCGCGATACGGCATGAACCCGGACGACCTGCGCAAGGCGGATGCGATCGAGGTGGTGATCGGCCAGGGCGCGAAGCCGGGCGGCGGCGGGATGCTGCTGGGCCAGAAGATATCCGACCGGGTGGCGCATATGCGCAACCTGCCCAAGGGGATCGACCAGCGATCGGCCTGCCGGCACCCCGACTGGACCGGGCCGGACGACCTGGAGATCAAGATCGAGGAACTGCGCGAGATCACCGACTGGGAAAAGCCGATCTACGTGAAGGTCGGCGCGACCCGGCCCTATTACGATGTCGCGCTGGCGGTGAAATCGGGCGCGGACGTGGTGGTGCTGGATGGCATGCAGGGCGGCACGGCGGCGACGCAGGACGTGTTCATCGAGCATGTCGGCATCCCGATCCTGTCGGCGATCCGCCCGGCGGTGCAGGCGCTGCAGGACCTGGGCATGCATCGCAAGGTGCAGCTGATCGTGTCGGGCGGCATCCGCAACGGCGCGGACGTCGCCAAGGCGCTGGCGCTGGGCGCGGATGCGGTGGCGATCGGCACGGCGGCGCTGGTGGCGCTGGGCGACAACGATCCGGCGTTCGAGGCCGAGTACCAGGCGATGGGCACCACCGCAGGCGCCTATGACGACTGGCAGGAAGGCCGCGACCCGGCGGGGATCACGACGCAGGATCCGGAGCTCGCGGCACGGCTCGATCCGGTCGCGGCGGGCCGGCGGCTGGCGAACTACCTGGCGGTGCTGACGCTGGAGGCGCAGACGATCGCGCGGGCCTGCGGCAAGAGCCACCTGCACAATCTGGAGCCCGAGGATCTGGTGGCGCTGACGATCGAGGCGGCCGCGATGGCGCGGGTGCCGCTGGCGGGCACGAACTGGATACCGGGTAGCGGCGGCTTCTGAACCCTGCTCCCCTCCTTTGTTCAAGGGAGGGGAGCAGGCTGCGCAAGACGTGATTTGAGCAAAGGGGACTGGGCATGACCATCGATCTCGCGAGCGTCGCCAGGAAGCAGGGGATCAAGTATTTCCTGATTTCCTATACCGACCTGTTCGGCAGCCAGCGCGCCAAGCTGGTGCCGGCATCGGCGATCGGGGGGATGCAGAAGGCGGGCGCGGGGTTCGCGGGGTTCGCGACCTGGCTGGACATGACCCCGGCCGATCCGGACCTGTTCGCGCGGCCCGATCCGGCCAGCCTGATCCAGCTGCCGTGGAAGCCCGAGGTGGGCTGGCTCGCGGCGGACCTGTGGATGGACGGCAAGCCGGTCGAGCAGGGGCCGCGCAACCTGCTCAAGGCGCAGATCGCGCGGGCGGCCGAGCAGGGCCTGCAGATGAAGACCGGCGTCGAATGCGAGTTCTTTCTGATCGCGCCGGACGGATCGACGATCGCGGACGCCGCCGACACCCAATCCAAGCCGTGTTACGACCAGCAGGCGCTGATGCGGCGATACGACGTCATCACCGAGATCTGCGATGCCATGCTCGCGCTCGGCTGGAACCCGTATCAGAACGACCATGAGGACGCGAACGGCCAGTTCGAGATGAACTGGCATTATGACGACGCGCTGGTCACCGCCGATCGGCAGGCGTTCTTCAAGTACATGGTCAAGGCGATCGCGGAGAAGCACGGGCTGCGCGCGACGTTCATGCCCAAGCCGTTCGTCCACCTGACGGGCAATGGCTGCCACATGCATGTCTCGCTGTGGAAGGGGGCGACCAACGTGTTCGAGGACGCCGACAGCGCCCATGGCCTGTCGGATCACGGCCTCAAGTTCATCGGCGGCATCATCCATTCGGCCGATGCGCTGGCCGCGATCCTCAACCCCACGGTCAACAGCTACAAGCGGATCAACGCGCCGCGCACGACATCCGGCGCGACCTGGGCCCCGAATTCGGTGACGTGGACCGGCAACAACCGCACCCACATGATCCGCGTGCCCGAGGGCGACCGGTTCGAGCTGCGCCTCGCCGATGGGGCCACCAACCCCTATCTGATGCCGGCCGCCGTGCTGGCGGCGGGGCTGGACGGGCTGGAGAATGCGCGCGATCCGGGGCCAAGGCTCGACATCAACATGTACACCGAGGGCCACAGCGTCGGCGAGACCAAGAAGCTGCCGCTCAACCTGCTCGACGCGCTGCGCGCGCTGGAGGCGTCAACCGTCCTGCGCGACAGCCTCGGCGCGTTCGTGCCCGCCTATCTCAAGCTGAAGCACGGTGAGTGGAACGACTATGCCCGGCATCTGAGCGAGTGGGAGCGGCAGGCCACGCTGGACTGCTGAGCTTGGTCGACCCGCGTCGGAACGGCAGCGCGCGGTGGCGCGACCGTTCGGCGGCGGGCGGGGACGTGGCGGCCAAACCCCCTTCCGGCCCGTCCCCGTTTTCGGCCCCTTCCGGCGCTGCGAGGCGAAGGCCGCCCCCCTCGGCCTTCGCCTCGTACATCAACCGGTCGGCCAGGCCGACATGGCTCTCCTCGATCCCGCGCGTCATGCCCTTGATCAGGACCACGCCCATGCTGCAGCGAACGGCGTGCGGCAGGGTCAGGCCGTTCAGCCGCTTGTGCAGCAATTCGGCGAGCGCGCGACCCTCTATGGCATCGCCGGTCGGCATGTAGATCAGGAACTCGTCGCCGCCGATCCGCGCGAAGGCATCGGTCGTGCGGATGTTCGCCTCGACCTCGGCCGCGAAGCTGCGGAGCAGGTCGTCGCCCGCGGCATGGCCGTGGCGATCGTTGATCTGCTTGAAGCCGTCGAGATCGATATAGGCGAGGATGCCCGACCGGGCCGATCCGCGCAGCGCCGCCGTCTGTTCCAGAAACGCATGGCGGGTGAGCGCGCCGGTCAGCCCGTCGGTGCGGGCGCGCAGCCATTCGCGGTCGTGAGACCGGCGCACGCCGACCATCAGCGTCACGATCATCGCCACCGACAGCAGCCGCATCACCAGGTTCCACGCGACGGCGGCGCCGCCCAAAGGATAGCCGGCCGTGCCGTTGGCCAGGATCGAGCAGCCCACGCAGAGCACGCCGGTCAGCAGCGCCTCGCGCCAGCCCAGCGACCAGGCGGGCAGGCACAGGATCAGCAGGTAGAGCGGGCCGATCCAGACGCCCGTGCCGCTCAGCCGGTCGATGAAGCCGGCGGCCACCACCGACGCGAGCGTCAGCAGCCACGCCTCGCGATAGGCGAGCCGGGTCGCCCAGGCGATCGTGGCGTCGAGCCAGCGGGCGGCCCGACAGTTCGACGATGACCGGCGTGCGCGACGCCCTGCCTCAAGTTCCATTCCGTGGGGGTAACGAGCGGCGCTTAAGATATACTGAAATTACGCATAACCTTGTCGGCCGCGATCGCTCGCCTCAATGCGCCTCGACGTCCGGGCCGAAGGCGGGATCGAGATCGCGGGGGCGGACGAAGCGCGCGAGGATCGCGCCGCCGCTGGTGACGTCTGCCCAGTGCGCGACATCGAGCGACAGCTCGGCCAGCGCGGCGGTGGGGTATTTGAGTTCGACCTGGTCGCGCACGTCATCCTCGTCGCGATCGGGAACCAGCGTCAGCACCAGTTCCTCCAGCCCCGGATTGTGGCCGACGAGCAGCAGCCGATCGGCGGCGTCCGGGGTTTCCTGCACCAGTTCGAGCAAGGCTTCGGGCGAGGCCATGTAGACCCGCCGGTCCCAGAGGATCTCGGGCGTCTCGCCATAGCCGCTCCAGACCTCGGCGAGGGTTTCCTCGACCCGCACGGCGGGCGACGCGACGATGTGATCGAAATGCAGGCCGAGCCCGCGCATGTGCCGCCCGACCGCGCGCGCGGCGCGCCGGCCCTTGCCGTTCAGGGGGCGATCGAAATCGCGCATCACCGGATCATCCCAGCTCGACTTCGCATGGCGCAGCAGCGTCAGCGTCTTCATCCGGCCTCCGGCATTGCGGTTTCGGCCCCCTGATGGCGGAAATCGGTGTCTTTTGAAAGACGCTCGCGGATGCGCGCCGCCGCTTCGTCGAGGGTAACGCGCCGGATCGGGACACCGGGCGGGAAGGCGGTGAGCAAGCGCGAGGGCGTCGCGGCCGACAGCAGCACGAATATCCCGCGATCGTCCGCGCGACGGATCAGCCGGCCGAATGCCTGCGCCAGCCGCGCCCGGACCACGCGATCGTCATAGGCGGTGCCGCCGCCGATCGCGCGCCGCGCGGCATGCAGCACGGTGGGGCGCGGCCAGGGCACGCCCTCCATCACCACGAGCCGCAGCGAATCGCCCGGCACGTCGACACCGTCGCGCAGGGCATCGGTGCCGAGCAGCGATGCGCGGGGATCGTCGCGGAAGATGTCGATCAGCGTGCCGGTGTCGATCGGGTCGACATGCTGCGCAAAAAGCGGGAGGCCGGCGCGCGCGAGATGGTCGGCGATCCGCGCGTGGACCGCCTTTAGCCGGCTGATCGCGCTGAACAGCCCGAGCGCGCCGCCGCGCGACGCCTCGACCAGCCGGGCATAGGCCCCGGCCAGCGCCGGCAGGTTGCCGCGCGGAATATCGGTGACCACCAGCACCTCGGCGCGGCCGGGATAGTCGAACGGGCTCCGGGTTTCGAAGCGCATCGCGCGGCCATCGATATGCGCGGCACCGCTTCGTCCCTCGGCGATGTCCCAGTCCTCCGCGCCCTTCAGCGTGGCGGAGGTGACGATCACGCCATGCGCCGGTTCCAGCACCACCTTGGCGAGCGGACGGGTGGGATCGAGCCAGTGGCGATGCAGGCCGATATCGTATTCGCGCCCGTCGATCCGGTCGACCGCCAGCCAGTCGACGAAATCGGGATCGGCGGGGCCGCCCATCCGTCCCAGCAGCGCGATCCAGGCCGCGATCAGCTGCGCGCGCTGGGCAAGGCCGGCCATCGCGCCCTCGACGCGGGCGCGCGCAGGCCCGTCGAGCCAGTCGGGCGCGTCCTCCAGAACCGCCTCCAGCCGCTGGCGCAGCCGCATCAGCGGGCGCATCAGCGCCTCCAGCGCCTGGGCGGCGGGGATGGTCGCCTCGATCAGCGCGCCATCGAGCTCGGCGGCCTCGGTCTCCAGCCCGTAGCCGGCATCCTGCGAGGAGGCGCGGGCGTAGGAGGTGTCGCGTACCGCCGCGAGGAGCGTCTCGATCGGGCCGGAGGCCGCGCCCTCGGCGATCCGGCCCAGCCAGCCGTCGCCGGGCAGCGCCTGCACCGCGATGCTGGCCGCCTCGATCGCCATCGCGCCTTCGGCATCATAGGACGCGACATCGGCGAGCCGCGCGGAAAGGCCGCGCCGCCGCCCGCGCGCCTTGCTTTCCGGCCCCATCACCCAGCGGCGCAGCTCGATCGCCTCCTGCCCGGTCAGCGCGGCGGCGAAGGTCGAATCGGCAGCGTCGAACAGGTGATGCCCCTCGTCGAAGACGATGCGTTCGAGGCTGCGGCCTTCGGCGCGGCGGCGTTCGGCTAGCAGCATCACCAGCGCATGGTTGGCGATGACGAGATCGGCCCCTTCGGCCGCGCGCGCCGATCGCTCGATGAAGCATTTCCGGAAATGCGGGCAGCCGGCATAGATGCACTCGCCGCGCCGATCGGTCAGCGCGGTCGATCCGTTGCGGCGGAACAGGGTCGGCAGCCAGCCCGGAAGGTCGCCGCCGACCATGTCGCCATCGCGGCTATAGGCGGCCCAGCGCGCCACGAGCTGGGCGAGCACGGCGGCGCGTCCCTGGAAGCCGCCCTGCAGCGCATCCTCCAGGTTGAGCAGGCAGAGATAGTTTTCGCGGCCCTTGCGGACGACCACCTTTTCGGCGCGCTCGGCCGGATCGGGGAAGATGCGGGCGGCCTCCCGGTCCAGCTGGCGTTGCAGCGCCTTGGTGTAGGTCGATACCCACACCGTGCCTTCGGCGCGGCGCGACCAGATCGAGGCGGGGGCGAGATAGCCGAGCGTCTTGCCGATGCCGGTGCCCGCTTCCGCCAGCAGCATATGCGGCCGCCCCTCGGCCAGGCGGGGGGCGAAGGCGCGGGCGGCGGCGGCGGCATAGGCGCGCTGGCCCTCGCGCGGTTCGGCCCCGGCACCGACGAGCCCGCCGAGCGTGTCGACCGCCTCGCTCTCCCCCACCACGATCGGTTTGGGTTGTGGCCGGGACGGGGCATCCTCCCATTCGGGCAGGCGCGAGAAGAGCCAGCGTTCGGCGCTTGCGGGCTTGGCGATCCGGGCGGAGAGCGCGGCCGCCCACGACCAGCGCAGCCGGGCGAGGCTCTGCGCGGCGGTCCATGCGCCCTCGCGCTCGGGCCAGGCGGCGTCGCCCGCGCGATCGAGCAGCGCCGCCGCGATCGGGCCGAGCAGCGCGGTGGCGCGGGCATCGTCGATCGGGGGATCGAGGTTCAGCGCGCGCGCCATGCCCGTCGGCGTGGGCACGACGAAGCGTGCCGGGTGGACGAAGGCGAACAGCTCCAGCAGGTCGAGGCCCGAAAGCTCGGGATAGCCCAGCCGCTGCGAGACCAGCGGCGCGTTGAGCAGGATCATCGGGGTCTCGGCCGCCCGCGCGATCGCCTCCCCACGCCCGACGCCGCGCACCGATCCGTCGGGCGACGCGATCCAGATGCCGCCATGGGTGGCGTGCAGGGCAGGCCAGGGGAGTTCGGACCGGGGCGGCAGGGGTTCCACGGCCTTCCTGTCCGACAGCCGGAACGAAAAGGCAACTGCCTGTGGGGTGGGAGAGCTACAGGTCTAGATGGAGGAACTGGTTGAAGGCGCTCTGCGTGTAATCGCCGAACGGGTCGCCATCGGTGAAGCCGCGCCGGCGGTAAAGCGCGATTGCCGGATCGAAGGCGGAGCCGCTGCCCGTTTCGAGGCTGAGCCGCCGAAGACCCAGCACCCGCGCCGCCGCAATGATGTGTTCGAGCAGCGCGGCGGCGGCGCCCTGTCGAAGGAAATCGGGGTGGGTACGCATCGATTTCACTTCGGCCGCGCGCGCGTCGAGCCGGCGGAGCGCGCCGATCGCCGCGACCCGATCCGCCCGCCATGCGGTCCACACCGTCACGTCCGGGCGGATCAGCCCCGACAGGTCGAGCGCAAACACGCTGCCCGGCGGCGAATGCGCGTTCATCCCCGCGAGATGAAGCGCGAGCAGCGCGCGGGTCTGGACGCCCGAGAGATCGTCCTGCCGGATTTCGAACCCTGAATTCGCAAACATCGTCCCATTCGGATGAGTCAATGGATTCGCTCCGCCCGATCGAGTCATGATACAGTTAACAAAACGTTAACGAGAACCGAGTCGGTCGCGTAACTGTCTTGGATCAGCAGGAGAACGGGGATGGCCACGATACCGGGCGACGACAAGAACAATACGCTGAATGGCACGCCGGAAGGCGATTTCATCAGTGGTTACGGCGGCAATGACGTGATCGAGGGCCGCGCCGGCAACGATGTGATCGATGGCGGCAAGGGCGACGACGTCATCAAGGGCGGCGACGAGAGCAACGGCACGCTGGTGTTCTTCACCGACAGCGAAGGGCTGCAGAGCTATTACGAGGGCTGGGGGCTCGACCAGCTGTTCGGTGGCGACGGCAACGACAAGATCTGGGGCGGGGCGGGTTTCGACACGATCTATGGCGGTGCGGGCAACGACGTGCTCGACGGCGGGACCGGCTATGACCAGATCTATGGCGAGGGCGGCAACGACGTCATCGACCTGGGGCAGGAACGCTGGACCCAGCCCGCGCCCGAGACCGACACCGACAACTACTTCGGTTTCGACGAGACCGACTTCGCCGATGGCGGTGCCGGCAACGACGTCATCACGGCGGGCGACGAGGGCGCGCGGATTCGCGGCGGCACCGGCAGCGACGTGATCCATGGCGGCGACTGGCACGACTTCCTGTTCGGCGACGACGGCAGCGACAAGATCTATGGTGGGGACGCCGGCGACCAGCTGCTCGGCGGGCTGGGCAACGACAAGCTCTACGGCGGCGATGGCGACGACGTGATCGGGGTTGGCAACGGCGACGATTTCGAGGCGGTCGATGACGGCGACGACCAGATGTACGGCGAGGATGGCGACGACACCATTCGCGGCGGCCAGGGTGCCGACAAGATCCAGGGCGGCGACGGCGACGATTTCCTGCGCGGCGAGACCGAGAACGACCGGATCGCGGGCGGCGACGGCGCGGACCGGATCGACGGCGGCGCGGACAACGACGTCCTGAAGGGCGGCAGCGGCGCGGATATCCTGAGCGGCGGCGGCGAGTGGGACGGCCAGGACGACGACCGGCTGGAAGGCGGATCGGGCGCGGACACGCTCCATTTCTACAAGGGATATGACCTTCTGATCGGCGGCGATGGCGAGGATCTGTTCGTGGTCGACAGCTTCTACTGGCCGCCGCAGGTGATCTACGGCGTGGCGACGATCCGCGATTTCGACGCCTCGGACGAGAAGATCCAGCTGACCGGGCTGTTCGCCGATTTCGGGGCGGTCAGCGGCGCGCTGGAGCAGCAGGGCAAGAATGTGCTGCTGACGATCGGCGACGGCCGGTCGGTGCTGATTGAGGACGTGAAGCTATCGGCGCTCGACGCGGACAACTTCATCTTCTGATGGATGGTGGATTTGGCGGGGCCGGCGTCAGCCGGCCTCGCAGATCGCGTCGATGAAGCGGGCGGCGTTCGGCAGGCGATCGAAATGGATGTTGCCGTCGATGTCGGCGGCAGGGTCGCCGGGGCGCAGCATCATCGCGGCGTGGCCCCGGCCCTTGCGGTCGACGCTGCCGAGGATGCCGCCGATCACGCGGCGGCGGTCGATCTCGAACAGGGGCTGGTTGCGCCAGGGCAGCGTCCACAGCACGCGGCGATCGGTGACGGTCAGGCTGATGAACGGCGCGCGGATCGCGCCCGACACGAAGCCGGGATGGCGGCGCAGCACGAACCACAGCACGCCCACCACCAGCCCGGCGAGCATCGCGGTGCCGATCAGCGCGAAGGCCAGCCGCCGCCCGCCCGACGGCATCGGCCACCAGATCGCCCAGAGCAGGAACAGCGCCGAGAATATCTGCGGCGTGATGAAGAGCAGGACGGTCAGCGATCCGGGCGGCAGCGCGAACAGCCCCGGGCGGGCCATGTAGTGGATCTGCTCCGGCACGATATCGAGCCGGCGGGCATAGGCGATCGGCAGCTGCGCATCGTTCGTGTCCACCACGCCTCCGAATCTCGCCCCTAAGTGCCAGCGTATGGGAGCCGGACACGACTGGCAAATGCCCATCCGTCCGCCCGGGGACTGGAAATCTGGCGAAAGCGCTCTAGACGGACCGGCATGACCCATGATCCCGCGCTCCGTGCCGCCGCACTCGATTCCAAGGCCTGGCCCTTCGAGGAGGCGCGCAAGCTCCTCAAGCGCTATCCGAACGGCGCGCCGGCCAAGGGGCATGTGCTGTTCGAGACCGGCTATGGCCCGTCGGGCCTGCCGCATATCGGCACCTTCAACGAAGTGCTGCGCACGACGATGGTCCGCCATGCCTATGAGACGCTGTCCGACGTACCGACGCGCCTCGTGGCATTTTCGGACGACATGGACGGGCTGCGCAAGGTGCCGGACAATGTGCCCAACCAGGCGATGCTGACCGCCAATCTCGGCAAGCCGCTGACGCAGGTGCCCGATCCCTTCGGCAAGTTCGAAAGCTTCGCGCACCACAACAACGCGATGCTGCGCGATTTCCTCGATCGCTTCGGCTTCGAATACGAATTCCTGTCGTCGACCGAGCAATATGCCGCAGGCCGGTTCGACGAGGCTTTGCGCGGGGTGCTGCGCCATTACGACGCCATCATGGGCGTGATGCTGCCGACGCTGCGCGCCGAGCGCGCGGCGACCTATTCGCCGGTGCTGCCGATCAGCCCGAAGAGCGGCATCGTGCTGCAGGTGCCGATCGAGGTGGTCGATGCCGAGGCGGGGCTGATCGCGTTCGACGACGGCGGCGAGCGGATCGTCCAGTCGGCGCTGGGCGGCATGGCCAAGCTGCAATGGAAGGTCGACTGGGCGATGCGCTGGCACGCGCTGGGCGTCGATTACGAGATGTCGGGCAAGGATCTGATCGACAGCGTGACGCAGGCGTCGAAGATCGTCCGCGTGCTGGGCAGCCGCCCGCCCGAGACGCTGACCTATGAGATGTTCCTCGACGAGAAGGGCGAGAAGATCTCCAAGTCCAAGGGCAACGGCCTCAGCCTGGAGCAGTGGCTGACCTATGGACCGCCCGAGAGCGTCGCCTTCTATGCCTATCGCGAGCCCAAGAAGGCCAAGCAGCTGCACGTGGGCGTGATCCCGCGCGCGATCGACGAATACTGGCAGTTCCGGGGCAACCTGCCGACGCAGGAGCTGCCCCAGCAGCTCGGCAACCCGGTGCATCACATCCACAACGGGCCGGCACCGGTGCCGACGAGCCTGCCGATCACCTTCGGGCTGCTGCTCAACCTGGTCGGCGTGCTCAACACCGAGGATGCGGGGCTGGTCGGCAACTACCTGCTCAACTTCCTGCCCGAGGCACCGGCGGCGGAAGTCGATGCGGAGCTGGGCAAGCTGATCGACTATGCGATCGCCTATCATCGCGACGTGGTCGCGCCGACGCTGGTGCGGCGCGCGCCCGACGAGAAGGAGGCCGCGGCCCTGCGCGCGCTGGACGAGAAGCTCGCAGCCCTGCCGGCCGATGCGGATGCCGAGGCGATCCAGTTCGAGGTCTACGAAGTCGGCAAGGCGGCCGGTTTCGAGAATCTGCGCGACTGGTTCAAGGCGCTGTACGAGACGCTGCTGGGATCGTCGCAGGGCCCCCGGATGGGCAGCTTCTTCGCGCTCTACGGGCTGGCGAATTCGCGCAAGCTGATCGCGGAATCGTTATTGTCGAAATAACAACGAACCAAATCGCGCGCCGGGCGTTTCGCGCACGGTCCACCCCCTTTCGGACTGATGTTCTGGCTCCTTAGGAAGCCGGGCATCGGCCGCGCCGAGCTTCCGCTGGCGCGGCCACCGGGGGTGCCGGATCAGTTCTTGCCGGATCAGTTCTTGCTGGCGATCCAGTCGTCGATCTTGGCTTCGAGCACGCCGATCGGCAGCGCGCCGGTCATCAGCACCTGGGCGTGAAATTCGCGCGGGTCGAACTTCGCGCCGAGGTCCGCCTCCGCCTTGCGCTTCAGCCGCTGGATCGCGAGCGCGCCGATCTTGTAGGCGAGCGCCTGGCCGGGCAGCGCGATGTAGCGTTCGATTTCGGCGGTGGCGTCGGTCTTCGCCATGGCGGAATTGTCGAGCATGTATTTGATCGCCTGGTCGCGGGTCCAACCCTTGGCGTGGATGCCGCTGTCGACGACCAGTCGCATCGCGCGCAGCATCTCGTCATCGAGCCCGCCGTAACGCTGATAGGGGTCGGTCTCCATGCCGAGCTCCTTCCACAGCGTCTCGGCGTAGAGCGCCCAGCCCTCGACGAAGGCCGTATTGCCGCCGAAGCGCATGAACGGCGGCAGCGCCTCGTTCTCCTGCGCCAGGCTGATCTGGAAGTGATGCCCCGGCGATCCCTCGTGCAGGTAGAGCGTCTCCATGCCGACGGTGGTGCGCGACGGCAGGTCATAGGTGTTGAAGTAGAACACGCCGGGCCGCGTGCCATCCGCACTGCCCTGCATGTAGGAGCCGCCGGCATCGGTCTTCTCGCGATATTCGGGGACCGGGCGGATCTCCAGCCTGGTCTTCGGGATCGTCGAGAACTGTTCGGCGATGCGCTGATCGACGCGCTTGCCGATCGCGTAATAGCCGTCGATCAGCCACTGCTTGGACTGCGGCTTGAACTTGGGATCGGTGCGGACGTAGTGGAAGAACTCGGGCAGGGTGCCCTTGAAGCCGACCTGCTGCTTGACGGTCTCCATCTCGCCCTTGATCCGCGCGACCTCGTTCAGGCCGAGCTTGTGGACGAAATCGGCCGTCAGCGGCAGCGTGGTGTTCTGCTCGATCAGGTAGCGATACAGCTGCTCGCCGCCCTTCATGCCCGACAGGCCGACGCTGTCGCGCGCGACGGGCAGGTAATCGTCCTTCAGGAAATCGCGCAGCCGCTTGAGCGCGGGGTTGATGCCATCGGCGATGATCGCGCGATATTCGCCGCGCAGCCGGGTCTGGTCGGCGGCGGGCACGGCTTCGGGGAACTGCTTGACCGGGCCGTAGAAGGTCGACTGCTCGACCGGCTGGGCCAGCTGCAG
>Ga0160461_1000778_pt1 | contig 17159 bp, 17 predicted proteins | sample HID1975I_E6MG_FD_108266 | JGI IMG/M metagenome (GOLD analysis project Ga0160461, IMG submission 108266) | Enriched soil microbial communities from UW Madison campus, WI, USA - HID1975I_E6 MG | ecosystem: Environmental > Terrestrial > Soil > Unclassified | place: USA: Madison, Wisconsin...
CAATGCGCTGCGCCTGTCGCGTGAAATCCGCGCGGGTGTGGTCACGGTCAACTGCTTCGGCGAAGGTGACGTGACTACGCCGTTCGGTGGCTACAAAGAGTCTGGTTTCGGTGGACGCGACAAATCCATCTGGGCCCATGACCAGTACACGGAGCTCAAGACCATCTGGATCAACGCTTCGTAACAGAGCAGTACCGGTGCTGTTCTGACGGAGTTCGGCACCCCAAGGGTCATTGCCTCATGTGGGCAGTGACCCTTCCCCTACTGTTTGCTTGAGTCCTTGCCTGCGACCGCTCAGGTGAATAAGGCAACGCAGTTCGACCGCTGAGTCGAATGTCCCCAAGCGGTTGAGAAAATCTCACATGCCGGCTGAAGCAGCCCGCGCTCAAATCATCCAACGATAAGAACAATGTGGAGATGTATTTGTGTCCAAGCACGTAACAGAGCCTGCGAAGGCTATGTCCGATAAACAGCGTAAGTTCATCATCAAGCTTACCACCCTGATATCAGGCGGCATGCTGATTGATGGCTTTATCCTCGGCGCCATCGGCATCGTCATGCCGGCGATCACCAATGACCTGGAGCTCTCGCTTGCCTGGCAAGGCTTGATCGGGGCCTCCGCCCTCATTGGTATCTTCCTGGGTGGACCTCTTGGCGGCTACCTGGCTGACAAGATAGGCCGCAAGCCCATGTTCACAATTGATCTCGCGATCTTTCTGGTGGGGTCGGTCTTACAATTTTTTGTCACCGAGGCTTGGCAGCTTTTCGCCGTGCGCCTGCTGATGGGGGTCGCCATCGGCGCTGATTACGCCATCGGCTGGCCACTGCTGGCCGAGTTCGCACCCGCTCGTCTGCGTGGCAAGCTCCTCTGCGTTCAAGAGGTCGGCTGGTACGTGGGCTATCTCGCTTCGTATGCCATCGGCTGGGCCCTTACGATCTCGGATACTGCGAACTGGAACATTATCCTGGGGCTAAGCACCATCCCGACCGTGATCGTTCTGCTTGCTCGTCTGGGCACGCCAGAGTCTCCGCGTTGGCTGATGAGCAAAGGGCGCACAGAAGAGGCCCTCGCCCTTGCCGAGGAATACATGTCTCCCGATGAGCGAGCTGACCTGGGAACGAAGTACGAGGGCAAGAAGCTTGGATTTGCCAGCCTGTTTTCTCCTGAATACGCCAAGGCAACGATATTCGTCTCGGTATTCTGGATCTGCCTCGTGACGCCCTACTTCGCCATCGGTACCTTCGTGCCCACCGTGCTGGAGCATCTGGGCCTCGAAGACGGTCTCACCGGAGGTCTCGCTATCAACGCGATCGCTGTGGCTGGCACCCTGATTGCGGTGGCTTTGATCGAAAAAGTGGGACGTCGCAAACTGGCAATCCCACCCTTCGCCATCGCGACTGCCGCCCTGTTCATTGTCGCGTTCTTCTGGAACATGTCGCCAGTGGTGACGGTTGTCTGCTTCCTGACCTTCTCTCTCGCGAACGCGGTTTCGACAACCCTTACCGGCGTCTATCCAGGCGAAGTTTTCCCAACGGAAATTCGCGGTGTCGGTGTGGGCTTCGCTACGGCTGCTTCACGTGTTGGCGCGGCGGCCGGCACCTTCCTGCTGCCGCTCAGCATGGAGGCCTATGGCATTACGACCACAGTGCTGATCGCTGGAGGCGTGAGCTTCTTCGGTTTGATCGTCACTTACCTCCTCGCCCCGGAAACCAAAGGCAAACTGCTAAGTGAAACCTCGGCACCAAGCGCGAAAGCCGCGAAGGCACATTCGCCACATTTCAAGCCACATCGTTCCTGATCCAAAAGATTGAAGCTGTCGCTTGGTGGGTAACTCTACAGCGTCACTGCCAGCATCGCAGGGAATGCAGAGCGCCCATCAAACCCGGTCACCGTGCATGGGATAACCCCACGTTATGCATAGTGAGCGATAAATGTTGATGGTCGTGGACGCCGGATACGCATAGATTCAAGGAAAGCCCATCTGGGGCAAAACAATAAAAAGCCCAGGAAGCCGCCATGCACAAGCCACCCCTTTGGTACTGCCTCCCAAATTCCATACGCCCTTCAGCTAGCGAAGAGCCGTATCGCGTAAATCCTAAATAGGAGGCAAGCCATGACCCTTCCAGATGAAATCCTATCGATTAACAACATCTACAAGGTCTTTGGATCCCAGCCGGATGTCGCCATGAAAATGGTCAACGCCGGACATAGCAAAAACGAAATTTTCGAGAAAACAGGTCAAGTCATTGGTGTGTTCGACGCGACCTTTTCGGTAAAGCGTGGCGAAATCTTCGTGATCATGGGTTTGTCAGGATCTGGCAAATCTACCATGGTACGGTTATTCAATCGCTTGATTGAGCCCACTGCGGGAAGCATTTATCTCAATGGCCGCGAAATTACCGGCCTGTCTGACAAAGAACTTCTAGATGTTCGTCGCAAAGAAATGGGCATGGTCTTCCAGTCGTTTGCTTTGATGCCTCACATGAGTGTCCTGGACAACACGGCATTCGGGCTGGAAATCGCTGGCATCAATGAAACGGAGCGCAAAAAGCGCGCTCGCGAGGCGCTTCGTCAAGTGGGGCTTGCAAGTCACGAGCACAGCTATCCTCACCAGCTTTCGGGCGGCATGCAGCAGCGTGTGGGTCTCGCTAGGGCGCTGGCTAATGATCCAACCATCCTTTTGATGGACGAAGCCTTCTCTGCACTGGATCCACTCATCCGAAGCGAAATGCAAGGTGAACTGATCAGGCTACAAGCAGAGCAGAAACGCACCATCATTTTCATTTCTCACGATATCGAAGAGGCCATCCGTATTGGCCATCGCATCGCAATCATGGAAGGCGGAAAGGTCGTACAGATCGGAACACCGCAAGAACTGATCAGCCAACCCGCCAATGATTATGTCAGGACATTCTTCAAAGGATTTGATAGTTCTAAAATCTTGAAAGCAGGTGATCTTGCCCAACTTGATCCAGAGTTCACTCGCCATATTGAAGGCACCAAGGCCTTTAAGCCAGGAATCGACTTCGGCTACTTGTTGAATGACCAAGGTCAGTTAGTGAGCGTGGTTGACGCGGACAGTGCAAGTACCCACTACTCTCAGCATGAGCAACACCCGGTATACCTCGACACCCCCTTGCATGAGGTATTAAGCATCGCAGCGACACTGCCCTACCCCGTGCCGGTATTGGATCGCAATGGTTTTTTGAAAGGGACACTCTCTAAAAACCAGCTGTTGCAGACCTTAGGCAGCCACTGAGTCATTAATCTCAGTTCTAAGCCTAAGGGCTCCATGTCCCGCATTGAGTTATGAGGATAGAAAAAATGTCCGACTTCAGCTTCCTGGATCCGTTCCAAACAACAGTGATCCCTCTTGGCGACTGGGTAACCAGCACCCTTAACTTTCTCGTACACAACTTTCGAGATTTTTTCAGGGCCATTCGGTGGCCCATCGACCAGGTTTTGAATGGTATTGAGTGGATGCTGCAAAGTATCCCGCCATCGATCGGAATAATCCTATCGAGCCTGCTGGGCTGGCAACTCGCAGGCAAGCGGATGGCGCTGCTCTGCTTCATCACGCTGACGTTACTAGGGCTCATCGGTGTCTGGTCGGAGTCAATGACTACTCTGGCTCTCGTCTTGACCTCGGTGTTTTTCTGCGCCCTCTTTGGTATTCCGCTTGGCATATTGTGCGCGCGTAGCGATCGTCTGGAGCGCGTCGTCAGACCGCTTCTGGATGCCATGCAGACTTTGCCAGCTTTCGTTTATCTCGTCCCCGTGGTGATGCTGTTTGGTATTGGTAACGTGCCCGGTGTTCTGGTAACCATCGTCTTTGCGCTTCCGCCACTGGTACGCCTGACCAACCTGGGCATTCGCCAAGTTCCCGAAGATAAAATTGAAGCAGCTCGGGCATTCGGGTGCACTCCTCGTCAAATGCTGGTTCGAGTACAGCTTCCGTTAGCTACATCTACGATCATGGCAGGGCTTAACCAGACGCTCATGCTTTCCCTCTCAATGGTGGTTATCGCCTCCATGATCTCGGTCGGGGGGCTGGGACAGATGGTGCTCAGAGGTATTGGTCGACTCGATATGGGACTTGCAACCGTGGGCGGGATCGGGCTGGTCTTGTTGGCGATCTTCCTCGACCGCCTCACCCAGGCCATGGGTGCCCGGAGCAATGCTGACCCTAGCCGGAAATGGTTCCAAACCGGGCCTGTAGGCTTCCTGACGCGCATTTTTGGTGCCCGCAAGCCGGCCCATGGGAAAACCGCGTAAGGACGTCACTCGCTTCAGTTTTCAACTTACAGAGTTAAGGAATCGCAATGTATATGATGACTGTACCCCGTCGCATCCTCCAAGGCATGGCTGCCTTTTGTCTGTCATTTGCAGCATTGAATGCAAATGCCGTGTCTGCGACCCCCGGTGAAGGCGTAAAGATTACGCCTATATTCCCGCCGATCGCTGAAGAGCGCTTCCGTGGCGAAATCGCTCTTCAGGGCCTGCGAGAGCTCGGCTATAAAGTGCAAGAGCCAAAGGAAACAGATTACGGCGTCATGATGATGGCCTTGGCTAATGGCGATGCCGACTTCACTGTCCATTTTTGGGACAAACTGCACGAGAAATTTTATCAGCAAGCTGGCGGTGATGATGTCATGGTGAAAGCGGGTGAGATCATGCCCGGTGTTCTCCAGGGTTATCTCATCGACAAGAAGACCGCTGAAGCCAATAACATCAAGTACATCACCGATTTGAAGAAGCCTGAAATAGCAAAGCTGTTCGATTCTGACGGTGATGGCAAAGCGGACTTAACTGGCTGCAACCCTGGCTGGGGATGCGAACTCATCATTGAACACCACATGGAGGCGTATGACCTTCAAAAAACCGTTCACGTTAATCAAGGGTCTTATTTCGCCTTGATGGCTGACACCATCACTCGCTACAAGGAAGGAAAGCCAATCCTTTATTTCACCTGGGTGCCACAATGGATTTCCAACGTGCTGGTAGAAGACAGGGACGTCGTGTGGCTAGAGGTTCCTAAGACCGACCTTCCTGATGGCAAGAATGACATCAATACTACGTACAATGGCAAAAACCTAGGCTTCGCAGTAGACAAAGTTCAAGCAGTCTTGAACAAGGACTTCGCTGAAGAAAACCCTGCAGCCTTGAAGTTCTTGACCGAGATGCAAATCACCACCGCCGACGAGAGCGCGCAAAACCTGAAAATGCAGCAGGGCGAAAAAAACGCTGCCGATATCAAACGACATGCCGATGAATGGATTGCCGCACATAGACAGCAGTTTGACGAATGGCTTCAAGTTGCCCGAGCTTCTGCGGCACAAGCGAGCAATTAAGGCAAGCTTTAGAAGGCAGCTTGGCTGCCTTCATTCTTTTACTCCAAACCATTCTTGACCGTTAACGTGCAATCTACGTGCATTGCTTGGAGAACGTGATGTCGGCACCCTTTTCGATTACGCCTGACAAACGACGCATTGACCCTGCTCGACAGCGTGCCGCTGCACTGAAGGCAGACGGCTCGGTCGACGATAACGACCGGACTGAAATCGGCCCGACTCCGCTGGCCTTCGCTGAATGGCGCGCTCTCGACCTGGAATCGCCGCATCTGCCAACGATGCGCAAGTACCGCCTTGAACGCATTAGGGAACAGCTGGTCGCGCGTGACCTGGGGGGCATCCTGCTGTTCGACCCTCTCAATATCCGTTATGCCACCGACACGACCAACATGCAGTTATGGACGACTCACAACCCAGCCCGCGCATGCTTCATCTCCGCAAGTGGCCACGTTGTGCTCTGGGACTTCCATGGCTGTGATCATCTCAGCGCCCATTTGCCGCTCGTAAGCGAGCTTCGTAGCGGGGCTTCTTTCTTCTACTTTGAGACAGGTGATCGCACTGATGAGCATGCCCGACGTTTTGCCATGCAGCTCGATGATGTCTTGCGTCAGCATGCCGGATCGAACCGCCGCCTCGCAGTAGACCGGATCGAAGTATCTGGCGTCCGAGCTTTGGACGCGCTGGGGATACAACTGTTCAGCGGCCAGGAAGTCACAGAGTTCGCGCGGGTGATCAAGGGCCCCGATGAAATCAAAGCTATGCGCTGCGCGGTAGCCTCTTGCGAAGCTGCAGTCGCAGAAATGCATCAGGCAATGCGCGCAGGGATGACAGAGAACGATGTCTGGTCGGTACTCCACACAGGCAATATCCGTCGCGGCGGTGAATGGATCGAAACTCGCATTCTCAGCTCTGGGCCGCGTACCAACCCTTGGTTCCAAGAGTCGGGGCCACGTGTGTTGAGCGATGGTGACCTACTGTCTTTCGACACCGACCTGATCGGTGTGTACGGCATGTGTGTCGACATGTCACGCAGTTGGATCTGCGGCGGCCTGGCACCTACCGCTGAGCAAAAACGCTTGTATCGGATCGCCCATGAACACATCACTCAGAACATCGAGATGATCAAGCCCGGCGTCAGATTCACCGAGCTCACCGCCAACGGCCACCGACTCCCTGAGTCTTGCCGAGAGCAGCGTTACGGCGTCATGTTCCACGGCGTCGGACTCTGTGACGAATATCCGTGCATTCGATATCCCGAGGATCTGGAGTCCTATGGCTACGAAGGGGTGCTTGAGCCAGGGATGGCGCTATGCGTCGAGGCCTATGTTGGCGAGGTCGGCGGACGTGATGGCATAAAGTTGGAGAACCAGCTATTGGTCACTGAAACTGGCTACGAACTGCTGACTCATTATCCTTTCGACAACAGCTTCCTGCGGGACTAGCCTGGCGCTTTGTCAAGGCTCTGCGACGTCTATCGCAGAGCCTTCTCCGCCCAAAATGGGATCAAGATAACCACGCTTACCGGGCAGCAAAGCAGATCCTCAGCAGGCAGCCAGCTCTAGCTTCGCAACCATTCTGCAAGGCCCGTAATCGTGTTCGTGGTATCGCGCCCCTGGGGCACAACGAGGTAGTAAGCTTCCCTGGGCCTGATCACAAGATCGGTCAAACGCACCAGCTCGCCAGATGCGAGCAAATGATCGAGCATCCGCCCCCAGCCCAGTGCAACCCCATGCCCGTGAAGAGCTGCCTGGATCGTGTCTGTATAGAGCTGGCAGTGCAGGCGATAATTGAGCTTGGGTGGGTTTGCGCCCAGCGCGCGGAACCAAGAGGGCCATGTCATCCAGCCCTCCGAAGTGGACTCCGAGTCGAGCAGATCTGCACTGTAGAGCTCCTCCAGTGACGAAGGCACTGAATTTCGAGCAAGCCACGCCGGAGAGCACACCGGAAAGACTTCTTCGTCAAACAGATGCAGAGCGCTGCCGTCCGACCATTTTCCGTTGCCATAACGCACCATCAAGTCAACATCATGGTTGCGCAGATCACCGGTGAACATCTGGGTGGCGAGCCGCAAGCGTATGTGGGGCATAGCTGCCTGGAGGCTGTTTAAACGAGGCATAACTCGCAGGTGCGAGAAAGTCGCGGTGGTGCTGAGTACCAATTGCTGCTCACCGCTACCCTCGGAGAGGCGATCAAACACCGCAGCAACCTTCTGTAGCGATTCCGACATCACGGCAAACAACGTCTGTCCTTCACTCGTCAGGCGAACGCCTCGGTGATGACGCTGGAATAGCTGTACGCCGATGTTCTCCTCTAGGATTCGAATCTGTTTGCTCACTGCAGCTTGGGTTACCCCTAGCTCCCGAGCGGCCACGGTAATGCTGCTGTTACGGGCAACCGCTTCAAATTCTAGAAGCGCGGTCATAGACGGGATGATCCGTCGGTACCCACCGTGAGTGCTGCCAGCCTCTGATTTTGTCATGCAACGTCCCGACATGATTCGACGCTCAGACCGGCGCCGAAGCGAACATTGGCAGAAAATTCCGCTAGATGACAGAGCTGCTTTCGCTTGGATCTGAAACTGTCTTTTCTCACCGAATCGGTGCACTTCAAGGTGTGCCAAGGGGTGGGGCTGAGCAACGCGCTCCCGCCGAGTAGAATGCGGTCATGGTCAAGTGCTGCGCGGAAGATTATGTCGTCACAACGATCGGTGGCTTTTCGAAAGAGCATTGGCCAGGGAGTACACTGGAGTACATCTGTACTCCTGTGTCCGATACCTCATCCATTGCAGTTTTCTGACCTACTCCTTCGAGCTTTCCGCATCGTTTGAGGTTCGCAATTCCTTGATTTCAGCTTCTGCGCACGCGAGTTTTTGAATCAATTCGCCTTCCCTCTGCTGTGCTGCAGCGGCATCGGAACGAGCTTCGCCAGCCTCTTTGGTCTTGGTTTCGAGCTGCTGCGCCAGCAGCTCTTTAGCTCCTTCCGCGCGAGCAGTCGCAGCATTAGCGATGCCCAAGTCGCCCCTCAGATGTTCGACAGCATCGCGATGCTGGTTAGCCTCCTTGGCGTGCTGGCGGTTTTCGGCGATCAAGCGTTCGTTGTCGCGGATCATGCGGGTGGCTTCCTCCTGCTTGACCATCAGCGTCTGCTGGAGCAGGGTCACCTCTTGCTGCATCTGGTAGATCTGACTCTCGTGACGATTCAGGTCCTGGTCGCGCTGTTCCTTTACTGCTACCCGGTAGTGCTCGAGCGCTTCTCGGGCATGCGCATGTTTCTCTTCCAGAGATTCGATCTGGGCGTCCTTCTCTTGGACACGAACCTCAAGGTCACTGCAGCTCTGGCTGATGCGGGCGTTACGGGTAATCTCGGTTTGAAGGCTGGATTGAACGGTCTTCAGTTCTTCATCCTGGGTCTGCAGTGCTGACTGCAGCTTTGTGATCTCCCGATGCGCCTGTTCCAAGTGACCTTGAAGTGTACTGGTCTGCGCATTCATCGCTTCGCGCTCAACCTCGAATGCAGCTCGCTCGTGTGCCAGCGCTTCGCTCCCCTCCTCCAGCAAGCGCTCGAGCATCTTGCCCACGAGCTCCGTGAGCTCATCACTTAGCCGCGAGGGCGACGCCGAAGGTCGGGGGTCGTGCGAATCGATCTCCTTCAAATAGCGCTGAATGGTTGTCTTTGAGCCGGTATTTCCAAGTTCGATGCGTATCGCGTCGATGCTCGGGTTCTGCCCTCTCGACAGCAGCGCCTCGCGAGCCTTGCGCACCAGTACCAGGTTAATGCCACCTCTAGCCATGCTTGTCCCTACTATTTCGTACTGTTTTACGTTTCATGTAATTACGTGCCATCTTAACACGATGAGTCGCAAATAAATCTTTAATTATTGGCAAGACATAATCGAGGTTTATGGCTTGTCAGCCCTTTAAGCGGGGGTAAAATGGCCCGATGGCGGTACAAATGGCGAACGCGGGCCACCAAAGGCTCGGGCGGGGGAAATCAGGTGAAAGAAGTGGTCAGTAAGGCAGATAGGTACCTGGAGGCGAGCGTTCGGCAGAACACGTCGAAGAGCTATGCGGCCGCCCTCGCCCACTTCGAAGTGACCTGGGGCGGCTTTCTGCCCACAACGACCGAGTCAGTAGTGCGGTATATCGCCGAGTACGCTGACCAGTTGGCGCTTAGCACGCTCAAACAGCGCCTGGCTGCACTCGCCAACTGGCATCAAAGCAATGGGTTCCCTGATCCCACCAAGGCACCGAAAGTGAGGCAATTGCTGAAGGGCATCCGGGCGCTCCACCCCGTGCAGCAAAAACAGGCAGCCCCTCTAGCATTGCTGCATCTCGAAAAGGCAGTAGCGCACCTCGAAGATGAGGCTGCTCAGGCACGGGCCGCCGGCAACATGGCAGCCCTTCTCAAGGCGACACGCGACATCGCCCTGCTGACGATTGGCTTTTGGAGGGGATTCCGCGGAGATGAGCTAGCTAGGCTCACGATCGAGAACACCCATGTGGAGCGGTACATCGGGATCAAGTTTTACCTGGGATCGAGCAAAGGGGACCGACAGAACATTGGTCGTGAGTACAAGACACCATCGCTGAGCAAGCTCTGCCCAGTGGAGGCATACCTGAACTGGATCGAAGCTGCCGGCCTGACGCAAGGTGGCGTGTTCAGGGGCATTGACCGCTGGGGCAACATCAGCGATAGCCCGATTGCGGCACATAGTCTTATTCCCTTGCTACGCGATACCCTGGATAGGTGTGGCTTGCCATCCAAGATCTACAGTGCCCACTCTATGCGGCGCGGGTTCGCGTCGTGGGCAGCGAGCTCTGGATGGGACATAAAGACGCTGATGGAGTACGTTGGCTGGAGTGATATGAAGTCTGCGTTGCGCTATGTGGAACCGGCACAGCAGTTCGGCGGACTGATCAGGAAGCTGGAAGGATGACCGCGACGCCTTCCGAGATGATGTGGCATACGACCATAGGGTTTGGTACGTGATCACCGATTGGACACATCTTTGTCGCCCGCTGCTGCGCAGCTTATCATCCAGTCGTAAAGGTCCTGAGCGCCGGTGCTGAGTACGGTGTCCATGCCTTGGACCAAGTAGTAACCCTTTCCCGTCCGCAAACTGTGAGGGAACAGTTGGATCAGTCTGCCATATTCAATGTCTTCCTCCACCAGCCAAGGGCTGGTCAGCACAAGCCCTTGGCCGGCTCTGGCGGCTGTGATTGCTAGCTCAGACTGATCGAACCGAATGCCTGCTGGCAGGATGCTGGACGTTACCCCGGCATTTGCCAGCCATCTAGACCAATTGGCGTGGGAAGTGGTGTAGAGCAACGTCGCCCGGCCGATATCCTCCAGTCCAGATAGCCCGATGAAGCGCTGATACTCTGGACTGCAATATACCCTCACCTCGTCGGTCAGCAGTCGATGTGCTCGAAGCCGATCATCCCTGCCATCAAAATGTCGAACGGCCAAGTCAAACGTGCCTTTATCGAAATCAACAATGCCAGCATCTGCGTTGAGATGAAGTTTCAAGTTTGGCAATCGTCTGGCTAGCTCGCCCATTCGACGAGCGAACCAGGTATTGGCAAAGGCTGGTGGCAGACTTAGCGAAACGTGCTGATCACCATTAGCAGAAAGATCAGCGCTGGCTTGTGCGATCTGCTCCAAGGCAGGTCTTACTTGGGCCCAGTAGCGTAGCGCTTGCTCCGTGGGCTGCAGTTTGCGGACGGTGCGTACGAACAGGCGTACACCAAGCCACTCCTCCAGTTTTCTCAACTGCTGCGTAACCGCCCCCGTTGTGACGAACAGCCGCTGAGCAGCCAGCGTGGCGCTACCAGTGCGCATGACGGCATCGAAACAGGCAATCGCCTTGTACGGTGTGTCGGCTCGCATGATTCAGTTTTTCTCTTCCATAGCCTCAGGACAGATGATTTGTAACCTGATGCTGACGCCGAGACAATCGTTCGGGTCAATGGAGTTATGGAGAAGCCAGCACCATGAATGTACTCATCGTTCACGCTCACCCCGAACCGCGCTCGTTCAACGGTGCGCTGACCGACACGGCTCTACGCACGCTCAGTGAACAGGGCCACACAGTGGTGGTAAGTGACCTCTACGCCGCTGGCTGGAATCCAGTATTAGCATCTGGTGAATTTCCAGGTCATACACCGGGCTTGTTTTTCAATCCTGCGAAAGAGCAAGAGGATGCCGCTGCCAACCAGTCGACTTGCCGGGCAGTTGCCCTGGAGCAGGACAAGGTTCGCGCTGCGGACTTGGTGATTTTTCAATTTCCTCTTTGGTGGTTTTCAATGCCGGCCATCCTCAAGGGATGGGTTGATCGCGTGTTCAGCCGCGGCTTCGCTTATGCGTCCGGCCGCAAATATGATACGGGTCTTCTCAAGGGCAAGCGTGCCATGCTGAGTCTCACCACTGGCACAGCCGACACGCTGTACGCTCCGAATGGCATCGATGGGGACCTTCATCACATTCTATGGCCTATCCATAATGGAATTCTGGCATACACCGGCTTTACAGTACTTCCGCCTTTCGCCGCCTGGATGCCGGCTCAGGTCTCAAGTGAACAGCGCCAGTCCTACCTGGATCAATACGCCGACCGCTTGTTGCAACTGGACGACCTTGAACCGCTGTTCTTCCATCCTAAAACCGATTACGACGAGAACCAGCAGCTTAAGCCAGGTGTAGTCGCCCGCTCGGGCGTGCAGTGGAATCCGCAAGCAAACCAATCCTTTGAGGCAGCAGCGTCACAGTTCAAAGACCGGTGACCTGGATTGCAGCCTCCCCCACTAACCAATTCAGAAGGAATGAGCATGAAAGGGTACTGGATCATTTTAGGCTCCGCGCCAACCGACGCAGAAGCGCAGCAAGAATATGGCCGACTCTGGGGGCCAATCGCGGAAAAATATGACGCAAAGATCAAGGTCCTGGACCCGAGCGCACTCGTGGAATCGCACGCCAGTAGCCGAGTACTGACTGTTGAGTTCGCAAGCTACGCCCAGGCAAAAGCGTGCTATGAGGATCCCGCGTACCAAGCGGCCAAAGAATTCGCCCTCCGCGCTGCCAAGCGTGAGGTAATCATCATAGAAGGCGATCTTCTCTGAAACCACCGGCGATGCTCGAGGATTGGCTCGGGCATCGCCGGCGTAGCCTGCTGAGATGCCAAATAGCATCCTCACCTCTCACCCTGGGCCTACGACCACACTCCTGCTTTCAGACTCGCCCACGCCAGCCAGCGCTTGCCCCCTGCCCTTACGGAGCAGAGTGTCCGCCTATTCTTGCTCAGTAAGCGTATGCCCAAGTCACCTTGCGTAATGGGATCCATCAGAGCACCGCCCTAGGAGATGCACCCCGCTGCAAATCGAGATCCTATGGCCTGGCTGCCTTTTAAAGAGACTCCGCATCGAATCCATGCCAGCATACGAGCGATCACAGGGAAGGATAAAGGAATGCATCTCAACGATCCGTGTGGGAAGTCCAAGTGGAAAACGTATTACGAGCACCACAGAGACCGTCCAGCATCATCGCTTCTTCACACAGCACTTGAACTTGCTAGCACTCAGACGAACTCTAGAAACGCTGTGGATCTGGGTTGTGGCTCTGGCAACGAGACTCGCGCTTTACTTCAAGCTGGCTGGGATGTTCTAGCTATTGACCGAGAGCCGGCCGCAATCGAAATGGTGCATGCTATCGGTCTGGCTCACCCTGCTGCAAAGCTAGAAACAGCTACCCAACTGTTTGAAAGCCTCGAGTCTTTGCCACCCTCGTCATTGATCCATGCAGGAATGGCCTTACCATTCTGTCATCCAGACCACTTTGAAAAATTCTGGTCAGTTGTGGTATCTGCGCTTCTGCCGGGAGGCATTTTCGTGGGCCAACTCTTCGGCGACAAAGATGATTGGGCATCCGACACGGCGAGAACCTTTCACTCTGAGTTAGAGGCCCGTGCGCTATTCCAGGGGCTTAGCTTGAAGGCTTTCGAAATCCTTGAATATGATGGGCCCAGTATGCGGGGCACGAAGCATTGGCATCGCTTTGACGTCATTGCCCAAAAGCCAGATAGGCATACGGATCGTGCCCATTGTTCCGGGCCGACTGGATCAAACTCATGATCGCAGCGGCGCGTTTACCGCTGCGTAGTGACCCAGCAAAGAGCCAGTTCTTGCTCCCCAGCGCCCAAGGCCGTTTCTGGTTTTCACACCAATTAGTATCAATGGCTACAGCCCCGTCATCGAGGTAGCGCGACAATGCCGTCCAGCGTTTCAAGCTGTAATCCAAGGCTTTGCCAATGGGCTGAACCGTTGTGCACGATATCGCGCTGGGCAACCACCCAGGCATGCAACGCATCCATCACCGGTACCGCTTTCTCTTGCCGTATTCGGCGACGTATGTCCGGCTCCAGATCCTTGATTTCCCCCTCGATCTTGTACCAGGACGACAGGCTGATCGGACAATTGCACTGCCGGATGGGGCATGGCTCGGTTTAGAGGATGGAAATGGCGTTTCCGGGGCCAACTTTTTGCCAAGGCAAGCCCAGTATCAAGGCGTGTAGCTGTTCGGCGCTCAGCTCCATTTGTGAACCGTGGCGCGTGCCAGGCCAGGAAGATGTGTTGGCCGGACGGATACCTCGCTCACAGCATATGGCCGGCCCAAATGCCCTGCTCTACCAACTCCGAAGCCAGATCCACAAAGGTTTCACCCACATAGCGCGTCGCCTGGCTGACCTTCCTGTCGGCAGGCGACACCATGACCACCTTGCGCATTGGCGTTGGCTCCACCAGAGGCGCAGCGCAAAGCGTACCGCTCTGCAGATGACCGTATATCGACGCCAGTGGCAGGGCGGTCAGGCCGAAGTCATTGCGGACCAGGTCTATCATTGCACCAAAGGAGTCTGCCTCGACGTTGGTTGCAAGCTTGAAACCAACGTCGGCAGCGCAACGGTCCATGATCTTGCGTAAACCGTGCCGTTGGCTAGGCAACACCATAGGCTCATGGGCCAAGTCTGAAAAATTGACCGCTTGATCCATTTTAAGGTTTGCACTGGGCGGCCCGACGAGGACAAGATTCTCCATCATGACAGGCACGATCCGCAGGGTATGCAAAGGCTCTAGATCGTAAGAGACCGCCAGCTCCAGTTCACCGCGCTGAATCCAGTCGAGGAGATAGCCGCTGAACGCAGATGAGAAGCGGATTGATAAATCCGGATTTTCTTCACGAATGCGTTTGACCAGGCGAACGGTCATGATCTCGGCAATGGTGGGCGTGGTACCTATCGCGACGGCCCCGCGGAATGAGCCTTGAGCACCGGAGACAGAACTGCGAATCGCCTCCAGCTCATCCATGATCCGGGTAGCATGTTGCAAAACCCCACTGCCTGCTTCCGTGATGATCATGCCCCGGCCATGACGTTCAAACAGATATACGCCAAGTTCCTTTTCCAACTGACGTATCTGGCGGCTCAATGCCGGCTGGGCGATATGCAGGCGATCAGAAGCTTTGCTGAGGCTGCCGAGCTCAGCGACATGAATGAGTGTTTTGAGCTGAACGACGTCCATAGGCTGACCATAATGAGAGGTGGGAAGCTGGTAGGCAGTCTAAAGAGCCCACTCGCGACCAGCTATAGAATTTCAGCATAACAGATAGACACCAGCGCTTATTGAAGTGCTCAGTCTGGAGTAGCTTGGAAGCTAGGCCGCATCTCATATGCGACTCCTCACAAAAATAAGACCAGAGGACTTCATCATGTTAATCGCACAAGCCAGCGTTCCTGAGTCAGTTGCTTGTGGTGTTCACGAGGGATGGCTCCAGAATTGCGTGATTGTCGTAGGTCAATTGTGTTTCAACGCAGCGCCAGGGAAAACGGTTTCCAACAAATGCCCGTCTGGTGTGCGTAAAAAAATACGCCGCTCGTTCAGGCTTGGGATCTCAGTCGCTCTGTAGGCAATCCCAAGGTGCTCAAGCTTTGCTTTGAACGTGTCGTAGTCCCCCATGCGGAAACCAACATGATCAATGAACTCGGTTGCTCGTAACAGTCCTTGGCCGCGAGCCTGAATGATGTGAACCAGGGGTAGGCCAGCGCTGTACAACCAATGGCCGGGGATCCCGCTGATTTCGGTTGGGCGAAGGCCCTCCTCCAGATCAAAAACTCGCATCATGAAATCCCGAGTCCCTCTGAGGTCTTGGGTACGCAGAGTGACGTGATCGATAACCATGACAGGCTCCTCACTAAGTCAATGAAGGAAGGATATCGATGATTTACCTGGCGTAGAATCCGGCTAAAAGCGCAATCATATTCAGGGAAATCCGGATAATGCTCCTCGAAAATCTGGCTCTATTTTTGTTGATCGTCGAGAAAGGTGGCTTGTCGGCGGCAGGCCGCGAGGTAGGGCTATCGCCGACCTCTGTATCGGAGCGGCTTGGGGCGCTGGAGAAGCATTACGGGGCGACATTGCTGACCCGCACCACCCGCTCGATCAGCTTGACTGACGAGGGACGAATGTTGGTGGACGGCGCGCGTCGAATGCTTGCAGACGCTGAAGAGATCGAGAGCAATATCAAATTGGGAACAGAGCGTATTTCCGGCCTCATACGCCTGAGCGCCCCGGTTGACCTGGGGCGAAACCGTATCGTGCCCATCCTGGATCAATTTCTCGAAGATAATCCTAACGTCAGCCTGGATCTGAATTTGACTGACGGTTTTCTGGATCTTGCTGGACAAGGCATCGATTTTGCCATTCGCTATGGTGCGTTGTCCGACAGCACGCTACGTATTCGAAAACTCAGCGAGGGGCGGCGTGTTGTGTGTGCATCACCGGCCTACCTGAGTGTTCATGGAACGCCGCAACATCCATCTGAGCTGGCCCAGCAGCAATGCATTCTGATGCGCTTCGGCGCCAGCATCCATCGTGAATGGCAGTTCCGCGCAGACGGTCGCTCTTTCAAGGTTCTGGTTTCGGGTAGACGTATCGCTAATGACGGCGATCAAGTGCGCCAGTGGTGTCTGGCAGGTCATGGTATCTGCATCAAGTCGTATATTGATGTGCGCGATGACTTGGAAGCGGGTCGACTGATCGAGGTGCTGGAGACCTACTCTTTAAAAGGTGTGGACTTGCAAATTGTCTACCCTTCCGGCCATTCGCTGCCGCGACGGGTTAAGCTGCTGATGGATGAAATCTCCTCGAAGCTCCCGAATTGAGCCGCTTCAAGGAGATTTATCATGAGTCGACGAGCGTGATGCTTCAGCTCTGTTGAGACCAGGCAGGAAAATCGGAGTAACCGCGCTCGGTGCCACCAAATAACTCAGCACCTTCCAGCCCGGCTAATGGGTAGCCGTTCTCCAGCCTAAGCGGCAGATCCGGGTTGGCAACGAATTTACGACCGAAAGCGACAAAGTCGGCATAGCCTTTACTCAGCACCCAGTCTGCCAATTCCAGGTCATATTTGCCGGCTACCACAATGGCGTTGCGAAAGCGCTCACGCACGGCCTGGCGAAACTCCTCTGGAAATTTGGGGGCATCATCCCAGTCCGCCTCGACCAGGTGCAGGTAGGCAATGCCTTTCTCCTGCAAATAAGTAGCTGCTTCCAGAATTGTCGGCAGAATGTCCGGGCAAGCCATACCGCGCGCGGTCAAAAATGGAGCAACACGAATCGCTGTGCGGTCTGCCCCCACTTCATCAATCACGGCATCCATGACTTCTTTGAGAAAACGCAGGCGGTTTTCCCGCGAGCCGCCGTATTCATCCGTGCGCACGTTAGAGGTGGTGCGCATGAATTGGTCAATCAGGTAGCCATTCGC
>Ga0160461_1000781_pt1 | contig 17109 bp, 14 predicted proteins | sample HID1975I_E6MG_FD_108266 | JGI IMG/M metagenome (GOLD analysis project Ga0160461, IMG submission 108266) | Enriched soil microbial communities from UW Madison campus, WI, USA - HID1975I_E6 MG | ecosystem: Environmental > Terrestrial > Soil > Unclassified | place: USA: Madison, Wisconsin...
AGCTGCGCTAGCCAGCAAGCTGGCAAGCTCCGCTACCTCTCCCCCAGGGGAGAGGGAAAAGCCGACCTGGATATCCCCATCCCCCCCACCGCAACTTTGCCTGCCGATACCGCCAAGACCTGCCGGCAGCGGAAATGGCACATCGGGGTACATCGTCGCGCACCGCTGCGGGTGCGCCTCTGGCAGACCAAGGGAAGACAGGCCGATGCAGTCCAAGCTCCTGACCGACAGCTTTTTCGAATCGCTCGTCCAGTCCGATATCGATCTCCTCGAATCGGTCACCCTGCCCCCGGCCTGCTACACCAGCGCCGAATTCTACGCCTTCGAGAAGGAAGCGCTCTACGCCCGCGAATGGCTGTGCGTCGGCCGCGTGGAACAGCTGCCCAACAACGGCGATTATTTCACCACCTCGATCGCCGACGAGCCGATCATCGTCGCGCGCAACGCCGCCGGTGAGCTACGCGCGATGTCGGCGGTGTGCCAGCATCGTGCGATGCTCGTGGCCGAAGGCAGCGGCAACGCGCGCGGCTTTCTGTGCCCCTATCACCACTGGTCCTATTCGCTGAACGGCGATCTGGTCGCCGCCCCCGCGATGAACCGCACCTGCAACTTCGACCGCGCCGAACACGGCCTGCCCAATTTCAAGGTCGAGCTGTGGCACGGCTTCATCTTCATCAACCACGATCCCCAGGCCGAGCCGCTGGCCCCCCGCCTCGCCAAGGTGTCGGAGGCGATCGCCAGCTATGATCTCGCTTCCGCCGATTGCCCGCCGCGCGATCCCGCCGCCACGCTGCCGTGGAACTGGAAGGTGATGTTCGAAAACAACAACGACGGCTATCATGCCAGCCGCCTCCACCACGGCCCGCTCCATGATTTCGTGCCCAGCGGCAAGGCGGAATTCCCGCCTTCCGAACCGGAGGAGGCAGGCTTCCTGCGCTTCAACGGCACGCTGCACCCCGATGCCAGCTTCAACGCCACCCAGCGCGCGGTGCTGCCGATCTTCCCGAACCTCACCGATGCCGACCGCAACCGCATGACCTTCGCCAATGTCCCGCCCACCCTGTCGCTGGTGATGATGAGCGACATGGTGCTCTACCTGATCCTGCGCCCCAACGGCCCGGAATCGCTGGAGATGGACACCGGCCTGCTGTTCGCCCCCGGTGCCACGCGCGATCCCGCGTTCACCTACAAGCTCGACATGAACATGCGCGCCGCCTCCAGCATCATCGCGCAGGACATGCATGTCGACGAGATGGTCCAGCACGGCCTGCGCTCGCGCTATGCCACGCGCGGCCGCTATTCCTGGCAGGAGGGCGCGCAGGGCCAGCTCAACCGCTGGCTGGTCAAGCGCTACCTCGAATGCCGCGATCGGATGGCGGGCGGCGGCGTCGCGACGGCGGCGGAGAGCGAGGCGGCCTGACCCTTCGGGCTTGAGTGCCCGCTACGTCATCTGACGGATTGCCGCGTTTTCGTCACGCGGTCGAATTGACCGGCGGGGCGGAGTTGACGAAAGTCCCCGCCGGTCGGGAACGGGCGACGCCGTTCCTCCGTCGGTCTGGATTGCGTCGGGGTTCGCGGCAATGCGCTTCACCACCAATGCCTATTCGCGCGAACAGCGCCGAGACGCCTGGCGTTTCGCGCTGCAACGCTGCTCGATCAATCTGATCGACGCCGACGAGAATCTCTATGGCGAGCTGGTGACCTTTACCGGCGGCGAGCAGATCCAGTTCGCGCGAGTCGCCGGCACGCCCGAAACCGTGGCGATCGATCTGCAGCAGGGCGCACCCTGCTTCTGGCTGGTCATGCTGCTGGAGGGCGCGGCGCAGGTCCGCACCGAAAGCGATCTGCTCGCCGTGGCGGAAGGCAGCATCATCTACGGCGGCAACAATCTGGGCGCGCAGATCAGCCTCGCCTCCGATCATCGCTTCCTGCTGGTCAAGGTGCCCCACGGCATCTCCGCGCTCAACGCCCGCACGCCCAGCCCCGCCGCCGTCGGCGTCCTGCCCGCCGATGCGGTCACCGGCCATCTGCTGTCGGGCATGCTCCGCTCGGTCGCGGACACGATCACCGAGATCAACGAGGATCAGATCCGCCCGGTCGTACTGGCGCTGCCCGAGTTCCTCGCGACCGCGATTCTCGATGGCGCGCCGACCAAGGCGCTGGGCGGTGCGGCCGGGGCTCGCGCGGCGGTGCTCGACCGCGTGTTCCAGACGATCGAGGCGCGGATGAGCGATCCGAACCTCAACATCCACCAGGTCGCCAGCGAACATGGCATCTCCGCCCGCTATCTCCAGAAACTGTTCGAGGCGCATGGCGAGAGCTTCGGCCAGCATCTCAAGCTGCGCCGGCTGGAACGCTGCCGCCTCGATCTCGGCAGCCCCCTTCATTCGCAGCGCTCGATCTCCGAGATCCTCTACCAATGGGGCTTCAACGATTCAGCCTCGTTCAGCCGCGCCTTCCGCGAGCGATACGGCGTCAGCCCGCGCGAGTATCGCAAGTCCGCCGCCGCGCCCGAAGGCCCGTCCGAAACGCCCCGTCGCGGGCGGCCCGGCACGCTGCGCGGCGCAGACGGCGATCGCGTCGAGGAAAATCCCGGCGAAGACTCCACCACGCTGCCAGCCACCCCGCCGCTCCGCGAGGTGCGCCACCACCATCTCGCCGTCTCGCCCGAGACGATCCACTGGGGATATTTCAGCCGCAACCTGAAACCGGTGCTGGAGGTGCGATCGGGCGATTACGTCACGATCGAGACGCTCACCCACCACGCCAACGACGATGCCGAACGCATGGTGGAGGGCGATCCCGGCGCGGAGAGCGTCTATCACTGGACGGCCGAACAGAAGGCGGTCAAGCGGCGCGGTGCCGGCCCCTATGACGCCTCCGCCTTCGGACGCGGCCATGGCGAGGGCTTCGGCGTCCATATCTGCACCGGCCCGATCGCGATCGAGGATGCCAAGCCCAATGACGTGGTCGAGGTCCGCTTCCTCGATATCGCGCCGCGCCTCAGCAGCAACCCGCGCTTCGCGGGTCGCAGCTTCGGCAGCAACGCCGCCGCCTATTGGGGCTTCCACTACAACGACCTGCTGACCGAGCCCAAGCCGCGGGAGATCGTGACGATCTTCGAGATCGAGAACGGCCATGGCCGCCCCTGCGCCCACGCCGTCTACAATTATCGCTGGACCCCGCAGACCGACCCGTCGGGCGTGGTCCATCCGCGCATCGACTATCCCGGCATTCCCGTCGACCACGCGACGATCGAGAAGAACTTCAACGTCCTGCGCGATGTCGAAATCCCGATCCGCCCGCATTTCGGCGTGGTGGCGTTGGCACCGGCGCATACCGATCTGGTCGATTCGGTGCCGCCCGGCAACTTCGGCGGCAATATCGACAACTGGCGGCTGGGGCCGGGGGCGAGCGTCTATCTGCCGGTGGCGGTCGCGGGCGGCTTGCTCTCGATCGGTGACCCCCATGCCTCGCAGGGAGATTCGGAACTCTGCGGCACCGCCATCGAATGCTCGATGACCGCCGTGGTGCAGGTGATCCTGCACCCGGCCAAGACCAGCTCGGCCATGATCCGCGATCTCGATTACCCGATGATCGAGACCCGCGACGAATGGGTGATCCTGGGCTTCAGCAACCCGGACTACCTCAAGGAATTCGGCGGCGACGCGCAGAGCGAGGTCTACAAGCGCTCCTCGCTCGACCTCGCGATGCGGGACACCTTCCGCAAGGCGCGGCGCTTCCTGATGACGGTCCGCTCGCTGAGCGAGGACGAGGCGATCGCGCTGCTTTCGGTCGGCGTCGATTTCGGCGTCAGCCAGGTCGCCAACGGCAACTGGGGCGTCCACGCGATCATCAAGAAGGCCCTTTTCACCAGCTGACGCTGATCTCCCGGAAGAGCGACCCCGCGATCAGGCCGGCATCGGCATCGCACCGCCAGTATCCGCGCCGGCCTCCGCACCCGCCTCGTCGAAATTGGGCAGCAGCGCCAGCAGCAGGATGCCCGCCGCCAGCGACAGCGCGATCGCGATCACCGATCCCGCATAGCTGCCCGTCCGGTCGAAGCCGAGGTCCATCAACGCCGGCGTGATCCCCTGCACCAGAATCACCACCGCATAGGTCGCGCCCACGATGCTGCCGTAATGGCGCATCCCGAAATAGCGCGAGATGAAATAGGGCAGCGCCGCATATTCCGCGCCGATCCCGATACCCAGCAACAGGCCCGCGAGCAGCAGCACCGGCGTGCCGGCCCCGAACTGCAGCAGCAGCACGCCACCGATCGCCGAAGCGAACATCGGCACGATCAGGCGCGGCGTCCGCATCCGATCGAGCAGATGGCCGGTGAAGATCTGCCAGCCGCCGCCGGTCAGCGCGAAGACCGCGACCACCACGGTCGCAAAGCCCAGGTCCACCCCACGATCGGTCAGCATCGGCACGACATGGGTGAAGACGGCGGTGATCCCGCCCGCCCCCGCCGCGATCGCGACCAGCATCAGCCAGAACACCCGCGTCCGCGCCGCCTCCGCCAGGGTCATGCCGGTCGCATCGTCCTGCCCGGTCTCGATCGCCCGTGCGCGATGCGGCGCTTCGCGGAGGAGGAGCAGCAGCGTCGGCACGCCCAGCAGCAGGATCAGCGCCCCGATCGCCAGATAGCCGCCGCGCCAGCCGAAGGCGGTCAGGAACACGCCCGCGACGATCGGCATGATCGTCGCCCCCGCGCCGTTGCCGAAGCCGGCCGTCACCCCCAGCATCAGTCCGCGCCGATCGTCGAACCAGTCGGCGACGATCTTGCAGAACATGGCACTGCCCGAGATCGCGCCGGCGATGCCGATCAGCGTGTAGATCGCATAATATTGCGCGACGCTGCCGTTCGCGAGCGCAAGCAGCGCCACCGAAAGCCCCAGCATCGCGATGCCCGTGATCAGCACCGGCCGCGACCCGAGCCGGTCGATCAGCTTGCCGACGAAGGGATAGGCGAGTGCGCTGACCACCGCGACCAGCCCCAGCACGCCCGACACCGTCGCCCGCCCCCAGCCGAACTCCTCGGCGATGGGGACGAGGAACACGCCGAAGGTGGCGCTGATCGTCGCGGTGATGCCGATCATGTTGCCGATCGTCGCCGCCACCGCCACGCCGGCAGCCTGTTTTCCGCGATAGGCGGCGTGATGTGCGCCGCGATAGGGTGAGCTGGCCATGATGCCTCCCGCCGTCCTGATCGGTGGAGTACACCGCAGCGCAGCACGGACCGAAAGGCCCTCCGGCCTCCGCGCAACTTTGCAGGCGCGGTCGATCAACAAACCGCCCGAGTTGATCCCAGCGGAATCGTTCCTATCAAGTCTGATGGTGTCTCGCGCCAAGACCGCGACGGATTTCCGCCGCTATCCGGTGAGGCACGCATTCTGGAGCCGACGATGACCACCCCCGATACCGCCGAATCAGCCACCGCCCAAACCACGATGCCGACCTATTTCATCCCGCATGGCGGCGGTCCCTGCTTCTTCATGGACTGGCGGCTGATGGGCGGTCCGGCGGATACCTGGGACAAGACCGCCGGCTGGCTGCGCGGCCTGATCGCGAGCCTGCCGGAGCGGCCCAAGGGCATCGTCGTCATCTCGGGCCATTGGGAAGAGCCGGTGTTCACCGTCTCCGCCGCCGCGAAGCCGGGAATGATCTTCGATTATTACGGCTTTCCCCCGCATACCTATCAGCTCAACTATCCGGCCCCCGGCGCGCCGGAACTCGCGCAGAAGGTCGCGTCGCTGCTCAAGGATGCCGGCCTGCCCGCCGCGATCAGCCAGGATCGCGGCTTCGACCATGGCGTGTTCGTGCCCTTCCTGCTGGTCGACCCGGAAGCGAGCATTCCCGTGGTCCCGCTGTCGCTCCGCTCGAACCTCGATCCGGCCGAGCACATCGCCGCCGGCCGCGCGCTCGAATCGCTGCGCGACGAGGGCATCCTGATCGTCGGCAGCGGCATGAGCTTCCACAACATGGGCGCGTTCCGCTCGCCCGCCGCGCTCGCCCCCTCGGCCCGCTTCGACGCCTGGCTGACCCAGGCGGTCGAGGCCGAGCCCGCCACCCGCTTCGACAAGCTGGCGCACTGGTCATCGGGCGACGCCGCGCGCCAGAGCCACCCGCGCGAGGAACACCTGCTGCCGCTGATGGTGGCGGCGGGGGCCGGCGGCGCGTCACCGGCGGTCAAGGCGTTCGGCGACAACGTCATGATGGCGGATATATCGGCCTTCCGCTTCGGCTGATGGCGGCTTGGGTGGCTGCAGGTTGGGAAAGCGGTCATCAACGCGTGACTACCTGCACCGCTCCGATAGGGGCGTAAGGCTCTTCATTCGCCAAGCTGGCTCGCCTTCGAAACCTTTTAGGCGACATGGGCTGCGTCTGGCCGAACAATTTTCAACCCGCCATGCATATCAATTGCAAATAGCCGAGCAAGCTCGCCATCCTTGTAGCGCCAGTCATTCCACGGAGTATAAAACTCGTCGAGGTCGAAAGTCCGGGAACAGTGGTCAACGGATATCATGATCGTGTGCTGCGGATCGGGCCAAGCGACTTTCTGCGCCTTGCCAGCATCTACGCTGTATTCTGTACCATTGCTGGCGATCGTAGCCCCCACCTCGCTCTGATTATCGATCATCAGGGTGACGGCTTTCGAGCAGGAACCAAGCGTAAAGGCGAGGCCGATGAGGAGAGCTAGGCGCATATTAGCAGGTCTAGCAGCAAACTGTCCGACCGCTATTGGGCGAAACCCGAAAACACCCCGCCCCGGCACCCCACCACACCCGCTTGCGCCCGCCCGCGGCTACTGTAGTCTGCGACGCAAAGATCGGGAGGATGCCGACGGGCCTGTTGAGGGAGCTCGCCATGCCCAGGATCGATTTCTGCGCAGACCATCTGCCCGTTTCCGCGCGCGCCCAGGCGTGGCGGACCGAGCTCAGCAACTTCGCGATCATGCCCAGCGTCGCCGACGGCGAATGCTTCACCGGGCGGGTCGAGCGATATCACTCGCCGCGTGGCTTCGGTTTCTCGATCCTGCAATCGGGGCCGCAGCGCCTCGTCTCCTTCAGCGAGACCGGCGCGGAGGCGGGCGACACCAGCTTCTGGGTGTCGATCGTGCTCGACGGGGCAGCGGCGATCGACCTTGCCGGCGGGCGGCTCGAACTCGCGCGTGGCGACATCGTCTATGGCAAGCGCGGCGCATCGGGCACGCTCGACGTGCGCACCGCCTTCCGCATGCTCAACGTCTCGATCCCCGCCGCCGTGCTGGCGCGATCGACGCTGGTTCCGCTCCCCACGCAGATGATGCGGCTGGCCGCCGATACCGGCGTCAACACCGTGCTCGGCGGGTTCCTGTCGGGGATCGCCACCGCGCTCGACCGCATCGACGATCAGGCCAGCCAGGCGATCGAAGGCGCGCTGGTCCAGCTCGTGATCAACAGCCTGTTCGATGGCACCGGCATTCCCGCGCTCGGCGGCCTGGCGTCTTCGCGCGCCGCGCTCCTGCGCCGCATCTGGCAGAGCATCGAGGCGCGGCTGGGCGACAGCGATCTCTCACTGGCCGACATCGCCGCCGAACAGCGGCTGTCGGTGCGCTACATCCAGCAGCTGTTCGAGGAGAACGGCCAGTCTTTCCGGGGCTATCTGCGCCGCCGCCGGCTGGAGCATTGCTGCGAGGATCTCGCCAATCCGATCAACGGCAATCTTTCGATCACGGAGATCTGCCTGCATCGCGGCTTCGGCGACAGCGCCTCGTTCAGCCGCGCCTTTCGCGACGCTTATGACTGCACGCCGAGCGCCTATCGCCGGCGCGCGATCAGCCGCCACCACGACCCCAAGAACCGGCTGCGGGGGGTGACGCTGGGGGTGGCGTGACCGGCCCCGGCGCATGGCAATTTAATGAGCGCCAGCGATCAAGAACCGCGCCGCGCCGATCCTAAGCTGCCCGGACACACAGCAAGCAAGCGGGCAGAGGACGGCAACATTGGTCGACGCACCCACCACGACGAAATTCGGCCTCCCCTCCGATCATGGCGGGCGCGATCTCGGCGTCTTCATGCCGATGGCTAACGGCGGCTGGATCCTCTCGAAGAACTCGCCCCGGCTCGACGGATCCTATGACTACAACCGCAAGGTGGCGAAGCTGGCCGACAAGATCGGCCTCGACTTCATCATGGCGATGGCGAAGTACCGCGGCTACGGCGGCGAGATCGAGCAATGGCGCTACACCCTCGATTCCCCGATGATGATGGCCGCGCTCGCGGATGCGACGAGCAAGGTGAAGGTGTGGGCCACCGTGCACACCCTGCTCCAGAACCCGGCCGTGACCGCCAAGATGATCGCGACGCTCGATCAGATCAGCAACGGCCGCGCGGGCCTGAACGTCGTCACCGGCGCGTACAAGGGCGAATTCGCGCAGATGGGCGCGTGGCCAGAGGGCGTCGATCATGACGAACGCTATGTCCTCGCGACCGAATGGATCCAGGCGATCAAGGCGCTGTGGACCGAGGAGTCGGTGACGATGGACGGCAAGTATGTCCATCTCGACGATTGCATGTCCGATCCCAAGCCGAAGGAACGCCCCTTCCTGGTCTGCGCCGGCACCTCGAAGGCGGGGATCAGGTTCACCGCGAACGAGATGGACGCGCTGTTCCTGTCGGGCGGCGACACGCCCGCGCTCGCCAAGGCCAGCCGCGAGGCCAAGGCGGGCGCGCTGGAATACGGCCACGCCATCCGCACCTATTCGATGATGACCGTCGTGCTCGACGAGAGCCTGGCCGCGGCCGAGGCGACCGCCGAGCATTACCGCGCCGGGCTCGACGAGGAGGCGCTGAAGGGTATGATGCGCGCATATGGCTTCCTCGATGTCGAAAAGGGCGGCGTCGAGAACGAGTTCGTCAAGAAGAGCCGCTCGACCTTCATGACGCCGACCGTGCTCGGCACGCCGGAGATTGTGATCGAGCGGCTGACCGAGATCTTCAGCGAAACCTCGCTCGACGGGCTGATGCTGATCTTCCCCGATTACGTCAGCGCGATGCCAGTGTTCGGCGAGAAGGTGCTGCCGGCGATCCGCGAGCGCTTCCCCGCGAAGCTGCCGGAGGCCGCGCATGTCTGAGACCGACATCCCGCATCTGGGCGACATCCCACATCTGGACGACATCGCCGGCATGGTCGATCCCGCGAAGACCGCGCTGATCGTGGTCGACGTGCAGGTCGATTTCGCCTCGCCCGAGGGGCTTCTCGGCCGAGTCGGGGTCGACATGTCGCCGGCGGTGGCGGTGATCGACAACATCAACGCGATGATCGCCGCCGCGCGCCATGCCGGTGCCACCGTCGGCTTCATGCGCGTCGTCACCCGGCCGGAAACCGACTCGCCGATCCTGACCACCTGGATGGAACGGCGCGGGCGCGCGGGCGGCGAGGCGATCTGCCGGACAGATACCGGCGGCGCGGACTATTATGGCGTCACGCCCGAACCCGGCGACATCGAGATCGAGAAGCTCAAATATTCGAGCTTCTGGGGCACCGACCTCGACGCTCAGCTCCGCGCCAAGGGCATCGACACGCTGGTGATCGCGGGCATCACCACCGATTGCTGCGTCGATTCGACGACGCGCGACGCCTTCCACCGCGACTATCACGTGTTCGTCGTCTCGGATGGCTGCACCGCCTATGACGACGGGCTGCACGGCTGGGCGCTGCGATCGATGAGCGAGCATTGTGCGCTGCTCGTCACCTCGGACACCGTCGTGAAGGCCTGGTCGTGAGGCTGACCTACCAGACCTTCCTCGCGCACGATGTCGCGTCGCTCGCGCAGTTCTACATCGACGGGCTCGGGCTGGAAGAGGTCGAGGCGTCGCGCGACCATCGCTACCGCGAGGTGAAGGCCGGCGGCTGCATGATTGGCTTCGCGCATGAGGGCGCACGGGCGATGACCAATCTCGAAGAGGATGGCGCGCCGAGCGGCACCCGATCGCTGGTGACCTTCGATGTCGGCGACACCGCCGCCGTCCAGCCCGCGATCGACCGCGCGGTGGCGGCGGGCGCGACGCTCGTGAAGCCGCCCTATGACAGCTTCTTCGGCCAGCATCAGGCCGTGCTCAAGGATCCGGAAGGCAATGCCTTCCGCCTGTCGGCGGCGATCGGTTCATGATCGTCTACACCCCGCCCAGAGCCGCCGATCACATCCCGATGATCGATCTCGCCGGCAGTTTCGACGATGGCGCATGCCGCGCCGACGTGGCGTGGCAGATCCACAAGGCCTGTCGCGAGACCGGCTTCTTCTACGTGACCGGCCATGGCGTGCCGGCGGAGGTGATGGACGGGCAGATCGCGCAGGCGCGCCGCTTCTTCGCGCAGCCCGAGGCGGTCAAGCGGACGGTCGACATCGCGCATTCGGATTGCCGGCGCGGCTATGAATCGGCCGGTCTTCAGGTGCTCGATCCCGGATCGCCCGCCGACCTGAAGGAAAGCTTCATGCTGGCGCGCGACCTGCCCGACGATCACCCCTATATCCTGGCGAAGGTGCCGCATCAGGGGCGCAACCTCTGGCCCGCCGACCTGCCCGGCTTTCGCGAACAGATGCTCGCTTATCAGGCGGAGATGATTCGGCTCGGTTCGCATATCATCGGCCTGCTGGCGCAATCGGTCGACCTGCCGTTCGATCATTTCGCCGATGGGCTGGCCGAGCCGCAATGCGGCGTTCGCCTGCTGCGCTATCCGCCCCAGCCGGCGGAGGGCGACTTCAACCGGCTGGGCGCTGGCGCGCATAGCGACTGGGGATCGATCACGATCCTGATGCAGGAGGATGTCGCCGGGCTCGAGGTGCTCAACGCCGACGACGAATGGATCCTGGCCGAGCCGATCGCTGGTAGCTTCGTGATCAACATCGGCCAGATGATGGAGCGGTTCACCGCCGGCCTCTACCGCGCCAACCTCCACCGCGTCCGCAACAACACAGCCGACCGCGATCGCCATTCGGTGGCGACCTTCTTCGAGCTCGACCCGCTCTACCGGATGCGGCCGGCCCCGACCTGCGCGGCGAACGACGACGACCAGGAACAGCCGATGACCATCGGCGAACATATCGAAGCGATGGCGAGGCAAAGCTATGGCGGTTGAAGCCGCAATCCCCACCCCGGTCGACCTGCTGATCCGCAACGCGTGGATCGTGACGATGGACGCGGAGCGCCGCATCTATCGCGACGGCGCGATCGCGGTGAGGGGCGATCGCATCCACATGGTCGGCCCCGCCGCCGAGGTGGCGGCAGCGGTCGACGCGCGCGAGGTGATCGACGGCAGCCGCTTCGTCGTCACGCCCGGCTTCGTCAACTGCCACATCCACATCACCGGCGAGCCGATCACGCGCGGCTACATCCCCGACGATACCGACTGGGCGACCAATGTGTTCGACTGGCTGGTGCCGACCTATATGGCGCAGACACCCGAGGAGGAGCGGCTGTCCGCCCAGTTCGCGGCGCTGGAGATGCTACGCACCGGCACGACCTGCTTCATCGAGGCCGGCACGATCCTCGATCTCGCGCCCGTGTACGACGGTCTCGCCGAGATCGGCATCCGCGCGCGCATCGGCCAGTGGCTGCAGGACCGCGCCTTCGCGCCTGACGAGGATCAGGCTGCGATGACCGCCGCCGCGATCGCGACGATGGAGCGTACGCTCGATCGCTATCCCTCCGCCGGTGATCCGCTGATCGCGGCCTGGCCCAATCTCGTCGGCCATTCGGTGATCACCGACGATCTTTGGCAGGCCGCCAGCGCGATCGCGCGCGAGCGCGGTCTCGGCGTTTCGGCGCATATGAGCCCCGATCTCGCCGATCCCGAATATTATCTGGCGACCGCCGGCCGCCGCCCGATCGCGCATCTCGATGCGCTGGGCGTGCTGGGGCCGCATCTCTCGCTGACCCATGCGATCTTCCTCGACGACGACGAGGTGGCGCTGCTCGCCGCGAACGGCGTCAACGTCACCCATTGTCCGATGACCGCGATGAAGGGAGCCTATGGCGCGACCCATTCGGGCAAGTTCCCCGAGATGGCCGCGGCTGGCGTCAACATCCAGCTCGGCACCGACGGCAACAACAACGGCAACGCATCGGACATGATGCGCGCGATGTTCGTGACGGCCGGCATCCACAAGGATTCGCGCCGCGACGCCAGCCTCTTCTCGGCCTACAAGGTGCTTGAATGCGGCACGATCAACGGTGCGGCGGGCGCACAGATGTCCCACCTGATCGGATCGCTCGAACCCGGCAAGAAGGCCGATTTCGTCCTCCACGATCGTGACCGGCCCGAATGGGTTCCGTTGCTCAACGTCGTCAACCAGCTGGTCTATTCGGCCGACGGGCGCGGTGTCCACAGCGTCTGGGTGGACGGACGCCGGGTGGTGAAGGATTATCGCTCGACGCTGATCGACGAGGAGCGGCTCTTTGCCGAGATCGAGCGCGTCAGCGGCGGCATCATCGCACGCGCCGGGAAGACGGTCCCCTGCGCATGGCCGGTCCTGTGACCCATCGATCGTCGAACGGGAGCCGGCCATGACATTGCACGGACGCGCGCGTTTCCTCGTCCTCGCGGCGCTGAGCCTGCTCTATTTCCTGTTGATGGCATCGACCTTCAATTCGCTGGGCCAGGTGCTGCCCTTCATGGTCACCGACCTGTCGATGAACTGGGCGGAGGCCGGCTTCGGCTTCACGCTGCTGGGCATCGCCTGCGGCGCGGCGAGCCTCGGGCCGGCGATGCTGAGCAGGCGTGCGGGCCATGGCGCGACATTGCTGGTTGGCACGCTGCTGCTGGTCGCGGGCTTCGCCGCGCTGGCGATGGCCGAAAGCGTGCTCGCCTACCATGTCGGTACGATCCTGCTCGGTCTCGGCTACTGCTTCTGCGGCACCGTGCCGAGCGTCCACATCATCACCAACACCTTCGATCGGCGATCGACCGCGCTGGGCGTCTATTTCACCTCGGGCAGTCTTGGCGCGGTCGCGGGGCCGCTGATGTTCCTCGCCTCGAACGAGTTGCTCGGCGGATGGCGTATCTACTGGGTGCTTTGCGGCGTCGCGAGCGCGCTGCTCGGCCTGTTCGCCGTACTGACCGCACCGGGCCGGCAGCACGAGACCACCGCAGCCGAGACCACGACCAGCGAAAACCGTGGCGAGATCGAATGGACGGTTCGGTCCGCTCTCTTCACCTCGCAATTCTGGGTGATCGTCGCCGCCTATACCGGCTGCCTGCTCGTCAACACCACCGTCCACGGCTTCGCCTTCCAGCACCTGCTGGAGAACGGCCAGTCCAAGGCGACCGCCACCGGACTGATCAGCCTTGCCGCGCTGGTCGGCGCGGTGGGGGCCGCCGCCGCCGGCATGATCGGCGAAAAGGTCGACGGTCGGCGGCTCACCATCCTGTCGCTGGCCGCGCTCACCCTCACCTCGGCCAGCCTGATGGTGGTCCATAGCTGGTTCTTCCTCGGCCTGTTCGCGGTCAGCATGGGCGTCGGCCTCGGCTTCAGCTATGTCAGCACCGCGATGCTGATGCAGGATTATTTCGGCCGCCGCGCGAGCCTGGAGCTGTATTCGATCATGGCAGCGATCTCGACGCTCGCGGCGCTCGGCCCGGGCCTCGGGGGCATTCTGCGCGACAGCACTGGCAACTTCATCGGTGTGTTCGCCGCCCTGGCGGTCATCGACGCGGTCCTGCTGGTCGCTGTGGTCGCGATGCGCCGCCCGAGCCCTGCAGGGCAGCCCGCCTCGGCGCTCGGCTGAGCACCGCACAGCAATTTCTGCTACGCGGTCGAACAAGATGCCCGTCCCTTCCGGTGGCATCACCGTCTAGGAGAAACCCGCCAGCAGTCTGGCCAGGAGCAGCATAGATGTCCGTGATCGACGCCCCCGCCCCGGTAACCACCCGCGCCGCATGGCGTGGTGACCGGCTCTCCCAGAGCGAGGAATGGGTGTACCAGCTCTCCGCCGCGCAGCTTGAAGAGCTCGAACAGCTCGGCATCCGCTTCGTCGAGGACGATCCCGATCTCCGCACCGTCCAGGCGGAGGACTATCCCCTCACCCTGTGCGAGGCGGCCGCCGCCGAATGGCGCGAGGAGGTCGATTTCGGGCGCGGCTTCGTGCTGGTGCGCGGCCTGCGGACCGAGCTCTATTCGGACGCGCTGTCGGCGGCGATCTACTACATCCTCGGCCTCCACATGGGCGATCCGTTCCGCCAGAACGAGATGGGCGACCTGATCGATCATATCTACGCCACGTCTGACAAGACGATGGACGATCCGACCGCGCTCTCTTCCAAGGTCCGAGACCAGCTCGTCTACCACTCCGACAGCTCGGACATCGTGTCGCTGATGTGCCTGCGCCCCGCCAAGTCGGGCGGCGCATCGTGCCTCGTCTCGGGCGCGGAGATCTACAACGAGATCGTGCGCCGCCGCCCCGATCTCGCCCCGCTCCTGCTCGAGCCGTTTCACTGGGACTGGCGGCGGCAGGATCACGAATCGCCCGCCAACACCTATGTCTCGCCGATCGTCAGCATGAAGGACGGCGTGTTCTCGATGTATGCGGGGTCGCTCTACATCCTGACCGCGCAGGAATATCCCGGCGTGCCGCAGCTGACCGACGACCAGAAGGAAGTGCTCCGCCTGTTCGACGAGATCACCTATGAGCAAGGCATGGCGATCGAGATGGATTTCCGCCCCGGCGACATCCAGTGGCTGTCGAACTACGCCGCGCTCCACGCGCGCACCGGCTTCGACGACTATCCCGAGCCGCAGCGTCGCCGCCATCTGCTGCGCCTCTGGCTGAGCAGCAAGACCGATCGGCCGGTGGTCGCCAATTTCGGCCGCAACGTCGTCCAGACCCGTGCGACTCCCCGCAACGGCGGGGCGGAGCATCCCGAAGCGCAGTTCCACGTCCGCGACGCGGCGGTGCCCCGGCTGATCTCCTGAGGCGGCAGGATGGTCAGCGCGCGCGAAGAATGCGGGCGCTGACCTCCGCCGCTCTCGCCGCGAGCTCATCCTCGTCGATCAGCGTGCTGCGCCCGTCGCGCACCACGATCCGGCCGTCGACCACGACATCGCGAACGCTGCGCCCGTCGGTGCCCCAGATCAGGTTGAGATCGGGTCGCCCGGCCGGTCGCCAAGATGGAACCCGCGTGTCGTGGAGCACGATGTCGGCGCGCTTGCCGATCTCGATCGATCCGATCCGGTCCGCCATGCCGACCGCCTCGGCACCCCGGATCGTGATGAGATCGAGCCCCGTCGCGGCGGTGACCGAGCGCGGATCCATCTCCATATCGCGCGCGAGGCCGACCGCGAGGACGGCGGCGCGATACATGTCGCCGATGTCGCCCGCATTGACCGAATCGCAGCCCAGCGCGACCCGCCCGCCACGCCGGATCATCGCGGCATGGCGGCCTGCCCGCGTCACCCCCTGCGCCAGCCGCAGATAGGCCCAGGGGCAATAGGCGACCGCCGTGCGCGTATCGAGGAGCAGTTCCAGCTCGGCCTCGTCGATCCACACCGCATGGGCGAGCAGGAGATGCGGCCCGAGCACGCCGATCTTGTTCAGATGCTCGGCCGGCCGCAGCCCGGAACGCTTGCGATAGCCATCGACATCCGCCTCCGTCGGCGAGAGATGGAAGGTCAGGCCGCAGCCCTTTTCGCGCGCAAGCGCAGCCACGCCCTCGAGCAGATCGTCGGAGGCGAGATCGTGGCCGACGAGCGTCGCCCATCCCTCCACCATGCCGCCCGGAGGATAGGCTTCGACCAATTCGCTCTGCAACGCCAGCACCTCGCCCGCCGGCGCGGCGAAGGGCAGTCCCTCGGTATCCCAGCCCCAGCGCCCCACCGTACCCCGGATGCCCGCGCGCAGCATCGCGCCCGCCACCGCGTGCGGATGCGCGACGGTGCCCGCCTCGATCACGGTCGTGGTGCCGTAGCGGAGGCATTCGACCGCCGTCAGCAACGACGAAAGCTCGTCATCCTCCGCCGTGAGCCCGGCGTGGATCGGCGTCGCCCATTCGAAGATCGCCTCGTCCGAGCTGATCCCGTCCGGGATGGCGCTGCGCACCAGCGGATCGGCGGTGAGATGGTGGTGCGCGTCGATCGCGCCGGGCACCACGACGCAGCCCGAGGCGTCGAGGCGCTCGGCCGCCTGCCACCGCGCGGCGATATCCGATCGATCGCCGACATCGACGATCGCCCCGTCCACCACCGCGATCGCGCCATCGGCGATGATCTTCCGGTCGCGATCCTGCGTCACGATCGTGCCGCCCGTGATCAACAGGTCTGCGGTGCCCTGGGGATGTTCAATCATGTCAGGCGGGCTCCGCTATGGGCTGGGGTCGACCGATCAGCAGGACCGCGACGGCGATGGGCAGGAGCAGGATGCCGAAGGCGCCGAGCGCGGGCGAAAAACCCCAACCGTTGTCCGCCATCACGCCCGCCAGCCACGGCCCTACCGCCGAGGCCCCCGTCGCCATCCAGATCGCCGCCAGCGCGGTCGATCCACCGGCATTGCCGAAATACTCGACCAGCAGCACCGCGATGGCCAGCGTCGTGACGCTCCAGCCGATGCCGAACAGCGGCGCGAACAGGTAAAGCTCCCACAGATCCTGCGCGCCCGCGATCAACAGCATGCCCGCCGTGGTCATCACGAGCGAGACCGCCAGGATCAGCCGGGGTGACAGCCGCTGCGTGAGGAAACCCGACACGCCGATCCCCAGCGCCCCGATCAGGCCCTGGATGCCCAGCAAACTCGCGGCAAGGTCGCCGTCCCAGCCACGGGCCACCAGATGGGCAGGCGCGGTGCTGGAGATCGTCATCACGCAAAGCTGCGTGAAAACCATCGCCGCCGCCAGCACGAGGAAACGGGGCGAAGCGAGCATCGCGCCGAGCCCAGGACCAGACCCGCTGCCACCGCTCCCCTGCCGGGCGGTTTCCGGTGGCTCGCGAACGGCGACCGCGCAGATCACCGCGATGATCGCGGCAACCCCGGCCATCACCGTCCAGAAGCCCCGCCAGCCGAAGGCGGAGGAAATCAGCGCCTGCGCGATCGGCGGCCCGAGCGCGCTGCCGAAGGTGCCGAGCATCAGGTA
>Ga0160461_1000782_pt1 | contig 17103 bp, 14 predicted proteins | sample HID1975I_E6MG_FD_108266 | JGI IMG/M metagenome (GOLD analysis project Ga0160461, IMG submission 108266) | Enriched soil microbial communities from UW Madison campus, WI, USA - HID1975I_E6 MG | ecosystem: Environmental > Terrestrial > Soil > Unclassified | place: USA: Madison, Wisconsin...
AAAGCGAAAACCCGGCCAGTTGCGCCGCCAGCGGCGCGCGACCATCCGCTCGCCCGGTCGCGCCGCATCGTCGAGGATCACCGCGCCCCCCGGCGTGATCGCCCCGAACACCGCCTCGGCCGCACCGCGCCCGAGCGGGTGCAGGAACCATGGCGGGCCATCGACGATCACCAGGTCGATCCGGTCGGGCAGCGGCCCATGGTCGTACCAGTAACCGGGCAGGCCCTCCGGCGCGGCGACCAGCGGCACCGCGTGGACGTCGGCATGGAGGCCATGGCGCGCAAGCTGGTCGCGGGTGTGCTGCGCGAAGGCCGCGTCGGCATCGAAGCTGATCAGCCGTCCGCCGCCGATCCGCTGCAGGCAATGCGCGGCGACCAGCGTCGAAAGCCCGCCGCCGAATTCGACGATCATGCGCGGCCGATGATCCAGGATGCGATCGGCGATCGCCAGCAGCGTATCCGAATCCGCGCGCCAGCTGCCCAGCGTCCCGAAGGTATCGGCGGGGAGCCCCGTGCGCTCGATCAGCGCGGCCCGGCTGTCCTCGCCGCCGCCGCCCAGGCTGCGCAGCAGCCAGGGCCAGGTGATCGCGCCGAAGCTGCCGACAGTCGCCTTGTCGGACGCGTTGCGCAGCCAGCCGCGCAGCCGCTCGCGGTTCCAGTAAGCCTCAACGGCCCGTTCGCCGGGGTTGCTGATAACGCCTCCGAGCCTTCGCGATCCCGACCGCTGGATGCCGGGGTCGGCTAACGCGGTCAATCACCAATGGATTATGCGCGTTCCGGTAAGGCGACGAACCGAAGTTCCTCCCCTGAAAGGGGAGGGGGACCGCCGAAGGCGGTGGAGGGGGCGGGCCGCAGGCGCTTGCCTTTCGAACAGCAGCGCCAGCGGCACCGCCCCTCCGTCATCGCTCCGCGATGCCACCTCCCCGTGCCGGGGAGGAGCTTCGCCGATCAATCCGCGAAGGGATCGCGGACGAGGATGGTGTCGTCGCGCTCGGGGCTGGTGGAGACCAGCGCGACCGGGCACTGGATCAGCTCCTCGACGCGGCGGATGTACTTGATCGCCTGTGCGGGCAGATCGGCCCAGCTGCGCGCGCCGGCGGTCGATTCGTGCCAGCCCTCGATCGTCTCGTAGACCGGCTCGACCCGCGCCTGATCGGCCGCGTGCGGCGGCAGATAGTCGTAATGCCGGCCGTCGATGGTGTAGCCGGTGCAGATGCGCAGCTCGTCGAACCCGTCGAGCACGTCGAGCTTGGTCAGCGCGATGCCGGTGATGCCCGATACCGCCGCCGATTGCCGCACCAGCACCGCATCGAACCAGCCGCAGCGGCGCTTGCGCCCGGTGACGGTGCCGAATTCATGGCCGCGCACGCCCAGCCGCTCGCCGGTGTCGTCGGTCAGCTCGGTCGGGAACGGGCCGGAGCCGACGCGCGTGGTGTAGGCCTTGACGATGCCGAGCACGAAGCCCGCCGCCGACGGGCCGAGCCCCGATCCGCCCGCCGCCGTCCCCGCGATCGTGTTCGACGAGGTGACGAAGGGATAGGTGCCGTGATCGACGTCGAGCAGCACGCCCTGCGCGCCCTCGAACAAGATGCGGTCGCCGCGCTTGCGCGCTTCGTTGAGCGTCAGCCACACCGGCTTGGCGAAGGGCAGGATGAAGCCCGCGATCTCGGCCAGCTCGGCCATCAGCCCCTCGCGGTCGATCGGCTCGACGCCGAAGCCGGCGCGCAGCGCGTTGTGATGCGCGAGCAGGCGATCGACCTGCGGCGCGAGCCCGTCGAGATGCGCGAGGTCGCACACCCGGATCGCGCGCCGGCCGACCTTGTCCTCATAGGCCGGGCCGATGCCGCGCCGCGTGGTGCCGATCTTGCCCGCCCCGCTCGCATCCTCGCGCAACCCGTCAAGGTCGCGGTGGAAGGGCAGGATCAGCGGGCAGGTCTCCGCGATGGCGAGGTTGTCGGGCGTGATCGTCACGCCCTGCCCGCCGAGCTTGGCCACTTCGTCGCGGAAATGCCAGGGATCGAGCACGACGCCGTTGCCGATCACCGACAGCGTGCCCCGCACGATGCCCGAGGGCAGCAGGCTGAGCTTGTAGGTCTTGTCGCCGACGACCAGCGTATGACCGGCGTTGTGGCCGCCCTGGAAGCGCACGACGCAGTCCGCCTTGCTGGCGAGCCAGTCGACGATCTTGCCCTTGCCCTCATCGCCCCACTGGGCGCCGATCACGGTCACATTGGCCATTGGATACGAATCTCCGCCTGCCGGGCGGATCCAGGCCGCCCTTCGACAGGACTCGGCGACCGGACTTTCCAATTCAGGCTCGGGGAGCCCATTGCGCGGTGGCAGATGCCTTGGACGAGGCTGATCGTCAAGCGTCTGATCCTCCCCATGCGCAGCATGGGGAGGGGGACCGCCGACCGCAGGTCGGTGGTGGAGGGGAATTGCTCGACACTACGGCTGTCGCAACGCCGCTGGCGCGGCCCCCCTCCACCGCTTCGCGGTCCCCCACCCCATCCTGGGGATGGGGAGGATGAATATCCTCAGATCGCCACCACCTCGTCGCCCGCCAGCCGGTGCGAACAGCCGAGCGCCACCGGATCGTCGCCGTCCGAAAGCTGCGCGATCGTCACCCAGCCCTCGGCGCGCAACGCCCGCGCGGCGGCCGCGTCGCCGCCGATCGGTACGAACACGCGCCGTGCCTCGACCACGCCCAGCCCCGCATCGACCAGCGGATCGAGGAACAGCGAGAAGCCGACCGCCGCCTCCTCCCGCCCGTCGGGGTGGACGACGGTATAGGTGCCGCCCCGCCCGATCTCGCCGGACAATCCGCGCGCAAAGAGCGAGAAGCCGAACCAGCTCTGATATTCGAAGCCATGCCGCTCGGTCGGATCGAGCGTCAGCGTCGCGCGCGCCGCGCAGGCATCGGCGATCGCCTCGACCGAATCGAGCCGCGACGCGAGCCCCGCCTCCGCATCGATCGCGCGCAGCCGGGGCAGCGCGGTGCCGATCGGCCCGGCCGCCGCGATCAGCGGCAGATATGCCTCCGCGCCCAGCGCGGCGAGGCCGCCGGCATCCTTCGAATCGAGCAGGTCGCGCACCGCGCCGGCATGCGCGGGCGGCAACGGCATCGGCCCGGCGGCCAGCGTCTCGACCAGATCGGGCAGCGTCAGGTCGATGGTCACGCCGGTGACGCCCGCCGCCTCCAGCGCGTCGAGCGCGACCCCGATCAACTCGATCGCGGCGGCCACGCTGTCGCTGCCGATCAGCTCGGCGCCCGCCTGGATCATCTCGCGCTCGGGCCGCAGCTGGGTCGCGCGCAGCTTGAGCACCGGGCCGCCGTAAGCGAGCCGCAACGGACGCGGATGGTGCCCCATCCGCGTCGTCGCGATCCGGCCGACCTGTGCGGTGATGTCCGGCCGCAGCGCCAGCGTGCGCTGGGACACCGGATCGACGAAGCGCAGCAGATCCTGCGCCCCCGCCGATTTCAGCCGCCCGACCAGCCCCTCCTCGAACTCCGCCAACGGCGGCAGCACGCGCGCATAGCCATGCCGCCCGATCGCCACGATCACCCGATGCAACAACCGCGACGCCGCCTCCGCCTGGGGAGGGAGGCGGTCGCGCAGCCCTTCGGGCAGCAGGCCGGGGGAGATGGTCACGCCCAAGTCCCCCTCCCCCCTCGGGGGGAGGGTCGGGGTGGGGGGGGAGTCGTGGCGAGAGCGTCGGCGATCACGGCGCACACGCCCTCGATATTCCCGATCACATCGGCATTCGTGAAGCGGATCACCCGATATCCCTGTCGTTCGATGAACATGGTTCGGGCGGCGTCATACTCCACCTGACCCGCATGTGTATCCCCATCGATCTCGATCACGAGGTTTGCCGATGGTGCGGCGAAATCGGCGATGTAGCTGCCGATTATCGCCTGGCGCGTGAAGCGCGCGCCCTCGAAGCGCTTCCCGCGCAGGATCGACCAGAGCCTCGCTTCGGCAGGTGTGGGGTTGGACCGCATCGCGCGAGCGCGCGCCTTGAGCGTTTCGTCCGTCTGCACGGTCCCCCCCCCCACCCCGGCCCTCCCCCCGAGGGGGGAGGGAGTTCTCTGTTATGCCACCATCAGAACCGCAGCGCCTTCACCGTCTTCACGCCGGGCAGCTTGCAGACTTCCCACAGCAGCGGTTCGGCGACCGGCTGGTCGACCGAGAGCAGCAGCACCGCCTCGCCGCCGGCTTCGCGGCGGCCGAGGTGGAAGGTGCCGATGTTGACCTCCGCCTGGCCCAGCGTCGTGCCGATCCGGCCGATGAAGCCCGGCGCGTCCTCGTTGACGACATACAGCATCGTCCCGTCGAGATCGGCCTCCACCTTGATGCCGAACATCTCGACAAGGCGCGGCTGGGTGTTGCCGAACAGCGTGCCCGCCACCGATCGCTCGCCTTCGCTCGTCTGCACCGAGACGCGGATCAGCGTGTGGTAATCGCCTTCGCGGTCATGGCGCACCTCGCGGACGTCCAGCCCGCGCTCGCGCGCCAGGAACGGCGCGTTGACCATGTTCACCGTGTCCGAATAGACGCGCATCAGCCCGGCCAGCACCGCGCCGGTGATCGGCTTGGGGTTCAGCTCGGCGGCCGCCCCCTCGACCTCGATCGAGATGCCCGACAGCGCGTCATGCGCGAGCTGGCCGACCAGCGAGCCGAGCTTTTCGGCCAACGCCATGTACGGCTTCAGCTTCGGCGCTTCCTCGGCCGACAGCGACGGCATGTTGAGCGCGTTGGTGACGCCGCCCGACACCAGGAAATCGGCCATCTGCTCGGCGATCTGGATCGCGACGTTGACCTGCGCCTCGGTGGTGGACGCCCCCAGATGCGGGGTCGAGACGAAGCCGGGCGTGCCGAACAGCGGGCTCGCCTTGGCCGGCTCCTCGACGAACACGTCGAGCGCGGCACCCGCGACCTGACCCGCATCGAGCGCGTCCTTCAGCGCCGCCTCGTCGATCAGCCCGCCGCGCGCGCAGTTGATGATGCGCACGCCCTTCTTGGTCTTGGCCAGCGCCTCGCGGCTCAGGATGTTGCGGGTCGCGTCGGTCAGCGGCGTGTGCAGCGTGATGAAGTCGGCCCGCGCCAGCAGGTCGTCCAGCGCGACTTTCTCGACACCCATCTCGATCGCGCGTTCCGGCGTCAGGAAGGGGTCATAGGCGACGACCTTCATCTTGAGGCCCAGCGCGCGATCGGCGACGATCGACCCGATATTGCCCGCGCCGATCAGGCCCAGCGTCTTGCTGGTCAGCTCGACGCCCATGAAGCGGTTCTTCTCCCACTTGCCCGCCTGGGTCGAGGCATCGGCCTCGGGCAGCTGGCGGGCGAGCGCGAACATCAGCGCGATGGCATGTTCGGCGGTGGTGATCGAGTTGCCGAAGGGCGTGTTCATCACGACGACGCCCTTGGCCGAGGCCGCCGGGATGTCGACATTGTCGACGCCGATGCCGGCGCGGCCGACGACCTTCAGATTGGTCGCGGCTTCCAAGATCTCCTTGGTCACCTTGGTCGAGCTGCGGATCGCGAGGCCATCATACTCGCCGATGATCGCGATCAGCTCTTCCTTGGTCTTGCCGGTGATCTCGTCCACCTGCACGCCGCGCGCGCGGAAGATCTCGGCGGCCTTGGGATCCATCTTGTCGGAAATGAGGACTTTGGGCATGACGAATAGCCTTTCCTGCTATTCGTCATCCTGACGAAGGTCAGGATCTCGTGCCGCAAGCGGGCCGCCTGAGGAGCGAGATCCCAGCCTCCGCTGGGATGACGTTCAATTCAATTCGGGAGAGATTTCAGCCGCGCGCCTTCGACCAGGCCCAGTCGAGCCAGGGGCCGAGCGCCTCGACGTCCGCGGTGTCGACGGTCGCGCCGCACCAGATGCGCAGGCCCGGCGGGGCATCGCGATAGCCCGCGACGTCATAGGCCGCGTCCTCGTTCTCGAGCAGCGAGGCGATCTTCTTGACCAGCGCCAGCTTCGCCTCGTCGTCGAGGCCGGTCACGGCCTCCTCGGCGAACTTCAGGCAGACCGAGGTGTTCGACCGGCTGGCCGGATCGGCCGCGAGATGATCGATCCACGGCGTGGCGGAAACCCAGGCGTCGATCGCGGCGGCATTGGCGTCCGCGCGTTCGAACAGCGCGGAAAGCCCGCCGATCTCCTTGGCCCATTCGAGCGCGAAGATGTAGTCCTCGACCGCGAGCATCGAGGGCGTGTTGATCGTCTCGCCCTTGAAGATCCCCTCGATCAGCTTGCCGCCTTTGGTCATGCGGAAGATCTTGGGCAGCGGCCAGGCCGGGACGTAGCTTTCCAGCCGCTCGACCGCGCGGGGGCCGAGGATCAGCACGCCATGCGCGCCCTCGCCGCCCAGCACCTTCTGCCAGGAGAAGGTGACGACATCGAGCTTGTCCCACGGGATGTCCTGCGCGAAGCAGGCCGAGGTCGCATCCGCGATCGTCAGGCCTTCGCGGTCGTCGCGGATCCAGTCGCCATTCGGCACGCGCACGCCCGAAGTCGTGCCGTTCCAGGTGAAGACGACATCGGTCGACTGGTCGATCGCGGCCAGGTCGGGCAACTCGCCATAGGGTGCCTTGACCACGGTCGCATCGATCTTCAGCTGCTTGACGACATCCGTCACCCAGCCTTCGCCGAAGCTTTCCCAGGCCACCATCGTGGCCTTGCGCGCGCCGAGCAGCGACCACAGCGCCATCTCGACCGCGCCGGTATCCGACGCGGGAACGATGCCGATGCGGTGGGTGGCGGGCACGCCCAGGATCTCGCGGGTCAGGTCGGTCGCGTAGACGAGCCGGCTCTTGCCGAGCTTCGAGCGATGCGAGCGGCCGAGCGATCCGGTGGCGAGATGTTCGGGGCCCCAGCCCGGCGGCTTGGCGCAGGGACCGGAAGAAAAATGCGGACGCGAAGGCTTTGCGTCCGGACGCGGGTATTCAGTCATAAAGACTCTCCTCACAGAGAGCACGCGCCGCGTTGGGGCGGCGTGGCCCGCCGGCCCCAATAGAGATGTCCGCCCGCCTGTCAACCACGCCTGCGGCGAAGCGAGATCGCCGGAAAACCATTGTCATGCCGCGCGGGCGGACACATCTCAGTGGACGGCGCACCCCGATCGCGAGCCGCCGGCCTTTGCCCCAGGACAGCGCATATGGGCGTTAAACAGCTTCGTCATTGCGAGCCCGGCGACAGCCGGGAGAAGCAATCCAGTCGTTCCGCAGGCGGAAACGTGTTTCTGGATTGCTTCGTCCCCCGGCTTTCGCCGGGCTCCTCGCAATGACGAAAGCACATATCCGACGGAAGGATCCCCTGATCCATATGCGGTTGCTCCTCCGTCGTTGGCGCGATCTCCCGGATCTGCCGCCAGCCCGTCGCGATCGTTTACGACCAGCCCACCACCCAAGCTCCTCCCCTGCAAGGGGAGGAGCTTGGGCTTGCGTCCATGGCCGCAGCCCCACCTCCCTCGATAGAACAAATCGGGCACAATCCCCTGTCCTACACGCCCTCTCCCGAATAAGGAAAAGCCCCGCCAGCCCTGCCCGGGAGAAGCGCATGCCCCGCACCCCCACCCATCCTGCGACGCATCATGACGTCATGCCGATCGTGCGAAAAATCGCCGGCGCGGGCACGCTGAAAACATGTCAACCTGACCGGTGCCCGATTGACACTGTCCACCATCGGAAAGGCGTTCCCAACAGTCGGTTACCCGCCGCCAGGGTGACAAATGCGCAATAGGCTTTGTGCGTAAACGCCGGAGGCCGAAATGGCCCCGCCTCGCCCCCTCAGCGAAAGGGATTCAGCCGATGGGCATAACGCTGCAGCCGGGGCGGCACCCAGTCGCCGATGAAGTGGCGACTCGCGATCGCCCAGTCGCGTTTGTCGCCGCTGCCGGGGCGCGCGCGGAAGTTGGTGGTGCGGATCTTCTCCGGCGCATCGCCCGCGATCGCGGTGTAGTAATAGGTCGCGATCGACCGCCGGTCGCGGTCGGGCGGGCAGGCGAGCGGGTCGGGATGGCCGTGGAAGCTGTCGAGCGTGGTGTTGAACACCACCGCGCGGCCGATCAGCGGCGCAACCCGGCGTGCGCAGCCGGTCATCTCGCGGTCCCACAGCTCCAGCTCGCCGCCATATTCGGGGGACCAGTCGTCGTTCAGATAGACCAGCAGGTTCAGCCGGCGTTCCAGCCGCATCTCCTCATGGATGTTGAAATCGGCGTGGACGCCCAGATGCCCGCCGCGCCGGGTCAGGTGGAGGCCGCCGCCCGCGAAATGCGGATCGGGGATCAGGCCAGCGATGCCGGTCATCTCCTCCAGGAAGCGCAGGAAGGCACGGCCGTTGAGCTCCGCCAGCAGGTTGCGCGCGAGGCCGCCGGGGAGTTCGTCGGCGCGGAACTGGAACTTGAAGCGCTCCTGATCGCGATCGAAGAACGCCTTGCCGTCCAGCGGGGGATATTGGGCGTGAACCCGCCGCAGAAGCGCGGCATCGATGAAGTCATCGATCACGACATGGGGAAAGGGTTCTGCGGATCGATAGCTTTCCGCCAGCCCCCGCCCCGCTTCCGCACAGGCATCCCCGTCGAAATGCAGATAGCCATCCGTCGACCCGAGCGACAGCAAGCTCATCGATTCGTTTCCCTTTCGTCCGCGTGCCCGCGATGATCGATGCCGCTCTGCAGCATCGATCTTGCCGGGGAAAGGCTTCGTCGGGTGGATCGGGGCGAAAGGCCGCCATGCCGCTCGCGATCCTGCTGGTGGCGATGCTGGCGCTCCTGCTGGCCGGATGCGTCGGGTCGAAGCGCCCGAAGCGACCCGGAAGCCGCCCCGCCGCCGCCGCTCCGGCGCGCCCTTCCGCCGAGTTCAACCGGGAAATGGCGCAGTGCCGGTCGCGCCTTCTCCAGCAGGGCGTGAAGTTCAACGTGCTCGCCGATCGGACCTTCTCCGGCGGCTGCTCGGCCTGGGGGACGATCCAGCTGCTCGATATCGGCATGCCGGTCACCAATCTCGGCGCGATGCGCTGCCCGCTGGCCGAGAAGTTCGCGATCTGGGCGAACGAGGCGCTGCAGCCCGCCGCCAAGGCCTGGCTCGACGCGCCGGTGGTCAAGGTCGAGAGCATGGGCACCTATTCCTGCCGCCCGGTCAACGGCCGCGCGGGCAACAAGCTGTCCGAACACGGCCGGTCGAACGCCGTCGACGTATCGGCCTTCATCCTCGCCAACGGCCGGCGGATCACGGTGAAGGGCGACTGGAACGGCCCGGACGGCGGCGCGCGCGATTTCCTGCGCGCGGTCCACGCCTCCGCATGCCGGCGCTTCACCACGGTGCTCGGCCCCAGCTACAACAGCCTGCACCACGACCATTTCCACTTCGACATGGGCGGCAGCAAGTTCTGCCGATGATCCACACAGACACCAACCTATATGAAGAGCCTATGAGCAGCAAAAAGCCCCGCGACCCGAGCGCCAACGTACCCAAGCGCGTCTTCTCCCCTGCAAGCCAGGACGCGAAGGCCGCCGCCGAGGCGGTGACCGTCGCGCCGCAGACCACGCATCCCGCCTATCGGCTGGCGTTCCAGGATTCCGATTTCCTGCTGCGGGAGGATCTGCGCCCCGTCCGCTTCCAGCTCGAACTGCTCAAGCCCGAACTGCTGCTGGAAGAGGCCCGCATCGGGTCGACCTTCGTGTTCTACGGGTCCGCGCGGATTCCCGAACCCGCCAAGGCCGATGCCTTGGTCGATGCCGCGACCACGCCGGTGCAGAAACGCATCGCCGAACGGCTCCGCGCCAAGTCACGCTATTACGACGAGGCACGCCGCCTCGCCGAGCTGGCCAGCCGCTGCGACTGCGACGAGGAGGGGCAGCGGCAGTTCGTGGTCTGCTCGGGCGGCGGTCCCTCGATCATGGAAGCCGCCAATCGCGGTGCCGCCGATGCGGGCGCGGATTCGATCGGCCTCAACATCACCCTGCCCCATGAACAGGCCCCCAACGAGTATGTGACCCCGGCGCTCAGCTTCCAGTTCCACTATTTCGCGCTGCGCAAGATGCACTTCCTGATCCGCGCCCGCGCAGTCGCGGTATTCCCTGGGGGCTTCGGCACCTTCGACGAATTCTTCGAACTGCTGACCCTGGTCCAGACCGGCAAGATGGCGCAGCTGCCGATCCTGCTGTTCGGGCGCGAGTTCTGGACCAGCGTCGTCGATTTCGACCGGCTGGCGGAAGAAGGGGTGATCTCCCCCAACGACCTCGAGCTGTTCCGCTTCGTCGAGACCGCAGACGAAGCCTGGGATCACGTCACTGACTTCTACGCGGCCTTACGGGCACCGAAGGCTCCGCCCCAGCCGGAGACCGGGGTCGCGCTGGGATAGAGATCGGCATTGACTCGGCGTTAGTTGATATCGCAATCAAGCCACCACATCTAACGATAAGCACCCTGAAAGCGCGAGAACCAGACCATGACAGCGACCACCACCAGCCCGACCGCCGTGACGGACCTCCTGCAGGATTTCTCCCTCGAGATGACCGCCAAGGATGCGGCCAAGCTGGAGGAAGCCGCGCATGTGATCCCCCAGGGCACGCGGATCTCGGTCACCTTCCTGCCCAACGAGGAGTTTCCGCAGCGCATCTCCACCGCGAAGCGCGTGAAGGAACTGGGCTTCGTGCCGGTGCCGCATTTCTCGGCGCGCCGCCTGAAGTCCGAACAGGAATTCGAATGGTTCCTGGGCGAGCTCGCTACTCAGGTCGGCATCCAGGATTGCTTCGTGATCGCGGGCGATCCGCCGCAGCCGGAAGGCCCCTATGAGGATGCGCTCGCGATCATCAAGAGCGGGCTGCTGGGCAAGTACGGGATCAAGCATGTCGGCATCTCGGGCTATCCGGAGGGCCATCCCGACATTTCCGGCCCCAAGCTGCGCCAGGCAATGATCGACAAGAAGGCGGTGCTGACCGACCTCGGTCTCGATTACTCGGTGATGACCCAGTTCGGCTTTGATGCCGATCCGGTGCTCGACTGGCTCAAGCAGGTCCGGGCGGACGGCATCGACAAACCTGTCTACATCGGCGTCGCCGGCCCCGCCAAGGTCAAGACGTTGCTTGGCTATGCCGCGCGCTGCGGCGTCGGCACCTCGGCCAAGGTGATGCTGAAATACGGCCTGTCGCTGACCAAGCTGCTCGGCGCGCAGGGCCCGGATCCGATCATCAACGAGCTCGCTTCGCGGCTCGACCCGGCCGTCCACGGCAAGGTCTTCCTCCACTTCTATCCGTTCGGTGGCCTCGCCAAGACCGCCGACTGGATCCGCGAGTTCGAAGCCAAGCAGGGCTAAACAATTCAGGCTCGCCGACCCTTCCGGATGGAGGGGGCGGCGAGCGACCGGAATGTACCAGGAACCACCCGCAGCCGGCGATGTCGCGGCGCTCCACGCCGGTTTGTATGCCGGCGCCATATACCGTTTCCGCGCGCTGCCCGAAATGGCTGCGCTCGTCGCTGCGGCACGCGGCTTCGTCGAGGAAAGGCTGCATCCGCATCATCCGCCGGAAATCCACCGGCATCACGATCCTGTGGCGCTGCCCGTGTTGCTCGAAGGCGTGCAGCGCGACTTCAGCCGCTGGCACGAGGCGAAACGGCTATGGCGCGCGCTGTTCGAGGCGATCGGCCTCGATCCCGCCAGTACCGCGCGCGACCGGCTGGTCGTCCGCTTCCAGATCCACAGCGATCCCGATGCGCCGCCCGCCTGGGCCCGCAGCACCGCCACGGTGGGCTTCCACCGGGACAGCTGGGGCACCAACCTGCCCGCGCAGGTCAACTGGTGGGCACCGGTCTGGCCGATCACGGCGGGCCGCACCTTCGCCATCCACCCCGGACTGTGGGACCAGCCGATCCCCAACAACAGCCGCGATTTCGACATGGCCGCGATCATGGCCAAGCTGCGCGATGCGCCCGGCACCGTCGAACGAGGCGAGATGGCCCCGGGACCGACCATTGCGATCGATTCGGCTGGCGGAGTTCCGGTGCTTCTTGATCCTGGCGAGATCATCGCCTTCTCGGCCCAGCATGCGCATGTCGGCGTGCCCAACCACACCGGTCTGACCCGCATCTCGCTGGAGACCCGAACATTGTCGATCGACGATCATCGGACAGGGCGAGGCGCGCCCAACGTCGACGGGAAAGCAAAATGGCAGACACCGGGCCTGTTTCGACGGCTCAGCGACGGCATGCTGCTACACGACATTCTGGGATGCGAGCGGCTTGAAGCGATGCCTTGAACGAAAAGGGGCGGGTGTTGCCACCCGCCCCTCTCGCGTCGGACTATCGCCGCTGGATCAGCGCGCGGTGCGCCAGCCGCCCTCATATTCCTCGCGCGCGGTGCGCGAATAGGGGACGGGGCTGACGATGACGCGAACCTCGAGCTGCTTGTGCGGCTCGACGGTGGTCTTCTTGGTACCGCCATTCTCTTCGCCCCAGATCACCTTCAGCTCGGTGCCGACGGGGATCTCGTGGTCGATCGTGGCGAGGCTCAGCGCCGACTTCTCGTTGTACGAGTAGCCGGTGAACATCGAGATGCCGACGTTCTTGCCACCCGCATCCACGACGGCGTCGTAGTTCGAGTTGGCGTAGTTCGCGAGCGGCAGATCGAAGAACTTGTACTGATCGCCGTCCGGATCGAACAGCGAAGCAAACACCTTCGCAATGTCGTCCTTGTTCCAGGCGAGCGTAACCTTCTTGCGCTGCGTCGGCACGTCGAGCGCCTCGAGCGCCTCGCGGCCGTGGAAGTCGTGATCGAACTTCACGAACGGGCCGTAGCCGATTTCCCACGGATTGACGTAATAGTCTTCGATGCTGTCGGAGACGAAGCTGCCGCCCAGGCCGCCGGTCGCCTCATAGCTGTCGACGCCCAGCCACTCACGGTAATCCTTGAGCTTGTCGCCCGTATAGATGCCCGGCAGCGGCGAGGGGATCCAGCCGGATTCCAGGGTGTTCGACGGATAGGCGCGCGAACCGACCTGATGCAGGCCGAATTCCTTGCCGGCCTCGACGATGGCAGCGCGGATCTCGTCGCCTTCCTCATACGGACCCCACAGTTCGAGACCCGGAGCGCCGGCCATGCCGTGGCGCAGCGTGCGGACCTTGCGGCCAGCGATGTTGATCTCGCTCATGTTGAAGAACTTGAGCTGCTCGACCGGGCCGCCGTTGAGCTTCTCGATGATCGACCAGGCGTTCGGGCCCTGGATCTGGAAGCGCCAGTTGACGCGCTTCACGGGCTTGCCCATCGGGCGCGACGGCGAACGATCATCGACGATGATCTCGACGTTATAGCCGCCCTTTTCGGCGTGGTAGCGCAGCCAGTTGGCGGCCGGCGCACGGCCGACATACACGAACTGCTCAGGCGCGAGGTAGAACAGGATGCCGTCGCCGATGACATGGCCGTAAGGCGTGGTCGGCACGTACTGCTTGGCCTTGTTGACCTCGAAGCCCTTCATCGAGTTGATCGCGGTGTCGCTGATCAGCTTGAGCGCATCGGGGCCGTTGATGAACAGATCAACCATGTGGTGCGACTGATCGAAAAGCACGGCCGAATGCTGCCAGGCCCACTGCTCCGAACGCCAGTTCGAAAATTCGGGGGCGACGACCGGATACACATAGGCGCCGATCTGCGAATTGCGCAGCATATCGACGGGGTTGCCGACAGCCTGCAGCTTCTGTTCCAGGTTCTGGGTCATTGTGCGGATTGCATCCTCTTCGTTGGGTGCGGTTGAATCAGGCGAGTCCCGATCGCGGGTGGCGCGACGTTTAGACTCTTTGGTTGACATTGCAACTAGCGTTCGCGCACAAGGCGCTCACTGGAAGGCCGGGCGTCGCAATTTCCTTGCAGTTCGCCCCGGTCTGCCTATTCGAAAATTCCCTAGCCAGCCCACAGTAGAGATGAGCAGCCCGTGAGAGACGCCTACATCCTGACCCTGTCCTGTGAAGATCGCCCCGGCTTGGTGGCCGCAGTTGCCGGCCTGCTGGCCGACAAGGGCGGCAACATCCTGGAAGCGCAGCAGTTCGACGACATCCTGACCGGTCGCTTCTTCATGCGTGTCGTGTTTGATGTCGAATCGGGCGTCGATGCGATCCGGGAGGCTTTCGAAGCGGTCGCCGACAAGAACGGTATGACCTGGAAACTGCGCCCGCGTGAGCAGAAGAAGAAGGTCTTGCTGCTGGTCTCCAAGTTCGACCATTGCCTGGGCGACCTGCTGTATCGCTGGCGGATCGGCGAGCTGCCGATGGACGTGGTCGGCATCGTTTCGAACCATCCGAAGGAAGTGCTCAACGTATCGATGATCGGCGACCTGCCGTTCCATCACCTGCCGATCACAAAGGATACCAAGCCGCAGCAGGAAGCGCAGATCAAGGCGGTGGTCAACGAGACTGGTGCCGAGCTGATCGTGCTCGCCCGCTACATGCAGATCCTCTCGGACGACCTCGCGTCCTTCCTCTCGGGCCGCTGCATCAACATCCACCACAGCTTCCTGCCCGGCTTCAAGGGCGCCAAGCCTTATCACCAGGCGCATGCGCGCGGCGTGAAGATGATCGGCGCAACCGGCCATTATGTGACCGAGGATCTCGATGAAGGCCCGATCATCGTCCAGGATGTCGAGCACATCACCCATGCCGACACGCCCGAAGACCTCGTCCGCAAGGGCCGCGACATCGAGCGCCGGGTACTGGCGCGCGCTGTCCACTACCATCTCGAGGACCGCGTCCTCGTCAACGGCACGAAGACCGTCGTCTTCAAGGACTGAGGCAGCGATGGCCGCGATCATCGACGGCCGGGCGATCGCCGCGAGGCTACTGGAGAGCGTCGCGGCGGACGTCCGTGAGTTGGAAGTCGAGCGCGGTATCGTGCCCGGTCTCGCGGTCGTGCTGGTCGGGGAAAATCCGGCTAGCCAGGTCTATGTCGGCAGCAAGGTCCGCAAGACCGTGCAGGTCGGTATGAAGTCCTTCGAGCACCGCCTCCCGGTCGACACCGCCGAGAGCGATCTGCTAGCGCTGGTGGCGCGGCTCAATGCCGACCCTGCAGTGCACGGCATCCTCGTCCAATTGCCGCTGCCCCCGCAGATCAATTCGTCGAAGGTGCTCGACGCGATCGATCCGGCCAAGGACGTCGACGGCTTCCACCCGGTCAACGTCGGCCGGCTGTCTAGCGGCACCGGCGGGCTGGTTCCATGCACTCCCCTGGGCTGCATGATGCTCCTCGATACAGTCGTCGAGGATTTTCGCGGGCTGAAGGCGGTCGTCATCGGCAAATCCAACATCGTCGGCAAACCGGTGGCGATGCTTTTGCTCGAACGCGAATGCACGGTCACCGTGACCCATATCCTTACCCGCAACCTGCCCGAGATTGTGCGCAGCGCCGATATCGTGGTCGTCGCAGCCGGCGCGCCGGGACTGGTAAGGGGCGAATGGGTGAAGCCGGGCGCGATCGTGATCGACGTCGGAATCACTCGCGTCACCGCCGAGGACGGCAGCCGCAAAATCATGGGCGATGTCGCCTTCCCCGAAATGGGCCATGCAGGCGCGGTGACCCCCGTTCCCGGCGGCGTCGGCCAGATGACAATCGCCTGCTTGCTGGCCAACACCGCGAAGGCGGCACGGGCGATGCCTCATGGCTGACAAAGGCGCGCTCCGTGTCGTGGGCGACACCGTTCCACACGCCACCGTCGCGCTCAGCACCGTCACCGTTCGCGACCTCATGCTGGCCGCCGACATCGGTGCTTACGACCACGAGATCGGCCGCGAGCAGAAACTGGTCCTGACTGTCGTCCTGCACGTCGATCCGGTAGAGAACGACCGGCTGGACGAGGCGGTCGACTACACCTGCATCGTCGCTCTCGCCCGCGCGCTCGCGTCGGAACGAATCGCGCTGATCGAGACCTTCGCCTTGCGGTTGGCCGAAGCCTGCCTGAACCATGCGACGGTGAACGAAGCGGATGTCCTGGTGGAAAAGCCAGGTGCGCTGGCCAATGGCGTCGCCGGCGCACGGGTCGTACTGCGGCGGAACTGACGCCAGCGCTGCGAAATCCGTCCTACGCCGCTACCCGCTCAACAGCGTGGCCAGCCGCCGCGTCGAGAAGGCGGCGCTCCATCGTCTTGAGGCGGGCCGGGCTGGTAACCTTATCGCCGATCAGATCAGTCAGGTAAAAAGTGTCGACGGCACGTTCGCCGTAGGTTGCGATATGCGCGGAATGGATCGTGACCTTCGACTGGAAGAGCGCCTGCGCGAGACCGTTGAGCAGGGCCGGACGGTCACCCGCGTTGACCTCGACCACCGTATAGCGGTTCGACGCCTTGTTATCGATCAGCACATTCGGTTCGACGTGGAAGGCCTCGGCCCGGCGCGGCAGCGGGCGTGCCTTGAGCCGATCGTTGAGCCGGGCGCGATTGGCGAGCGAATCCTCGATCGCGACGCACAGCCGCGCAAGTTGCGTATCCTCGCTGAACGCATGACCGGTGTTGTTCTGAACGAGGAAATTGTCGAGCGCCATGCCGTCGCGCGTGGTGTGGATGCGCGCGTCGATAATGCTGCCCCCTGCCACGTGAATGGCACCGGCCAAGCGATAGAACAGGCCCGGATGGTCGGCTGCGTATACCGTAACTAGTGTTGCATCTCGCTCGCCCGATACCGACGTCGAGATCGCAAGCGGCGCATCGGGCGCAGTCTTCGCGACAAGGCGCGCATTGCCTTCCAGCACATCGAGTGGTTCGGCGATAAAGTAGCTGTCGGGCATCCTGTCGGCGTGGGTGCGGAACCGGGCGTCGTCCCAGCCAAGCCGGTCCGCCAGTCCCCTCTGCTTGGCGACGATCCGTTCCTTTCGCCCCTTCTGCTTGTGGCCCAGACGCAGCACCTCTTCAGCCGCCTCATAAAGATCCGAGAGAAGCTGCCGCTTCCAGCCATTCCACACGCCCGGCCCGACCGCGCGGATATCGACCACGGTAAGCACCAGAAGCAGGCGCAGCCTTTCGACGGACTGCACCGTCTCGACAAAATCGAGCACGGTCTTGAAGTCGGCGATGTCCCGCTTGAACGCGGTTGCCGACATCAGCAGGTGATAGCG
>Ga0160461_1000791_pt1 | contig 16871 bp, 15 predicted proteins | sample HID1975I_E6MG_FD_108266 | JGI IMG/M metagenome (GOLD analysis project Ga0160461, IMG submission 108266) | Enriched soil microbial communities from UW Madison campus, WI, USA - HID1975I_E6 MG | ecosystem: Environmental > Terrestrial > Soil > Unclassified | place: USA: Madison, Wisconsin...
AATTCTAGATTTGAAAGTAAAATTCTCAAAAGGCGACCATCCGCATTTGTATAAAATATTCTCTGGTTTTACACTCCAAGGCAGACTCGGATTTACAATAACTAAATCAGCGTGATAGCCTTCTCTGATAAATCCTCTTTTTTCAATTTTGAAAATTTTAGCGGGATTGTGGCACATTTTCTCCACTATTTTCTCCACGCTAATTTTACCTTGATGATGTGCTTCAAACATAGCTACAACAGCATGCTGTACAAGCGGACCACCAGAAGGTGCTTTTAAATATGACTGCATTTTTTCCTCTTTTGTATGAGGTGCGTGGTCTGTAGCAATTACATCAATTCGCCCGTCGTTCAAAGCTTTCCAAAGTTCAGCACGATCTTCGGCAGTTTTTACGGCAGGATTCCATTTAATAAAATTTCCCTTTGTTTTGTAATCTTCGTCAGTAAACCAAAGATGATGCACACAAACCTCAGCAGTAATCTTTTTATCTTCTAACGGAATTTTATTGGTAAACAATTCCATTTCTTTCGCAGTTGAAAGATGGAAAATATGAAGTCTTGCCCCAGTTCTTTTAGCTAAAGCAACTGCTTTTGAAGAAGAAATATAACAAGCCTCAGCACTTCTTATTAAATTATGCGCCGTTACAGGAACATCTTCCCCATATTGTTCTTTAAAAGCGGCAAGATTATTTTGAATTGTAGTTTCATCTTCGCAGTGAACAGCAATTAACATTGGTGTACTAGAAAAAATCTTTTCTAAAACTGCTTCGTTATCTACCAGCATATTTCCTGTTGATGAACCTAAGAAAATTTTAATTCCGGCAACATTTTTAGGATTTGTTTTTAAAACTTCCTCTAAATTATCATTTGTTGCGCCCATCATAAACGAATAATTCGCAAATGATTTTTGAGATGCAATTTGATATTTATCTTCTAAAATTTCTTGTGTTACTGCATTCGGAACCGTATTTGGCTGTTCGATAAAAGAAGTAATTCCTCCTGCAACAGCAGCTCTGGATTCAGATTCGATATCTCCTTTATGCGTTAAACCTGGTTCTCTAAAATGTACTTGATCGTCAATTGCTCCCGGCATTAAATAACTGCCTTCGGCATCAATAACTATACAATCTGATGTTTTTAATGAAATGCTGTCTGCAATTTCAACAATCAAATCATTTTCTATTAAAACATCTCCTTCAAAAATTGTCCCTTCGTTTACAATTTTGGCATTTTTTATTAAAATCCTATTCATGATGTTGGTTTATAATGAATTGACTAATTTTCTTAATCTAAGTGAAATTACTCCTAGTATAGCTTCTTTAATAATGGCATTACTCATTTTAGAAACTCCTTTTGTTCTATCTGTAAAGATAATAGGAACTTCTGTAATTTGAAATTTTGCACAATATGTTCTGTATTTCATTTCGATTTGAAACGCATACCCAACAAATTTTATTTTATTCAAATTGATTTTTTCCAGAACTTCTCGTTTGTAACATACAAAACCTGCAGTGGCATCATGAATTTTCATTCCTGTGATGAATTTCACGTAAACCGATGCAAAATAAGACATCAACACTCGGCTTAGAGGCCAGTTTACAACGTTTACACCCGTTACATAACGAGAACCAATTGCAAGGTCTGCACCACCAAAATGACAGGCATCGTACAGCTTTTCTAAATCATTTGGATTATGCGAAAAATCGGCATCCATTTCAAAAATAAATTGATAATTGCGTTCTAAAGCCCACTTAAAACCATGAACATAAGCTGTTCCTAAACCTGATTTTTTGGTTCTTTGTTCTAAAAAAAGCTTATCTGGAAATTCTTCCTGTAATGCAATCACTTTTTTTGCAGTATGATCAGGAGAATTGTCATCTATAATCAGCAGATGAAAAGATTTATGCTGAGAAAGTACTGCTCTTACTATACTTTCTATATTCTCAATTTCGTTATATGTGGGAATTATGACAATACTATCATTCATTTTTTCTCGGTAATTTCACCGCAAAAGTAAACTTTTTATAGCATTTGATTCATAATAAATATATAATAAAAGTATTGCATCAAAAAATTACTAATTTTGTAACGCTATGATTGAACAACTTCATCCTCGAATTCTGGAAAACAAAGACTGGGCAACACTTTTGTTTGTGCTGACCTTTGCTGTTGTTGCCATGACAAAATCTGCTTATGAAACTAGATTCAGTGAATTTAGTAAACTTATTTTTTCTGATAAATATGCTAAAATTTATCGCGACAACAACCACTTAAAAAGCAGCTTTACAGTTGGTTTATTTTTTGTACAAATTGTTTCGTACGCATTTTTTATTCTGCTTACGATGAACATTTTTGGACAAGCCTCTAAAACCGATTGGATTTTGTTTATTCAGATCGCCACCTTCCTTCTTTATTTCATTTTAGGAAAGTATTTAATCGAGAAAATTGTAGCAACTTCATTCAACATTGATGAATTTGTAGAGCTTTTTAACTTACAAAAAGTAACTTACAGAACATATATTGGCGTTTTAATCCTTCCAATCAATGCTATTTTGTTCTATTACAATAATATTCCACAAATCATACCGCTAGTAATCATAGGTATTTCCCTGTGTATTAGCGTATACTCTTACTTTATTTCAATTAAAACATATCAAAACGCAATTATCAGCAAGTTATTTTATTTTATTTTGTATCTTTGCGCTCTTGAAATAGCCCCTTATTATTTTCTTTATTATTGGATAACAAAAGGGATTGCTTAGAAAATGTTTATAATATGAAAGTGAAAACAATTTTGGTGTCACAGCCTGAACCTAAAGTGGAGAATTCTCCTTACTTTGAGCTCCAACAAAAACACAAAATAAAAATTGATTTCAGACCATTTATTCATGTGGAAGGGGTTAGCGCAAAAGAGATTCGATTACAAAAAATCGATCTTAATCATTACACTGCGATCATTTTAACAAGTAGAAATGCTGTAGATCATTTTTTTAGAGTTGCTGATGAAATGCGTTACAAAGTTCCTGAAGGATTGAAGTATTTCTGTCAATCTGAGGCTGTTGCGTTTTACCTTCAAAAGTATGTTGTGTACAGAAAACGTAAAATTTACGTTGGAGCAAAAGATTTTGCAGATTTATCTCCGCTGATTAAGAAGTACAAAGACGAAAAGTTTTTACTTCCTGCATCTGATCAATTAAATGCAGATGCTCCTATAACATTAAACAGTCTTAAAGTAGATTGGGCACAAGCTATTTTTTACAGAACTGTAATGAGCGATTTGTCTGATTTGGCAGATGTTTATTATGACGTTTTAGCTTTTTTCAGCCCAACTGGAATTAAATCTTTGTTTAAGAATTTCCCAGATTTCAAACAAAACGACACCAGAATCGCAGTATTTGGAAGCACAACTCAAAAAGAAGCTTTAGATCATGGTTTGAGAATTGATATTCTTGCTCCAACTCCTGAAACACCTTCTATGACAATGGCTTTAGAAAAATACGTTGCAGAAGCAAACAAAGGAAAATAACCTTAAGAAATATATAATTTTAAAAATCCAAATTCCAACTAATCACTGGGATTTGGATTTTTTGTTTTAACGACTTCATAAATCAAACACAACAAGTGGTTTCAACCAATGGAACGAATTTGGATTTTCTTAAATTGGAATTTGGATTTTTTACATTGGAATTTCTATTTACAAGCCATTTTAATTACATTTGATTTCTATTCTAAACCCAAATCACAAAAAATAGTTTCAAATTGTAAGTTATGAAAATCAACTCCCTCTTAATTGAAATTGACGGTATCGACAAAGAAATCCTTCGGTATTTGATGGACGATGCCCGAAAACCAATTTTGCAAATAGCCAATAAAATCGGAATTTCTGGTGCTGCAATTCATCAGAGATTAAAAAAACTAGAGCAATCCGGCGTTATTTCCGGATCTAAATTTACTGTAAACCCAAAGGTTTTAGGTTACAACACAATGGCGTTTATTGGAGTTTATTTGGACAAAGCTTCCCGAAATTCAGAAGCCGTAAAAGAACTTAGAAAAATTCCCGAAGTTTTAGAATGTCATTATACTACTGGAAACTGGTCCGTTTTAATTAAAATTATCTGTCGTGACAACGAACATTTAATGCAGTTGCTAAATACCAAAATTCAAGCGATTGAAGGTGTTTCTAGAACTGAAACTTTTATTTCTCTTGATCAGCAGATTGACAGACAGATTCAGCTTTAGAAATCTAAAATTCCAATTTTCAAATTCCAAATTCCAAATTCGAAAATTATTACTGATTCATTCGTTATCGGAAAGAATAAAAAAATTCCAAACCTGACAGATTTGGAATTTGGAATTTTAAAATATTGAAAATTTAAATTAATTAATTTCTCCTGCTTCCAGAATAAATCGAGATATAGTACAACAACGTGGCGATAGAACCAATTGCAGCTACTACATACGTTCTTGCAGCCCATTTTAAAGCATCTTTTGCTCCTGCCTGTTCTTCTTGTGTCAGCATGTGTTTGTTTTCTAACCAAGCCAGCGCACGGTTACTTGCATCGTATTCTACAGGAAGTGTAATAATCGAAAACAAGGTTGTTGCTGCGAAGACGATAATTCCAACTAATAGTAATTGTGGAAAAACTTTAATCATTAAGATTCCCGCAATTAAAATCCATTGTACGTAGTTTGAAGCAACGCTTACGATTGGCACTAATTTCGAACGCATTGTCAGCCATTCGTAACCAATTGCATGTTGTACGGCGTGACCACATTCATGCGCTGCAACTGCTGCAGCTGCCGCGTTTCTGTGATTATACACAGCTTCACTTAAATTTACTGTTTTATCTGAAGGATTATAATGATCTGTTAACTGACCTGGTATCGAAATAACACGAACATCTGTAATTCCGTTATCGGCAAGCATTTTTTCGGCAATTTCGGCGCCGCTCATTCCGTTTCTTAGTTGTAATTTTGAATATAATTCGAATTTACTCTTTAGCTGAGAACTTACCAGCCAGCTGAACAACATTATAGCTCCAGCAATAATTAGATATCCAGATCCCATATTTTCTAGTGTTTTTAGATTGATTTTTAAATTTACAAAACAAACCGCAAATTATGAACCATTTTAACAAAATGTCATTTTGACATTTATTTACCGAATTTGTCTCAGTTTAACATATTGTTCTTAAGCAGAAAAGCAATTAATTCTGCTACGTTTTTCATTTTATATTTTTGAAGAATATTGCGCCGATGCGTTTGAACCGTCAAGAAACTCAAAAATAAATCATCTGCAATTTCCTGAGTCGATTTTCCTTGAGACAACAGTAATGCAATGTCGCGCTCTCTTCTGCTTAAAGCAGGAATACGCTCTAAATCTTCAGACAAAGGCTGGCTGATTATGGTTTTTACTTCTTCACTAAAAACAATTTCGCCTTCAATAGCTTTATAAATACAATTTTTAAATTCATCAAAAGAGGCATTTTTCAAGATATAGCCATTCCCTCCATTTTGAATAAACTGCATTACCAGACTTCTTTCAGATTGGCTGCTCATACCGATAATTACAATTTTAGGATGTTTTTGTTTAATGGTTTTACACAAGTCAACGCCATTTATAACCGGCAGGAAAATATCCATTAAGATAAGATCAACTTTATTGTCTTCGATATATTCTAAAAGAGATACTCCCGACTCAAATTTTTCTACGATCTTAATAGCATCCAAATCCGACAACAAACCTGCTATTCCCGAAATTACAATCGGATGATCGTCTACAATTACTGTTTTATGTGTCATTTATATTGTCTGGATTTAAATTTTTAATTCAATATATACTGAAGTCCCTTTGTTGGCAACCGAATCAATTTCTAGTTTCCCATTCAAAAATGCGACGCGGTTTTTAATATTTCTCAATCCCATACCTTCTCTTTTTTCGGCATATTTTACATTAAATCCTACTCCATCATCTTCTACAGTAATAAAGAAAACATCCTTATTCTGCGAGCAGGAAACTAAAATCTGTGAAGCTTTAGCATATTTTAAAGCATTATTTAAGAGTTCCTGAATAATTCGATAAATCATAATTTCAAAATGCTGCGGAAATTTTGATTTTTTAATTAAATACTGAAACTCAACTGCAGTTTCTAAAGTAGAATGAGAAACACACAAATCTTTCAACGCATGTTCAAGCCCCAATTTCATTAAACTTTCGGGCATTAAATTTTGAGAAATATTACGAAGCTCTTTAATGGAGTCGTTTAGCATTTCATTAATGTTCGGACTGTTTTCGTTATTTTCTCGGTTGACAAGACTCAAATGCATTTTCAAGCCAGAAAGCATACTTCCTAATCCATCATGTAAATCTCTTGCAATTCTCTTTCGTTCGATTTCTTCTCCTTGAATCAATGCATTTGAAATCGATAATTTCTGTTGATTTTCCAGCGCTGATAATTCTTGCTGTAAATTGACTTCTTTCTGAAAGCTCAGCTTTTTTTGATAGTTATTATAAATCCATAAAAACAAAACTGTTAGGAACAATAAAAACGAAAGCGCTGCAAAAAGCATTGTGTTTAATCTATTATTATTGACTTGTAAAACTGCTTTTTCATTTTCTGACTGCAGTAAAGAGATTTTTTTCTCACTTTCTGCTTTTTTATATTTTGCCTCGAGTTCTATAATTTCATTTTTCAGATTGGCATCGTTCAAACTATCATTTATAACATTGTATTTATGCGAATACGAATAGGCTTTGGAGTATTCTTTTGTCGCATTATAAACTTTAGATAATTCTTTATAATAATTTTTTTTGTCGACAATAAATGGTGTGTTTTGCACCAGATATTCTAGATTACTTTTGGCTTTATCGTAATTTTTGAGTTTAAAAAGCACTTCATACTCCGCAAATTTTAATCTGTTTAATGCGATAGAATTACCATGTTTTGCAGAAGAATTTATGCCTTTCTCAAAACTTATTAATGCTTCATTGTGTTTATTTTGTTTAGCATAATAAATCCCTTCTGCATAAAAATAAGAATCATTCAAATTTGATTCTGGATAATTTTTTAAAGTCAAAAAGGCTTTATCGAGTATACTTTTAGCATCATAAAAATGTTTAAGTTCTACCAAATTCTCTGCATTTATGATATAAGTTTCCATTTTAGACTCTGCCAGCGTCGGAGACTTTTTAGTAGTATTTTCGATATATTTTTGTGCTTGATCGAGATATTCTGCAGCTTTTTCCCTTTCGCCATTATTCATAAAAATAATGGCAACGGCTTTATTTAAACCACTGATTAACTCATAATCACCGCTTTTTTTGGCAATAGGAATTGCTTCATTCACCAACAGACGCATATAAGCATTTTCATTATTCTTGCGTTGCTGCATAATGCCATAATTCTGAAGTATAATTGCCCGAATTCTATATGCTTCCTTATAGCGGTATTTTTTAAGTTTTTCATTAGCTTCTAATAAGGCTTTTTCGAAACCATCTATATCGCCTTTTTCAATAAAACTGTAAGCATTATAATAAAGCGAAATATCCCGTAAGAAAGGAAATTTTGTTTTTAATCGATTTCCTTGTTCGAGATATTCTTTGGATTTTTTGGCATCCTGAACCATTAAAAATAATTTGGACAGTCTAAAACTGTTCAAACTTTTAATGCTGTCGGACTTTGCATTTTTTGTAAACTTAACAATACTGTCAATGTAAACCGTATCGTCATCTAATGAAAGAATTACTTGTGAATTGGAAATAGCAGAAAAAAATAAAAAAAAGATAAAGGCGTAGATTTTCTTCATAAATGGGTATTTACTCAAAGTTATTAAAGCTTAACGACTTTCGAAAAAAAATCAGCTCTTTTACCTGATATCAGGTAATAAAAAATACATTTTATCAGGTATTGATATCTCTTTAGTAAGGGTCTAATTTTGTTTGACTATGAATATTAATTTAAGAATTTTATTATGAAATCGATTTTAAAAACTTTAGCAATTGTATTGACTCTTGCTTTTACAGCAGTTTCTTGCAGCAGCGACAATGACGATAATAACACTGGAACAGCTTCAAGAGATGTAAAATATGAAATAACTGGAAATTATACAGGAACACTATCTACTGTTTATTTTGAAAAAGGCGGGAACGCACTAAACGAAGACATTACTAAGCTTCCTTGGACTAAAGAATTTACAGCTGAAGCAAAATCTATGGGAGCATCATTAAGCGCAAGCGGATATGGCGGTGTTGCCGGACAAACTTTAACTGGTAAAATTTATGTTGGCGGAAAATTGCAAAACGAATTAACTGCAACAGCAACTAACGACGGAATAATTGTATTACCTCTTACTCCTTACGTTTTTCCTCTATAAATTTCACTATTAGGATTTAATTTTGTTTTGAAATAAAAAAAGCTTTGCGAGTATGCAAAGCTTTTTTTCTACTCACTAATATTATTTACAAACTGAATATTAAATAAAAATTAATCAAAATCACTAACTATGAAAAAAATCTACTTATTTGCCATTATTTGCATCGGAATCCTTTCATGTTCTAAAGATGAAGCTACATCTGAAAACATTGGTAAAACAAATGAAGTTCTTGTCTTTACGTCTATTGAAAAAATGGATCAAAAGATAGATGAAATTTCAGCAATAAAAGCAGAAATGGACAGCAATACCGCTCAAAAATATATTTCAAAAAATGTTGCTTTACAAACAAGTCTTTCAGACAGCGCTATTTTGACCGATTTAAAAAACTATCACTCAGATAGATTGATTGATATCGATAACTTAAGAAAACAATTAAATTTTGTAAGTATACAAAGTATTGCAGATGAGATCAATTCTTTACAACTGCTAGATTCTGATAAGGCAAATAAATTGTTTTTACAATATGAAAAATTTCTTTCTAGAAATAAATATGATCAGGTAGAAACTATATTTACAAATAGAACTTCAGAAGTCATAAATGAAAAAGGAGATGTTATTATCAATGGAAAATCTACTGATTTTAAAATTAACCATTCACAGAATTCTACTGGTAAATTTATTTCTGAATCAGGGAAACAGGGAATTGCGGCATATAGCCCTGATATGAAATATATTATATTATTTAGCGCTGGAAGACAAACACACGAGGATGATTTTGGAAAAACTTTTTTTAGATACTATACAGAATTTCAAGCACTATTTAAAGATCCAGCAACTGGCTTATTAACACCTTGTCCATCTCTTTTTTCTACTCAAAGTAGCTCTTATGCAGGATTTTCACAATCAGGAAACAATCCACTTGCCGATTTTTCTTTCACAATGTCTTATCCTGGTGGATCTGGTAGTTCAATACGTAATGTAGGTGGACAAAAATGGACAGCTTATCAAACTGAAGGAGGCTACATAAAAGGAGCTTATGCTCCTCTAGGCGATAATATTGCAGGTATTCTTATTTGTGACTTTCAATACGACAGTGCATTTGTTAAAAAATAAAATTGTCTTTAAACAATCTTACTTTAAAATTTTAGATTTTAGTTTTTTGGTAAAAAGAAAGCTTCGTAATATTACGAAGCTTCTTTTTTTTATGACTCTAACTGATTGTTGACTTCTTCAAACTTCTCAATTAGAGAATCTATTTTTGACTGCAGTTTTTTGATCTTTTTTGGACGAAGATAAAACCATGTAAATCCTATCCATGCCAAAGTTAGTCCGTAAGCAAGGCTCATCCCCAAAAGCGACATTCTGCTTGCGTATTCGTACATATACAAACAAATCCCCGCAGTAAGTGAAATAAAGTAAAAAGTAATCATTTTAGTCTGCAGGAACTGCTGTTTCTTTTTGATCAAAAGTAAATTCTGCAGATATTCGTGATTCGTTTGTGTTGTTTCGATATTTCTGTATTTGCTCAATAATTTATTATGCACATATAAATAAATCATCATTGTAAGTACCATTAAGACAATTCCAATTTTAGTTGAAATAAATTCCGGCTGATAATAATACCAAACAAAAATATTAAACGCACAGGTTACAAATAGTAAAATATTTAAAATCCAAAAATTAATAAGGCTGGTTTTTTTAAACTTTTTTAAACGTCCTAATAAATCCTTCATATCTGGCTGACTTACGGATTGTTTTTTCCATAAATCTTTAAAATCTATATTGTTATCGTTGTCCATTTTCTTTAAATTTTTGAGTCAGTTTTTCTTTAATCCTGTGAATTTTTACTCGCACATTTGCATCAGAAAGCCCCACAATTTTGGCAATTTCTATCTGCTTTATATCTTCTAATTCAAGCGAAATAATGATACGTTCTGTTTCGGGTAATTCAGCAATACATTTGTACAAAAACTGAATTTGAGGTTCTAATGAAATTTGTTTTTCTTCTGAAAGATGAACGGGCAGCTCTGATTTTGGAAAACGTTTTTGTTTTTCAATCTGCCTAAGACAATTATTAGAAGCAATTCTAAAAATCCAGGTTCCAATAGAAGATTCATTTCTAAAGGTTTCCAGCTTCTGCCAGACAATTATAAATGTTTCCTGAGTCAAATCCTGCGCGGCGTCATAATCGTTTACAAAACCCATGCAAAGCCTAAAAATTCTATCCCAATATGTTTTGTAGATATCTTCGAATTCCATTTTAAGATTTTATAAAAGAGTTTAATTGTGCCAAATACCAATCTTTGTCATCGTACATTATAAAGTGCAAACCTTTATCCGCATATTGAAAATTGGCTGTTTTCAGTTTTTCATATTGTCCTTCGATTGCTGGTTTTAAATTTATAAAATAAGATTCTAATAAAATTAATGAAGGACATTTTATCGCCGAGATTCTTTCTCTCAAATCGATATTAAAGAAATCGCAATACACTTCCGAAAAAGTTTTTCGATCTGATTTTACACTCCAGTCTACAACCATTTCTAATTTTGATGAATCTTGCAAAAGTCTCGGCATCGTTTGTTTCTGCATATCATAAAACTGCGTTTCATTCATTGCTGCCATTTGAGTAACCATTGGCGAACAGTCATTATTTTCTTTTGATTTAAAAGAAGGATCGCTCAAAGCTGCCAAACACGGAAGCGCATCAACAACCACAATTTTTCCAATTAAATCTGGATAATCAGATGCGATTGCCAGCGCAAGCCCGCCTCCCATACTATGGCCAACTAAAATTGGTTTTTCGATTTTATTGTCTTTGATATAATTGGCAATTCCTGCTTTCCAGTTTTCGAATGAAGGATTAGGTTTTGGTTTTACGCCGGCAAATCCAGCCATTGTAAGAGTGTAACAAGTAAAATCTTTCTCGAAAGCTGCTTTGGTTTCGTTCCAAACTTCTCCAGAAGAAGCAAATCCAGGAATGAATATTATAGATTGTTTTCCTTTTCCTGTTTTAATAACTTCAAAAGGATATGATTTTGTCTGTGCAAAAACATTCACGCATAATGCAGAAAATAAAAGGGCGATAATTAAAATATACTTTTTCATTTTTAATAGTTTTAAGTTGTTAATTAAATCGGATCCATGCTTTTGATACGACGACTATTAAAATGTTACAAAAGTTTTTATTTTTTTTATGGAAAAATTTAAAACGCCAATGTTAGTGCGGGTTTTTAACCGTAAAGTTCGCTAAGTTTTTTCACAATCTTGTCATTGCGAGGAACGAAGCAACCGCACTAATAGCAAAAAATATACTAAATGAGATTGCTTCGTTCCTCGCAATGACATAAAACAGTGATTCTAAAACAAAAAAAATCCCAAACCCCAATCGTAAAATTGGAATTTGGAATTTTTAATATTGGAATTTATTTGGTTATCCAACCAAATTGATGATTTTTCCAGGAACAATAATTACTTTATTTGGAGTTTTTCCATCTAATTGTTTTTGAGTTCTTTCGTCTTTCATTACGATTTCTTCGATTTGTTCTTTGGTTAAATCCAAAGGCAATTCGATTGTGAAACGCATTTTCCCGTTAAAAGAAACTGGGTATTCTTTATTGGTTTCAATTAAATGTTTCTCATCAAAAATTGGAAAAGCAACTTCAGAAATAGAAGTTGTATGTCCTAACTGTGACCATAATTCTTCTGCGATATGAGGTGCGTATGGCGAAACTAAAATTGCTAACGGCTCTAAAATTGCTCTTGAATGACAATTTTGAGAAGACAATTCGTTTACACAAATCATAAATTGAGAAACCGAAGTATTGAAAGAGAAATTCTCAATATCATCAGCCACTTTTTTGATTGTTTTATGCAACGATTTCAAATTGTCTTTTGTTGGTTCGTCGTTGTTTACGATTAGACCATTATCATCAAAATACAATCTCCATAATTTTTTTAAGAAACCAAATACACCAGAAATTCCAGCGGTATTCCAAGGTTTCGCCTGCTCTAACGGACCTAAAAACATTTCGTATAAACGTAATGTATCAGCACCATATTCTGCACAAATATCATCTGGAGTTACTACATTATAATATGATTTCGACATTTTTTCAACTTCACGAAGAACAATATATTTCCCATTATCCTCAGTTAAGAATTCAGCATCTTTAAAATCGTCTCTCCAATTTTTGAATTTTTCTATATCTAATTCATCAGAAGAATTTATAAAATTAACATCTGCACGAAGTTTACTTGTTCCGAATCCCAATCTAGAAACGTCTACCAAATCCACATCTATCTTCTCTATAAAATTAAGTATTGACTTTACGTTATTTTCAATAGCAAATTGTTTAATCGTAATTGGTTCTTTTAATTTTGACTCTAAATACTTTGTTGAACAAAATATTGTTGGAAAAACCAATCCTTCCAGATGCTTGATTGCTTCAGAAGAAAAACTAAAATCAGCACTTTCTACATAATAATAACCTACTCGATTAACATATGCCGTCGTACCCAAAATCATTCCCTGATTGATCAGTTTTTTGAATGGCTCATCAGTTGGAGCAAAACCTTTGTCTTTTAAGAATTTGTTCCAGAAACGAGAATACAATAAGTGACCTGTTGCGTGCTCGCTTCCTCCGATATATAAATCTACATTTTCCCAGTAAGCTAATGCTTCTTTGCTTGCAAATTCATTTTCGTTGTGTGCATCCATGTAACGCATCCAATACCATGAACTTCCTGCCCAACCTGGCATAGTGTTCAATTCTAAAGGAAAAATCGAAACATTGTCAACTAAATCAGTATCGACAACTTTGTTTTGTTTTGTATCCCAAGCCCAAACAGCTGCGTTTCCTAATGGAGGCAGACCATCTTCTGTTGGTAAATATTTCTCTACTTCAGGTAAAATAATTGGCAAATGTTCTGCACTGATCATTTTTGGCAATCCATTTACATAATAAACTGGAAATGGTTCACCCCAATAACGCTGACGAGAAAAAACAGCATCACGCAAACGGTAATTTGTTTTACCAGTTCCCTGACCAATTTTTTCTAATTCAGCAATTGCTTTTTGAGTTGCCTCCTTATAATTCAATCCGTTTAAGAAATCAGAATTTGCGATTTCAACGTTGTCTTTTGATCCGTACGCAGCTTCTGAAATATCAACATTAGCGAAGATATTTTTGATTTCCTGCATTCCGTTTTGACCTTTAAAGAAATTAGCAAAAGCGAAATCTCTTTCGTCTCCACAAGGAACCGCCATTACAGCACCTGTTCCGTAACCAGCCAAAACATAATCTCCAATCCAAACCGGAATTGGTTCTTTTGTAAATGGATGTTCAGCATAAGCACCCGTAAATACTCCCGAAATAGTTTTTACATCGGCCATACGCTCACGCTCAGAACGTTTTGCTGTTTTTTCTATATAGGCTTGAACAGCAGCTTTTTGTTCTGGAGTTGTAATTTTAGCTACCAAATCATGTTCTGGCGCCAAAGTCATAAATGTAACTCCAAAAATAGTGTCAGGACGAGTCGTAAATACTTCTATAACTTCGTTATGATCTTTCACATTAAAAGTTACCAACGCACCAACTGATTTTCCAATCCAGTTACGTTGACTTTCTTTTATAGACTCACTCCAATCAATATCATTTAAACCTTGAAGCAAGCGTTCGGCATAAGCAGAAATTCGCATACTCCATTGTGTCATTTTTTTTCTTATAACAGGAAAGCCTCCACGTTCTGAAACTCCGTTTACAATTTCGTCATTTGCCAAAACAGTTCCTAAGCCTGGACACCAGTTTACTTCGGTTTCTGCCAAATACGTCATTCTGTATTGCAGCAAGATTTTTTCTTTTTGATCATCAGAATAAGAATTCCATTCATCAGCAGAAAAAATCACTACATTATCATCGCAAACTGCTTCAACTAATGCATTACCGCTTTCTTCAAAAACAGTTATTAATTCTGAAATATCAAATGCTTTTCCTTGTTTTTTGCAATACCAAGAATTGAACAATTGAATAAAAATCCATTGTGTATGTTTGTAATAATCAGGATTTGAAGTTCGTACTTCACGACTCCAATCGAACGAAAACCCGATTTTATCTAATTGTTTTCTATATCCTGCGATTTGTTTTCCTTCTTTGTCTACACCACCGTCAATATTTACGCGCGTTGTATCTTCAGGACGCTGTCCTGTCTGGATTGCATATTGTTCTGCAGGTAATCCGAAACTATCGTAACCCATTGGATGCAAAACATTGAAACCTTGATGTCTTTTGAAACGAGAATAAACGTCTGAAGCTATATAACCCAGCGGGTGCCCAACGTGTAATCCCGCTCCAGAAGGATAAGGAAACATATCGAGTACATAATGTTTAGGTTTTTCAGAGTTATTTTTTGCTGCAAAAGTTTGATTTTCTGCCCAATATTTTTGCCATTTGGCGTCAATTTCGTTTGGATTGTATTTCATTTCTAAGTGACTAAGATTCTAAGTGACTAAGGTTCTAAGGCTTTTCACTAGTTAATTAGCCGCAAATTTACATTTATTGTGGTTTGTACCAAAGCATTTCATAGACAAACAAATAAAATATCAAAATACTTATTCAAATTATTAAAAATACGTAATATTGAATATGCTATTAATCACCATAATTATGAAAATTAAAAATTACATCCTGATTCTTTTCATTGCATTTTCATGTGCTATGTGCAATTCGTCTAAAAAAGATAAAGAAGAAAATGTTGCTTCAGCACAAACTTCAAAAACTGAAAATCACGAACACAAAACTCTTACAGCTGCGAATAGTTTGAAATTGGCCAATCACCAAATCGAAGTAAAAGGCGAAGTTGAATTTCCGCTGCAATTAACAGTAGATTCATTAAAGAAAATGAAAGTTGCCACGATTGATAATTTCAAAATAATGGGTAAGAATGGTGAAGTCAAAAAAGAAATTAAAACTTGTAAAGGCGTGCTTTTGAAAGATATTTTAGAAAAAGCAAAAATCAAACAAGACGATCATAAAGACAGAAACTTTTACATTGTTACTAGAGCTTCAGACGATTATAAAGCAACTTTTTCTTGGGCTGAAATTTTCAATAATCCAACTGGAGAAAACGCCTATATTCTTTTTGAAGAAAATGGCAAACCAATTAAAAATGGAGAAATGATTGCTATTTGCAGAAATGATATTCGAACTGGTCCGCGCCATGTTTATTGGTTAAAAAGTATTGAAGTTTATAAAGTCAAGTAAGGTTCTGAGCCTTTTTACTGCTTTTTTTAACCACAGAGTTCTCTAAGTTTTTTATTAAGCGGTACGTTTATAAAACACAAAGTTCACAAAGCTTTATCAAGACAAGCTTTGTGAACTTTGTGCTTTATAAAAATCATACTTTAAAATAACTTAGCGCACTTTGTGGTAAAATCCGCTTTTAAGTCCTCTGATAAGTAAACTTTAAAAAAACTTATTCTTGTTTGCGGTTAAATAAACTTTTATTCAATATGGAATTGTACATTTATAGTATAAAAGTTCGTTATTAACTTTAAATAAAGAAATTCTTTATTATTTTTACCACATAATTTAAGCAAACTATGAGTTCTAACTTTGATAAATTTCAAAAGCGCAGGTTAATTTCCTCTTATTTTTCGGTTGTATTAAGTGTATTCTTGGTTTTATTCCTTTTGGGAGTACTGGGATTATTCATTATTAATTCTAAAAAACTGGCAAACGATTTTAAAGAAAAAATCGCAATGACCGTTTTCTTTAAAAATGAAGCTAATGACAGTGTCATCAAGGCTTTTAATACCGAATTGAAAAGAGCACCATTCGCTAGATCTTTTGCTTATGTTTCTAAAGAAAAAGCAGCTAAAGAACACACTGATATTATTGGTGAAGACTTTCTAACTTTTTTAGGAGAAAATCCATTATTGAATTCATACGACATTCACTTAAAAGCTGATTATGTTGAAAGAGACAGCATTTTAGAGATTGAAAGTAATTTGAAAAAAAATACGATGATTGAAGATATTGTTTATGACAAACAATTGGTAAATCTGGTAAATGACAACATTAAAAAAGTAAGTATGTGGATTTTAATAATCAGTGGTTTCCTTACTATAATTGCTGTTTTATTAATCAATAGTTCGCTGCGTTTATCAATTCACTCTAATCGTTTTATCATCAAAACCATGCAGATGGTTGGAGCAACAAAAGCATTTATTCGTAAACCATTTGTAATGCGAAGTGTAAAATTAGGTATGCTGGGTGCAGGTTTAGCCATTATAGCCCTGATTGCACTTTTATTATATGTAGAAACTAATTTCCCTGGTTTAGGAATTTTAGAAGACAAAGTTTTAATCGTTTTGGTTTTAGCAGCTGTTTTCGGATTAGGTGTTTTGATTACTTGGATCAGCACACATTTTGCAACACAACGTTTCTTGAATTTAAGAACTGACGATCTTTATTAATTTTAGATTGCAGATTTTAGATTGC
>Ga0160461_1000792_pt1 | contig 16843 bp, 9 predicted proteins | sample HID1975I_E6MG_FD_108266 | JGI IMG/M metagenome (GOLD analysis project Ga0160461, IMG submission 108266) | Enriched soil microbial communities from UW Madison campus, WI, USA - HID1975I_E6 MG | ecosystem: Environmental > Terrestrial > Soil > Unclassified | place: USA: Madison, Wisconsin...
ACGATGGCCAAGCCATCACCCCCGTCGACATCTCGGGCCAGTTCTCCGATGTGGACACCGGCGATGTGCTGACCTACTCGGCCACCGGCCTGCCCTCGGGCCTGAGCATTGATCCGGCCACCGGCATCATCTCCGGCACGCTGGATAACTCGGCCTCGCAAGGTGGTGACAACGGCGTTTACGCCATCACCGTCACCGCCACCGACAAGAGCGGCACCTCGGTCTCGCAAGACTTCTCGTGGGACGTCAAGAACCCGGCTCCGACGGCTATCGACGACGACGGTTCGACGAATCAAGGCGTGGGCTTGAACGTCAATGCCCAAGACGGCGTGCTCTCCAACGACACCGATCCGGACGGCGATACGCTGACCGTCTCGCAAGTCAATGGGCTGCCGGGCAACGTGGGCGCGGCTATCGCTGGCTCCAACGGCGGCACGTTCACGCTGAACGCTGACGGCTCCTATAGCTTCAACCCTGGCACCGCTTTCCAGCACTTGGCGAACGGCGTCAGCGCCACCACGTCGATTGCCTACACCGTCTCCGACGGCGAAGGCGGCACGTCGACCGCAACGCTGACCGTGACGGTAACGGGTACCAACTCAGGCCCGACTTCCTCCGCGATCGACAACCAGAGCGGCGAAGATTCGCAGACGGTCGTTAGCCTGGATGTATCGAGCCACTTCGCGGACGCTGACGTAGGTACCGGCGACAAGCTCGCCTTCAGCGCCACCGGCTTGCCGGCTGGCCTGACGATCGATCCGAACACCGGCATCATCAGCGGCAAGATCGATCATTCCGCGTCGCAGTTTGGCGGCACCGGCGTGCACACGATCACGGTCACGGCAACCGATACGGCTGGCGCGTCGACGACGCAGACCTTCAAGTGGAATATCACCAATCCGCTGCCCCAGGCTGATCACGATCAGGCCAATACTGACGAAGACACGTCCATTCAGGCCACCGACGCCACGAAGGGCGTGCTTGCCAATGACGTGGATCCGGATGGCGATCCGCTGCACGTCTCCGCGGTGGGCGGAAACGCCAACGGCGTAGGCCAGGCGGTCGCGGGCCTGAGTGGCGGCACCTTCATCATCTACGCGGACGGTACTTACTCGTTCAACCCGGGCAATGACTTCCAGAATCTGGCCGAAGGCCAGCCTGGCCAAACGTCGGTCTGGTACACGGTTTCGGACGGCGAAGGCGGCACCAGCCAAGCCTTGTTGACCGTCACGGTAATGGGCAAGAACGACGCGGCCACCATCAGCGGTTCCAGCTCGGGCCAGGTCTACGAAGATTCGCCGGCATTCGCCACCGGCAAGCTCACGGTCTCCGATCCGGACGCCAACCAGAGCCATGTGCAGGCCCAGGCAGGCGTGCCGGGTAAGTACGGCACGTTCACGGTCGATGCCAACGGCAACTGGAGCTACCAGTTGAACAACGCGCTGGCCGAGGTGCAAAACCTGAAGGCCGGCCAGACGTTGACCGAGAACTTCACGGTCACGTCCCAGGATGGCACCGCATCCAGCCCTGTCGCAGTGACCATCGTGGGCACCAATGACGCGCCGGTCGCCGCGGACAACGCCGCCAATGTGGAAATCGGCGACAGCCACGTCTTCACGCTGTCCGAGTTCAACTTCAGCGACGGCGCCGAAGGCAATGCGCTGCAAAGCGTGATCATCTCGCGCCTGCCGACCGACGGCACCCTGACGCTCAACGGCAACCCCGTGGGGCTGAACACCGCCGTCTCGGCGGCGGACATCGCCGCGGGCAAGCTGGTCTTCACGCCGTCGGCCAATGGCCTGGATACCTCGATCGGGTTCCAGGTGCGTGACGACGGCGGTACGGAGCACGGTGGTCAGAACACGTCGGGCACGTATAACTTTGCCTTGAACACGAACAACATCGTGACGGGTGAAAACGTCGGCAGCGGCACGGGCACGACGCCCCCGCTCAATGGCGGTTCGGGCGACGACATCATCCTGGGCGACAAGGGCGGCACGGTTGTGACCGTGGAGCCGGGCAAGAACTACAACATTGCCCTGGTCGTGGATACGTCGGGCAGCATGGCGTACAAGCTGGACGGTTCGACGAACGGTTCGGGTCAGTCGCGTATTGCCCTGGTCAAGGAGGCATTGACGAACCTTGCCAACCAGTTGGTGGGTCACGACGGCATCGTCAACGTCACGCTGATCGGCTTCGAGGAGTGGGCGGATACGCCCGTCACGCTGCAGAACCTGTCGGCGTCGAACGTGAAGACGCTGCTGGACGCAATCGATGACTTGTCGGCGTCAGGCGGCACCAACTACGAATCGGCGTTCAACAGCGCCGTGGCATGGTTCAACGCCCAAACGTCCGCCGGCAAGTCGGTGGCTGCGGGTTACGAGAACGTCACGTTCTTCCTGACCGACGGTGATCCGACTTACTACGTCAAGAACAACGGCAAAATTGGCGGCGACGGCAGCACCACGGATAAGACGACGGTGCAGGAATCCGTCGACGCCTTCGCACCGCTGTCCAATGTCAGCACCGTGCACGGCATCGGAGTCGGCAACGGCGTCAACGAAGACTACCTGCGCCTGTTCGACAACACGGGCAGCTCGGGCGGCACGGTGACGACCTACGCCAGCTTCGGTAGCGGTTCTTCCACGACGACGCTGGCCGATTTTGATTCGGGCAGCGGGTGGAGCAGCACCAACGGATGGACCATCACGGGTACCGGCAACGGAAGCTCGGCGAGCCGGATAGACAACTGGTTCGGCAATGACTACTGGCGCATGGTCGATACCAACGGCGGCAGCAGCACCAACGCCATCACCCCGACGTTCAGCTACACCGGCTACTCGAAGATGAGCTTCTCGGTCCAAACGGCCAACTTCAGCAACGGAGACGTGTTCTCGTGGGCGTTGCAGGTGCGAAAGGCTGACGGCACCTGGATGACCATCGACAAGGGCAACCTGACCAGCGCGCAGTCGGACTGGAAGACCATCACGACCAATACCTATGGAAGCGGCACCTACCGCTTCGTGTTCGATGTGGCCGACAGCACCTCGGGCGGCGGCAATGCCACGGTGCAAATCGACAACATCAAGCGCACGAACTACGACGCCAGCAACGTGATTGCAGCCTCTGGCGGCGATGTGGACATCGTGATGAAGGGTGAAGACCTGGCCGCTGCCCTGCAAGGCGGCAGCTCCAGCACCGACCCGGCCGTGGTGGGCAACGACGTCATCAACGGCGGCGCCGGCAACGACATCATCTTTGGCGACACGATCAACACGGATCACCTCGCCTGGGGCAACGTCGCCGCCGGTTCGCACGATGGCCAAGGCCTGAAGGCGCTGCAGGACTTCCTGGCTTACCAGAATGGCCATGCGGCAACCAGCGCTGAAGTCTATGACTACCTGAAGGCCAACCACGCGCAGTTCAACATCGTGGATGACCCGCGCGGCGGCAACGACACCGTCCACGGCGGCAAGGGCGATGACATCATCTACGGCCAGGGCGGCAACGACACCCTGTACGGCGATGAAGGCAACGACATCCTGTATGGCGGTTCGGGCAACGACACCCTGCATGGCGGTGCCGGCAACGACACGCTGGACGGCGGTTCGGGCAATGACACCCTGATCGGTGGCCAGGGCAACGACACGCTGTACGGCGGTTTGGGCAGCGACACCTTCAAGTGGGAGTTGAACGACCAGGGCACGGTCGGCGCCCCGACGGTGGACACCATCAAGGACTTCTCGGCTGACACCGTTGCCAACGGCGGCGACGTGCTGGACCTGAAGGATCTGCTGATCGGTGAAAAGGACGGCACGCTGACGCAGTACCTGAACATCCACAAGGATGGCAACAATACCGTCATCGACATCAACACCAAGGGCAATATCGCCCAAGGCGTCGACCAGAAGATCGTGCTGGAAAACGTGGACCTGACGGGTAATGGCACGATGAGCAACCAGGCCATCATCAATGACCTGCTGCAGAAGGGAAAGCTGAACGTCGATCACAGCTAAGCCCTAGGCATCAAGGGGACGGCGGGCAGCCGCCCTCCCCTTGAACCCGCCATATTTTTTGCTGACACGTCTTTCATGAGTCGGAAAAATGTGAAAATCCGTTTCATGTCTTCGACTCACCGTTACCGCGGCTTTGTGAACCTGTGTCGGCTGGTGTTGCTGTGCCTGGCTTGCGTCTGGGGCGGAAGTTTCGCGCTGGAGCTCAGCTCGGAACGGCTGCAAAGCCTGGCCGCCAGCCGTTATGGCGCGAAGGGCGCGAAGTCTGTTGGCAACTGGCTGCAACTGATGCGCAGTCCGCCCCCGTCACAAGAACGGGACAAGCTGACGCTCGCCAACGATTTCTGGAACCAGGCGCTGCTGTCCGGCGAAGACATCACGCTCTGGAAGCAGGCCGATTACTGGGCCACGCCGCTGGAATCGCTGGGCCGAGGCGCCGGCGACTGTGAAGACTACGTCATCGGCAAGTACTTCACCCTGTTGGCGATGGGTGTGCCCGCCAACAAGCTGCGTTTCATCTACGTCCGCGCGCGCGTGGGCGGGCCGGCCAGCAGCAGCCAGGTCGCCCACATGGTGCTGGGCTATTACGACACGCCAAACGCCGTCCCGCTGGTGCTGGACAGCCTGATCTCAACCATCTTGCCGGCCACGCAACGTCGCGACCTGACGCCGGTATTCAGTTTCAACGCCGACGGTGTCTACGTGGACGGCAAGCCTGCCGCGCCGGTTGACCGACTCAGCCGCTGGCGTGATCTACTTCAACGCATGGAACGGGACGGCATACGCCCCTGATGGCCGGAAACAAGACTATGTCCATACTTCGACAGTTACTGCTTAGCGTGACCCTCGCGATCGGCGTCATCCTGCTGGGCACGTTGGCGCTTAGCATCAACTCGGCGCGCGAATACCTGTCTGGCCAGTTGCAGGTGCAAAGCACCGATGCGGCGGTGTCGCTGGCGCTGTCGTTGTCGCAGCCCGCCAATAACGACCCGGTGCTGCAGGAATTGCTGATCTCGGCGCTGTACGACGGGGGGCATTTCTCGCTGGTGCGCCTGGCGGACCCCGAAGGCAAGGTGCTGATCGAACGCAAATCCACCGCCACGCCGAATGCGGTTCCCGCCTGGTTTCAGAAGCTGGCGCCGCTGGACACGCAACCGGCCAGCCACGCGGTCAGCGACGGCTGGCGCCAGGTGGGCGAAGTGACCTTGATCGCCAATGATTCATATGCCTGGGAAGCCCTGTGGCGCAGCAGCGTGAAGATGATCGCGCTGGTGGTCGGCGCCGGCGTGTTGTGGGCCGTGTTTGCCTTTGTGCTGGTGGGCTGGATCAAGAACCGTTTGCTGCGCGAGATCAGCGACCATGTCCGCAGCATCGGCCAAGACACCCCGCCCGAGCAGGTCGAGGCGCGCGTGCCCGAGTTGTCTGGCGTGGTGCAGGCGTTGAACCAGACCCGCGAGCGCGTGTACGCCAGCGTGGAAGAACAGAACGCCAAGATCGAATCGCTGGAACTGGAATTGAACCAGGATCCGGTCACCCGCTTGCCCAATCGCAAGTATTTCGTGAACGAATTCCGGCGCGCGCTTGAAGCGCCGACCGTGGTGGGCGGCCACGTGCTGGTGTTCCGCCAACGCGACCTGGCTGACCTGAACCGCCACATGCCGCGCGAATTCATCGACCAATGGCTGCGCGCCGCGTGCGAACGGATTCAGGGTGCGCTGAAGGCGCTGCACGTGGCGTCGCCCTTGCTGGCCCGCCTGAACGGCTCGGACTTTGCGTTGTTGCTGCCGGGCTGCGCCGCGCCACAGGCCATGATGGTGGCCGAGCAGTTGCGGGCCGACCTGCATGCCACGCGCATTCCCGTTGGGGAAGGTCATCTTTGCCGCTGGGCCTTGGCCATGACGGACTACGGCCGGGGCAATCAGGCCGGCCCGGTGTTGGCGCGCCTGGACTTCGGCCTGATGCGCGCGGAAAGCGCCAACAACGATCAGGTCGTGATTGCGGGCGCAACGGACATGCAATCGCCGTCGGAGTCGGGAGAGCGGGCCTGGAAGGACGCCATACTGTCCGCGCTGGAAGACAAGCACTTCGAACTGGCCACGGAACACCTGCTGGCGGCGGACGGCACCGCCTTGCGCACCGAGGCCATGCTGATGCTGCGCACGTCCGCCGACCAGGTCGCCATTCCCGCCACCCTGTTCATTCCCCCCGCGGTGCGCCTGGACCTGGTGGCGGATTGCGACCTGGAATCGGTGCGCCTGGGTCTGGACTGGCTTGCCGCCCATGACGGTGAACTGGCAGTGCGCGTCGCCCTGCCGTCCTTGCGAGGCCAAAAGTTCTTCCGCCAATTGGCTCTGATGCTGACGGAACACCGGCCCTTGGCCCATCGCCTGTTTCTGGAGATTGATGCGCACGGCCTGGTGGAATGCCACGAGCAGATCGCCACGCTGGCCCGTGTGGTCTCGGACTTTGGCGCGCATATTGGCGTGCGCCGCCTGGCGCAGCAATTCGGTGCGGTGGCCCAATTGCACACGCTGCCGCTGTCCTACGTAAAACTGGGCGGTGGCTTTGTGGGAGGGATGTCGCAAAGCCCGGGTAGCCAACAGTTGACGGCCTCGGTGCTGGAAACCGCTCGTGCCTTGAACATCGACGTGTACGCGGAAGACGTGCCGGACGCTGAAACGCAGCGCATCCTGGCCGGCTTGGGCATCGAGGTCATGCGTGGCCCTGGCGTGAAGCGAGCGGCAAACCCGGCATAGCCGCGCCGCGTATCAACGACGCATCAACGAATAAGCCGCCCGGGTTTGACCCCGGGCGGCTTATTTTTTGTACGCGGCTACTGCGCGATGACGCCGCTATTTCTTCGCCTGCTGGTACAGCGGCAATACTTGCTGGGCGGCGGCTTGCAGATCGGTGATGCGAGACTCTGCCGAAGGGTGCGTCGACAAGATTTCCGGCGGCGCATTGCCGCTACTGGCTGCCCCCATCTTTTGCCATAACGTCACGGCGGCGCGCGGGTCGTACCCTGCCCGAGCCGCCAGTTCGACGCCCATGCGATCCGCTTCCGTTTCGTGCGTGCGGCTGTTGGGCAACGAGAACATCACATCGGTAAGCTGGCCGCCCAGGTCGGAAGCGACGCTGGAACCCGTGGCGATGGACAGCACCGACAAGCCCAGGTTCGTGGCCATCTGCTGCGAGACGCGCTCGCGCGCGTGCTCGCGCAGCGCGTGGGCAATCTCGTGGCCGATCACCGCGGCAAGCTCATCATCGGTCGGCTTGATCTTGGAGATCAGGCCGGTATAGACCGCAATCTTGCCCCCGGGCATGCACCAGGCGTTGACCTCGTCGCTGGACAACACGTGGACTTCCCATTTCCAGCCCGCCGCATCCGGGCGAAAAATGCCCGCCTGCGCAACTAGCCGCTGGGAAATGGTGCGCACGCGCGCCAATTGCTGCGCATCACGATCCAGCAAGCCCTTGGCTTGCGCCTGTTTGAGGATATCGGCGTATTGCTGGCTGGCTTCCTGCTCCAGCGCTTCGGACGGCACCAGGCTGGACATGTATTGCGTCCGGTTGACGCCGATGGCGCCGGACTGCGTGGTGTTCATGCCGGAGCAGCCCGCCAACACGGCCAGGGCAAGCGCTGCGCCAGCGCCGCGCAAAAGGTGACGTTTACGTTTCATGACGGCCTCCTGGAAACGATGGCGAGAATGCCGGAAGATCAGAGGGGATCGCCGCACTGCCCGCGATGGCGCAGCGCGTGGTCGATCAGCACCAGCGCCAGCATGGCTTCCGCGATGGGCGTTGCGCGAATGCCGACGCAAGGATCGTGGCGGCCCAGCGTCTGCACCATGACGGGTTCGTTCGCGCGGTTGACCGAGCGACGTTCGACGCGGATGCTGGACGTGGGCTTGATGGCCAGCGACACGGTGATCGGCTGGCCCGTTGAAATGCCGCCCAACACGCCGCCGGCGTGGTTGGTCAGAAAGCCATCGGGCGTGATTTCGTCACCGTGCTCGGAGCCGCGCTGCGCAATGCAGTCAAAGCCGGCCCCGATGGACACGCCCTTGACGGCGTTCAGCCCCATCATCACGTGCGCGATGTCGGCGTCCAGGCGGTCGTAGATGGGTTCGCCCCAGCCCGCGGGCAGGTTTTCGGCCACGACTTCAATGCGCGCGCCGACGGAATCGCCATCGCGGCGCAACTGGTCCATATAGGCTTCCAGTTCCGGCACGACCTCGGCGTTGGGCGCGTAGAAGGGGTTGTTGGGCACTTCGTCCCAGGACAGGAACGGGATGGCGACCGGGCCCAACTGGCTCATGTAGCCGCGCACCTTGACGCCGTATTGCTCGGCCAGCCACTTCTTGGCGATGGCGCCCGCCGCCACCGTGGGCGCCGTCAGGCGGGCCGATGAACGGCCGCCGCCGCGCGGGTCACGCACGCCGAACTTGCGCCAGTAGGCGTAATCGGCGTGGCCGGGCCGAAACGTGTCGGCGATGTTCGAATAGTCTTTGCTGCGGGCATCCGTGTTGCGGATCAGCAGGCCAATCGGCGTACCGGTGGTGACACCTTCATATACCCCGGAGAGGATTTCGACCTGATCGGCTTCCTGGCGCTGCGTGACATGGCGCGAGGTGCCAGGGCGGCGGCGATCCAGTTCCAACTGGATATCGGACGCGTCCAGGCTCAGCCCCGGGGGGCAGCCATCCACGACGCAACCGATAGCCGGCCCGTGGGATTCGCCGAAATTCGTGACGGTAAAAAGGGTACCAAGGGTATTGCCGGGCATAGGAAGTCAACAGGTCGGGTTTGCAAGCAACCCCGATTATGACACCGCCAGGGCCAAAGCCTGGATTTCAGCAGCCGGCGCTGGCCGCCCAAGTAGAAAACCCTGCATCACGCGGCAACCCAGCGACTTCAGGATTTCGCGCTGGCCTTCGGTTTCGACACCTTCGGCCACGACGGGCAGGCGCATCGCCTGGCATAGCCCGAACAATGCCGAGACGACCTCGCGGCTGCCGGCGTCGGACTCCAGCGCGGAAATGAAGCTGCGATCAATCTTCACCCAATCGATGGGCAAATGGCGCAAATGATTCAGGCTGGAATAGCCGCAACCGAAATCGTCCAGCGCAATGCCGATGCCCTGGGCGCGCAGCGTGTTCAGCATCTTCACCTGCCGTTCGTAATGCAGGATGAAGATCGATTCGGTAATCTCCAGCACCAATTTGCGCGGCGACAGTTGCGTGCTGGCCAAGACGTCGGACACCAATTGCACCAGCCCGTCTTCATTCATCTGCTTGACGGACAGATTCACATGCACACGCCAGGCCGACGGCCACAACGCGGCCTGCGAGCACGCGCGTTCCAAGATCCAGGCGCCCAGGGGCACGATCAGCCCGCTGCGTTCGGCCAGTTCAATGGTGACGGCCGGCGACACACTGCCCAGCGTCGGGTGATGCCACCGCAACAGCGCTTCGCACCCCTGCACCACGCCCGAGCCACTGTCGCAAACCGGCTGGTAAAAGAGCTCGAATTGCTCCATGGCCGGCGTGGTCAAGGCCAGCCGCAGGTCATTCTCCAGCCCCTGCTGGTCCCGATGCCGTGCCAACAGGCGGAAATCGAACAGATTCCACCCTGGTCCGCCGCGCTCCTTGAGGGGCACCAGCGCCACCTGCACGCAGCGTTGCAGTTCTTCGACCGTGCGCCCATGTTCCGGGTACAAGGCCGCGCCCACCCTGAACACGGCGATCAGGGGACGCCCGCCTAATTCATAAGGCTCGCTCAGGTCTTCCAGCAATTTGGTGGACACCTGGGCCGCGCCCACCTCGTCCACTTCCGGCACGCAGATGGTGAAGGTGTCGGTGCCGCTACGGGCGACCATACCGCCCAGCGTGCGCGTGATCAGGCTCAGACGGTTGGCGACATGCACCAAAAGCGTCTGGTCTTCGCCCGCGCGCAGCATGGCGCTGATCTCGGCGTATTGCTCGAAACTGACAAGAAAAAACGCGCCTCGGCGCGCCGGCCCGTCTTTTTGCGCCAGCCAAGCCCGGGCGCGCCGATGCAATTCCTGCTGGCTCAGGACGCCGGTCAGCTCGTCGCGCGTCAGGCGGTGACGCAACGCACGATCGCGGCGCACGAAAAACCAACTTATCGCTGCCAGTGCGCCCGAGAGCGTCAGGCACAGTGCGAGCAGGTAACTCTCACGCACGGAGCCCCCTATCTAGATACCTTTGGCGTTGCGGTCCAGGAAAGAACCCAAAGGCTGTAACATTTTTTAAATTATGCATTATTTTCGCAAAAAAACGCCACACTTCGGAGGCAACGCGCCTCTTTTCCTTGAAATCTGAAGGCTCTTTACTCGCTTGCGGGTGGTCATGTCGGTCCTTGGTAGCAGAATGCCGGCCGGTCCCTTGACCCATGCCCTGCCCTTACTACGACAGCGAAGCCCCAAAAATTAATACGCCCTGTCTCAATAGTTCTCAAGCTGGCGATCATCACAATCGAAATAATTGCATAGCTGGTCTGACGTTGCGCCGAATTTCGTAATATTCTGTACGTTATGTGACATGCCGAATTACAGTGTAAGCGGTGCCGCTGGAGTATTAGTAACGTGTGTCACGTTTCTTATCCAGGCTTCTTTACGTCGAGCACCTTCGTTTGCCCGACGCCCTTTAACCGGCGGCCATGCAGTCTTCGACACGCGCGCTTGCTGCCCGCAAAGGGAACTCAACCACATGTCGACATTACGCCGATTACTTTTTTGCACTGCTCTCCTGGTCGGCTTCATCCTGCTTGGCGCCCAAGCGCTGGGGATGCTGGCCGCCCATCGCTATCTGAACGCCCAACTTACCCAGCAGAGCGAAGGCGGGGCCGCCGCACTGGCGTGGGCCTTGGCGCACGCCTCGTCCAGCCACGAAGAACGGGCGGCGTTGGCGGATGAATTGTTCGAGCAAGGGCTGTATACGCAGGTGCGCATCAGCAACGAAGGTGATGCCTCCGTCATTGAGCGGAACAACCTGGAGGCCAACGCCGCCCGCAACGGCGATTGGCGCAATGCCTGGCTGATGGTTCAGGCCCCGCAGATATCGCGTCCGTATGTGTCGTTGGACGGCGGCGCGCGCGGCACGGTAACGGTTCAAGCAGATACCCGACTGGCGCGCGACACGCTGTGGCAAGGCGGCGTCCGGGTCCTGGGGCTGGTGTTGGCGGCTGGCGTCTTCTGGGCGCTCTTCGCCATCAACCTGGTGCGATGGATCGAGGCGAGGACGTCGCGCGACATCTGCGAACGTGTACGCGCCTTGGCGCCCGGCCACAATGCCCCGCCAAGCGGATCGTGTGAACTGGCGGGCGTGGACCAGGCCCTGGTTGACGCGCAGCGCCGGGTGGCCGCCACCGTGGAAGAACAGAATGCCAAGATCGAATCGCTGCAAAGCGAAATCTACCGGGATCCGATCACCCGCCTGTCCAACCGCAAGCATTTCATTGACCAATTCCGAGCGGCGCTGGCCGATAAAACCGGGGAAGCCGGCGGCCACGTCCTGATGTTCCGCCAGCGCGATCTGGCGCAGATCAACCGCCATCTGTCGCGCGCGTTCACGGATCAGTGGCTGCGGTCCTCGTCTGACCGCTTGCGCAAGCTGATTACCGAATTTGGCGGACCCACGGCGCAGCTTGCCCGGATCAGCGGCTCGGACTTCGCGCTCTTGATGCCCCGCACCTCGGCGCCGCAGGCCAGCGTGCTGGCCGAACGGGTGCGACGCGAACTGCGTTCGCTGCGGGTGCCCATGGACAAGTACGGATGGTGCCGATGGGCGCTGGCGATGGCCGCTTACGCTCCCGGTGACAACATGAGCGATACGCTGGCGCGGCTGGACCACGCGCTGATGTGCGCCGAAAGCGCCGAAGACGATCAGATCACCCCCGCCAGCCAGGCGGCCGACAGCACGCGCATCGGTGAATACAGTTGGCACGACGCCTTGGTCACCGCCCTGGAACAGCATCGGTTTTCGCTATCGGTACTGCCGCTGCATGCGGTGCAGGGCGAACTGCTGCACCATGAAGCCAGCCTGACGTTGCACGACACGACCGGTGGCGATCCTGTTCCGGCTTCGATTTTCATGCCGCCCGCGGTTCGCCTGGGCCTGTCTGCCGAATGCGACATACAGGCTATCCGCTTGGGACTGGACTGGCTGTTCACCCATTCTGCGGCGCTGACGGTGCCGGTTTCCTTGGCGTCGCTGGCGCAAAGCTCGTTCCTGTCGCGGCTTGAACGCATGCTCGCCGACCGCCCGGCATTGACCGTGCGCCTGATCATCGAGGTCGACGCCGACGGGCTGATCGAGCAAGCCGCCGATTTGCGCCAGCTTTGCAACATCGTCACGGCGGCCGGCGGCCGCGTCGGCCTGTCGCGGCTGTCGCAGCAGTTCGGTGCAATGGAACGGCTGCACGAGTTCCCCGTGTCGTATTTGAAGCTGTGTGGCAGCTTCATTACCGGCTTGCTTTACAGCCCCGGCAGCCAGCACCTGGCCGCCACCGTCATGACCACCGCCGCAACCCTGGGCATGGCCGTCTATGCCGAAGACGTGCCCGACCTGGCCACCCAGGACATCCTGGAAGATCTGGGTGTCCGCGCGATACGCGGGGCTGTCGTAAACTTCGCCCTTACGCGCGAACTCGCGCCGGATCATCAATGGGTTCCTAGTTGACGGAAGGACTGTTTCTTCGCACCCGCTGTTTTTTCCACCAACGCGGTGCACGACGCGCCACCGCCGGATCGCAGGCCCTCTTATTGCGACTCGGCATGCTGGCGTGCGCGTTCTTCTGGCCTGGCGCGGTGCTGGCGCATGGCATCGCTTCCCCTTACGAAGACCTCCTGCTCGGCTTGATTGCGGGCGTGGCGATGACGTGCGGCCTGGCGTGCCTGATGGCCTGGGTCTGCACCCGGTCGTCGCTTTTTGGCGCGGGCATGGCCTTCATGGCGCTGGAAGGCGTATTCCGTTCATTACCCACGCTGCTGCCGCCCGGTGCGCTGCAGGCCGGCTCTTACGCCGCGCTATTGGCGCTGACCGCTCCTCTGCTGACGGGGTCGCCTCAGACGGTGGCGCCTCAGCCGGGGTCGCCTCAGACGGGGTCGCCACAAGCCGCCAGGGTTGCAAGCGCCTGCCGCGGCTTCAGCATGGCGCTGGCGTGCGTGGCCGCGTTGGCGCTGATCTTCGTCTACGAAACCGAAAGCGGCCTGATTCCAGCCTTGGTCGCCGGAACCTGCGCCTGCCTGAGCGTGGCGCTGACGGCCTGGTTCGCGGTGCAAGCCGTTCAGCGCAAAGCCGGTCGGCCTCTGGCAATGGCCTTGGTCTGCATCTACGCGACATCGGCGTGGATGCTGGCCCATGACGCCTGGCTGTCCAACGGTGCCGACACCAGCGGCACGCCCATTGAGCTTGCCAGGCTGTTGCTGGTGGCCGGTGCGCTGCTGGGCGTGGCGCTAAGGTGGCAAAGCCATGGGCCCATTGCCGCGCGGCGCGGCATTCACGACCATGCCGATGCCGAACACGTGGCGCAGGGCGAACTGCGTGTGGCGGAACTGGCCGGTGCACTGGATACGCAACGCCAAATGAACGCCTTGATTTCGCATGAACTGCGGGCGCCGCTATCCACCATCAGTGCGGCGGCGCAATCCCTGGACATGATCCTGTCCGACAGCGGTGAAGCCGTCGACACGCGCCTGGCCCGCATCCACCGCTCTGTGGCGCGCATGACGGAATTGATGGATCAGCTGCTGAATCAAGACCGCCTGGGCGATCAGGCCTGGACGCCGCGAGGCGAACATACCGACCTGGCTGAACTGGCGCGCGACGTGGCGGCGGCGATGCAACCCGACACCGCTCATGCGCTGATGGTTCAAGCCGACGCCCCCTTGCCCGTGTTTTGCGACCGCCCGCTGACCAGCGTCGTGGTGCGCAACCTGATTCACAACGCGATCAAATATTCGCCGGCCAATGAACCCGTCCGGGTAGAAACCGGCCAGGTTCGCGTCGGTGAGGCGCAAATGGCATGGCTGGCCGTGGTGGACCGTGGTCCGGGTATTGAAGAGCAGGAGCAGGCGCGTGTGTTCGAACCGCATTTCCGGCGTTCCGCGCATCGGGAAACGCAGGGCATGGGTATTGGGCTATATCTGGCGCGCCGCATTTGCCAGAACCAGGGGGGCTCGCTGACCCTGCAGAGCAAGGTCGGCGTGGGCACCCGCTTTGTCATCACCCTGCCCGTCAACGCGCCGGGCCAATCTGGCGCGAATCAGGCCGCGAACACGTAGCCTTGGCCGCGCACCGACAAGACCGGCAGCTTGAGGCCGGCGGTTTGCGCCTTGGCGCGCAGGCGGCTTACCAGCACATCGATGCGGCGCAGTTCGAAGCCACCCGGACTTTCGGGCAAGAACAATTCCGCCAATACCTGGCGGCTGACGGCATTGCCGGCCGCATCCATCAGGGCCATCAGGAAAGTCCGTTCCTGCGCGCTCAAGTGCAGCGATGCGCCGTCTGGCGCCACCAGGATCCAGCCCCCGTCCTGCAATGACCAGGTGCTGTCCGCCGATGCCCGCGACTCGGCGTCGGCCGGCCGCGGCGCCTTGGCCAGCCGCATGCGGCGAGCCAGGCTGCGAATCACCGAACTGAGCTCAAGCAAGTCCACGGGCTTGGTCATGTAGACGTCCGCGCCGCCTTCCAGGCCGCGCACCCGGTCTTCAAGGGCGCTACGACCTGTCAGCATGACAATGCCTACCGGGCTCAAGGCCCGCAGCCGCGTGGCGACGGAAAAGCCGTCTTCACCCGGAAGGTGCGCGTCCAGGATGACGATGTCGCACGGCTGCTCCTGCAGCCGACGATAAAACGCCGCCGCATTGTCACAAGCAAACGCTACCCGAAAACCATAGCCGCCCAGGCCTAACGCCAGTTCCTCTCGGAAGTCGGCGTCATCCTCAAGCAGACCGATACATAGCAAACCATCTGCGCCAGGCATATTCAGAGTGCTTTATATTGAAAATTGTCGACAAATGCCCCATGGATGCGGTATGCGATCCTGAGTGTCCAACAGGCGACAATCTTACGAGATTTACAATGGAAACGAATGATTGCAGTGAAAAAAAGCGTGATATTTCGCTCTCTATCACCTCTTTTTCGCGTAAATCACAAGAATTCGGTATGCGTTTCTGCGCGTTTGACGACAAGACGTCTCAAGACGAGCAACTGACTTCCAGACTTCCAGCCCAATCCGGGGGCAGACCAGCATAGCGTTCATACCCCGGTTGCGCCTCATACGGATTGCGCAGCAGCTTCATCAGGGTATCGATTTCGCTTGCATCGCCAGTCTTTGCCGCCCGGATTGCCTCTTCGGCCAGATGATTCCGCAATACATACAGGGGGTTGACGCGATTCATGCCGTCAGCGATTTCCTGGGCGGGCCGTCCGTCCTGCGCCTGGCGCGCCAGCAGCCTATCGAGCCAGGAGGCCGCCGCCGGACGGTCGATGAACAGATCTTCGAACGCATTGCGCTGCCCCAGCACCGCGTCCGCCAGTCGGCGCCACGACAGGGTGAAATCCGCCTGGTTGGCGTCCATCAGCTTGAGCAGGTCGTCCAGCAATGCCTCATCGGCCGGCCGCCATGCAGCAAGCCCCAGCTTGGCGCCCATGCGGTCGTGAAAGGCGCGGGTGAAAACCGCCTCGAACTCGTCCAGCACGGCGCGCAGGCGGTCAACGTCTTGCACCAGCGCATGCAGGCTGCCGCCCAGGCGGTACAGGTTCCACAGCGCCACCGACGGCTGGCGGTTCCAGGAATAGCGCCCTTCCGAATCGGAATGGTTGCACACGTGCCCCAGGCGGAACCCGTCCATGAATCCGTACGGGCCGTAATCCAGCGTGAGCCCCAGAATGGACATGTTGTCGGTGTTCATGACGCCATGACAAAAGCCCACCGCCTGCCAGTCGGCCATCAACCGCGCCGTACGGTGCGTGACCTCGCGCAGCAAGTTGATGTAGGGCGTCACGTCATCGTGGGAGTCCTGCGATTGGCCCTCCGGCGCCTGGCGGCATTCCGGGTAAAAGCGGTCAATGACATAGTCGGCCAGCGTCTTCAACAATTCCGGCTGTCGACGCGATGACCAATGTTCAAACGAACCAAATCGAACGAAGCTGGGCGACATTCGCGTCACGATGGCGGCCGTCTCCACGGTTTCTCGCATGACCGGGTCATCCGACACCACCAGCGCCAGTGCGCGCGTCGTGGGAATCCCCAGACCGTGCATGGCTTCGCTGGCCAGGTATTCACGCACGGATGAGCGCAACACGGCGCGGCCGTCTCCCATGCGTGAGTACGGCGTCATCCCGGCGCCCTTCAATTGCAGCTCCCAGCCACCGGCCGGCCCCTGGACTTCGCCCAACAGGTGGGCGCGCCCGTCTCCCAACTGGCCCGCCCAAACGCCGAACTGGTGCCCGCTGTAGACCGCGGCCAGCGTGTCGCCGCCAGGCAGCGGCTCCGAGCCGGAAAAAACCTGCAAAAACTCGGGCGTCGTCAGGACGGACGAGTCCAGGCCAAGCAGCGCGGCCGCGTCGGCGTTGGCGTGCAACAGGCGCGGATTATTCAGGCCTTGCGGCGTCAGGCGGGTATAGAAGGCAGCGGGCAACGCGGCAAACGTATTGACCGCGCGCAGTTCGGATAAGGAATGTGCATTCATGCGCGTTGGCTCCTGGCGGCGCGCTTGGCGGGCCGCACATAGAAAATGGCGCTAAGGAAAAAAGTAGCCGAAAGAACGATTTCACCCCAGGCCATCAGCACGGAAAGCGGCA
>Ga0160461_1000796_pt1 | contig 16815 bp, 16 predicted proteins | sample HID1975I_E6MG_FD_108266 | JGI IMG/M metagenome (GOLD analysis project Ga0160461, IMG submission 108266) | Enriched soil microbial communities from UW Madison campus, WI, USA - HID1975I_E6 MG | ecosystem: Environmental > Terrestrial > Soil > Unclassified | place: USA: Madison, Wisconsin...
AGGTCAGCGCGCCGGTGGAATCGGCACCCAGCGCCGAAAGCGGCAGGCGGTAATTGGCGGCGAACTCGACACCCTCGGTCTCGACCCGGTTGAGGTTGAGGAACTGGATGTTGACGCGAGTGATCTGGTTCGACGCGTCGGTGACGAGGAAGTCGCAGAACTGGGCGGTGCCGCCCGCGCAGTTGTTGACGATGGTCTGCGCGCCCACGGTGGAAATCGCGTCGTCGATCTTGATCGAGTAGTAGTCGACCGAGAAGTTCAGGCGGCTCTCACCGAAGCTCGGCTGCAGCACGATGCCGGCGGTGAAGGTGTCCGCGATCTCCGGCGAGAGATCGAGGTTTCCGCCCGTGAACAGCTGAGCGATGTTCTGCGCGTTGTTGCGGCCGGGGCGGCTGTCGAAGATCGGCAGCTGGCTCTGGATCGGCGGGCTGTAGAGCTCGTTGATGTTGGGCGCGCGGATATCGCGCGAGCGCGTGGCGCGCAGGCGCAGCCAGTCGTTCGGCTCATAGACGGCACCGAGCTTCCACGTCGTGACCGCGCCGCTGGTGTTGTAGTCGGTACGGCGGACCGCACCGTTGATTTCGGCGTGCTTGGCCCAGGGCAGATCGTTGGCGAGCGGCAGCACCGCCTCGATATAGCCTTCCTTCACCTCGATTTCGCCGCCGATGCGGGTGCCCGAGGCGACCGCCCAGCCGGTGCCGAGGCTGATCGGATCGGTATCGCCGCTGACCTTGTCCTTGCGCCACTCGACGCCAGCCGCAATCGAAAGGGGGCCGGCCCAGAGATCGACGACATCGCCCGCGACATTGAGCGCGGCGACATGCTGGGTCAGCGTCCGCGTCTGGAACGAGGTGCCCGACACGTAGTTGCGCGCCGCCTGCGACGCCTGGTTCTCGCCGAAGATGTTGTAGGCGACGCAACCGTTGGTGGGATCGGTCAGCGTCGAGCGGCAGACGATCGATCCGTCCGGCGCGCGGACGGCATCGACTGCGCGCGCCCAGTTCGCCTCGATGCGGTTGTTGGACGTGCTCGAAAGCGTTTTGTTGCGGCCGTACTGGTAATAGCCGTCGACGCTCCATCCGCCGCCGATCTCCGCCTTGAATCCGGTGGAGGCACGCAGCGTGCGGTTGCGCGAATAGCCCTGCAGGAAACCGAGATCGTTGTTCGCGCGGCCGACCGGGATGCTGGAAACGCCCGCCGTGATCATCTGGTCGACGATGCTCTGCGGAATGAAGGGATTCTCGATCGAGATCGCCCGGCCGAAATCGCGGGTCTGGCCCTGCACGTTGCGGCCGATCACCTGGCCGTAGGACCCCTCGGCGAAGATCTCGATGCCGTCGGCGATCTCATAGTCGACATGGCCGAAGGTGGCGTAACGCTCCACCGCCGCCGCCAGCATGATGCCCTGGTAATAGGGGTTCTGCGCATTGCCTCCGCCGACCATGTAGGTCGATCCGCGCAACGAGCCGAACTCGAACGGGATCGGCGTGCCGTTGGCGTCGAACTGGATGCCGGCGAGCGGACCGCTGGCGATCACGCCGCCGGGGGCGAGCGTCGATGCCTTGGCACCGGGGGCGACGATCGTCGCGGGCAGGCCGTTGCCGCCCGGCCCGGTGCCGCGATTGGGGTTGGACACCAACGCCCAGTCCTCCGCGCACCAGCCGCGCGTATAGCAATCGCCGACGCCCTTGTTGTCCTCATATTCGCCGCCGACGACGACATGGCCGCGTCCGCCGGCAAAGCTGGTGCCGCCCGCCAGCGAGAGCAGGTAGTTCTGGCCGTCGCCGCGATCGGTGAGGCCATAGTTGGCGGAAGCCTTTATGCCTTCCAGCCGCTTGTTGATGATCAGGTTGACCACGCCCGCGACCGCATCCGAGCCATAGGCCGCCGATGCGCCGCCGGTGACGACCTCGGTCCTTTCGAGCAGGCTGGTCGGGATCAGGTTCAGATCGACCGTGCCCTGCGTGCTCGACGAGACGAAGCGGCGGCCGTCGACGAGCACCAGCGTGCGGGTCGCACCCAGGCCGCGCAGGTCGAGCGTCCGCGCGCCCACATTGGTGCCGCCGAAATAGAGCTGGGTGCCCGGCGTCGTGGTCGCGCGGAACGACGGGATCTGGTTGAGCGCATCGGCGATGTTGGTCAGGCCGAGCTGGGTCAGGCGCTCCTGGCCGACGACGGTGACCGGGGTCGGCGCGGTGAAGCCGCTCCGCGCGATGCGCGATCCGGTGACGACGATATCCTCGACGGGGCCGGTATCCTCGGCAGCGGCGGCGGGGGCGATCGCCGCGTCCGCAGGCGCGGGGGCCGGGGTCGTCGCATCCGGCAGCGTCCCGCTCTCTTCGGCGGTAGGCGCGGTCGCGGGCGGGACCGCCTCCTGCGCGAGCGCGGGCGACGCGAGCGCGACGGTCAGCGCGGCGAAGCTGCCACGGGCAAAAAGGAACGCGGACGAACGGACGGACGGCATGACGGCGAATCCCCTCCCTAAGGGTCGATGATTGGAAAGCCGCATCAGCCGGCGGCAAGGTAACAATAGTTAGTGAGCTACTTGTTCGTGTAGCTTCATATATATTAGTTTGCTATCTTTCAGCGCACCGAGGGTCAACCCACTTTCGCGGCACGGCATCGCAATTCGGCTGAAATCCGGGATGAACGAGTGGTTTATGTGCTCCTGCAGCGCGAAGGTGAAAGAGATGCGTCCGCGCAACAGCGATTACCAAAGGGAACAATCGATAGCCGTCAGCGCTCGATATTAGTTCGTACGCTAGGCGTTATGCGCCGCTCAAGACTCAAGGCAGCGCTTTCCCTCTCCCATCGGGAGAGGGAGGGAGGCGCGCAGTGCCGGAAGGGTGAGGAAGTTCGAAAAACGCGGAAAAAACGCGGAACAGAGAGGCCCGAACGCCTCAGCGCTGCGCCTCGATAAGCTCGCCGAGATTATAGACCAGCGCGGGCTTGCCCTGCTGGTGCACGGCATCCATCTGCCGCGCGCGGCCGACGAAGGCCGGATGCATCGCCCTGCTCTCGCCCGGCTGCGCGTGCAGCCACAGGCGGAACAGCAGCCGACGATGCTCGGACCGATCCTTGAAGCTGGTCCGCGAATGCAGACAGACGAAATTGTGCCAGAACACCATTTCGCCGGGTTCCAGCAGAAAGCTCGCCTTGACGTCGGGGCGCAGCGCGATCTCGTTGAACACCCGCTGCGCCTCGATAAGGTCGGCCGGCAGCGGCGTGCCGAGCGTCTTGGCGGCGTTCATCATGAACAGCCCGTGGTAGAAGCAGCTGATCTTGCCCTCGACATCGCAGAACACCGGGATGTTCTCGTCGGACAGGTCCTCCGGGCTCGCGCACTGGTGACGGAAACCGCGATAGAGCGCCGCCAGCAGGTCGGGATGCTCGGCCTGCATGATGTCGTGGACGGCCAGGCTGCTCACCAGCCCGCTCAGCCCGCCTTCGTCAGCCGCGCGATAGCTGGCGAGCGCGAGGATCTCGTGGAAATCGCAATGCGATCCCAGCTCGATGTCGGACTGGTAACCGCGACCCGCCGGATTGTCCTCCAGCTTCTCCACCCGGCCGACAAGGTCGCGCCGGGCGCTCTGCACCGCTCCTTCGCCCAGATGCGTGCCCAGTGCCCAGAACACCCGATGGAACACCGCCTCGCTCATCCCGCCGATCTCGACGCCCGACAGCACCGTCGCGGCCTTGCCGCGCTGGATGTCGAACCGGACCGAGGTCATCAGCGTGACCAGTTCGGGATCGTCGACGTCGGCGCGTGTGATCTCCACCAGCGGCTTGTCCGCGATCCGGATCGCGAGCGCATAGATCGCCTCCAGCTGCGCATCGGACAGGCGATGGATCAGCCCCTCCTTCCCGCCGATCGCCGCACTGGTCCAGGCGCTGGGATGATCGATGGCGGGCACGGCGGGCATGGAACGACTCTCCTGAACTTCTCGACACTTGCTGCCTGGAAGAGAGCATATCCGGCAATACTTAGCAAGCTAATAGATAGGATGAAATCCGATGCCGTCGCGTTGTGAAACGCACGCCGTACGATGCCGATCGGTCGGGTGCTTGGTTCCCTTGCGGAACATTCGCGATCGGCGGGCGAGCCTATGGTCCGCCGTCATTGAAACCGCCGATCGAGGCCTGCCATGTCCGAAGCGCCGTTGCTCACGCTGTACCACATCCCGGGTTGCCCCTTTTCCGAACGGATCGAGATCCTGCTCGAACTCAAGGGGCTGCACGGCATCCTGAGCGACGTCGAGATCGACATCTCCAAGCCCCGGCCGGACTGGCTGCTCGAAAAGACGCGCGGCACCACCGCGCTGCCCGCGCTGACGATCGACAATGGCGCCACGCTCAAGGAGAGCATGGTGATCATGCGCTATATCGAGCAGCGCTGGCCGCAGCGGCCGGTCGCGCGCCTCGACCCTTATGAGCATGCGCTGGAACAGATGCTGTGCGCCGGCGACGGGGCCTTTTCGGGATCGGGCTATCGCATGATCCTCAACCGCGACGCATCCAAGCGTGACGAGATGCGCGCGGCGGTCGATGCCGAATATGCGAAGATCAACGACTTCCTTACCTATTACAGCCCCGGCAACGTGTTCCTCTTCGATCAGTTCGGCTGGGCCGAGGCGGTCTATACGCCGCTGTTCAAGCGGCTGTGGTTCATCGAGTATTACGAAGGCTATGAAATCCCGGCCGCGCTGACCAGGGTGCGGACCTGGCGTGACGCCTGCGTGGCGCACAGCGCCGCGCACCACCACAGCCATGAGGAACTGATCAAGCTCTACTACGACTACAGCCAGGGCGGCGGCAACGGGCGCATCCCCGAAGGGCGCAACATATCGAGCTTCACGCTGGAGCCGAACTGGAAGAGCCGTCCGATGCCACCGCGCGACAAATGGGGCCAGCCCGCCACCGACGCCGAACTCGGCCTGATCGCCTGAACCGATCCACCCCGCTCCGATTGATGCGCATCAATACGGGGCGGGGCGAAACGGCGTATTATGCGTCCACGATGGGGGCAGGACTCGTGGAGGAGCGCCAACCGTGGACATCTTGTCGGATCGCGATCGCGAATATCTGGAACGCCGGGCCGAAGAGGAACTGGCGATGAGCCGCAACGCCAGCTGTGTCGAGGCAGCCCGCTCGCATTTTGGAATCGCGGCCCGATACCGACTTCAGCTCCGCCAGATCCACGCCGATGACGAGGCAAGGCAACGCGCCATCGACTGCGGCGTGGCCTGAGCCGCCAGTCGCATCGCCGATAGCGCGAGGCTTCAGTTGTCCCGATGAACCCAAGCCGCGCGGTCGCTGTCGACCGCATCGCGGTCCAGCGGTGCCTCGCCCTCTTCATCGGGTCCGAAGCTGGGTTCGGGCGTCGGACGCGGAAAGCCCTCGATCCCCTTGTGATCGCCGAAGCCACCGGCGCGCATCGCATCGTTGCTGGCGGCCTGATTGGCGGCCGCCTCCGCGATCAGCGCACGATCCTCGGCCAGTTCCGCCTCGCTTTCCTCTCCGACCTCGCCGATCGGGGCGGTGCGGGTCTGGGTGCGGTCGTCGGCCGGACGATCCTGCTCCTGCGTGTTCTGCCCGTCGATCTTGTCTTCCATCATGTCGTCCCTTCACGAAGGACAACGGCGCTTGGCTGGCCGCGTTCCCGCGATCCTATGCCAGATCGGCGGCGACGTCCTCGTAGAACAGGCAGATATCGGTCAGGTCATTGGGGGTGAGCACCAGCCTGTCGCCGATCGCGACCGCCCCCTGGTCCTCGATGCGGCGGTATCGACGCCGCACCACGCCACCGCAATGAAACATGCAATCCCGCCATCGTCCTATCCGGCGGAGATGATCGTGAATGAGAATAGCGCGAGGATTCTGGGGCACCGGCCGGGGCATCATCGCGTGCAGGTCGCGCAGCTTGCTCGCCGCGTTGCGGCGGCGCGCGAAGCCCGCGTGGTCGAAACCCTCGGGGGCCAGCAGCGCCGCCTTTTCGTCGATCAGCAGGTTGAGGAATCGATCGAGCTCGCGCAGGCTGTTGCCGATCACCTTGGCGCGACAGGCGCCTTCGATCGCTCGGGGCGAATGCGCGTCCGCCCGTTCGCCTACCGTCGCCAGTCCCGCGCCCAGGAAACGCGCCGCCCTCGTCAGCGTGACACCGGCCGTCTCATGCCGTGTCTGTCTGGTCGATCGGTGCCCCACCCGATCGACATAGCATCTTTCCGCACTGCAGCGACGATTATCGCGCCTTCGGACCTGCCGGCTTGATCGACAGATAGCAGGCAATCACATCGAGATCGGCATCGCCGAGTTCGCCGCGCGGTACTCGCGGCATGTTGCCGATCCCGCTCCGCACCGCCGCGACGACATAGTCTGGTGCCAGATCGGTCCGCTTCTCCAGCTCGGCCTGGGCGGGGTCGATCCGGCGCGCCAGCAGCACCGTGCCCATGCCGCCCTTGCGATGGCACATGCCGCATTTCTGCGAGAACAACGCCTTGCCGTCGGGCTGCGCGCGCGGGGTTTCCGCATGAGCGGCCGCCGGCACCAGGATGGCGACCGCCACCGCCCATCGAAACCGCCCGGCCATCACCGCCCCTCCCGCCAGGCGGCCGGCCAGATGCCGCTCTTGCCGGGCGCGATCACGCCATTCGGATCGAGCGCATCCTTCACCCGCTCGTTGAGCCGCCGAAGCGCGTGGTCGTTGAAGTCATAGGTGTCGGCGACCAGGTCCATATACTCGATATGCGTACGATACTCCCCGTATCGCTCCGCCGCCGCATCGGCGACGAGTGCCCGAAACATGCCGTCCACGCGTCCCATCATCGCCGGGTCATCCTTGTTGTAGAGGATCTGGTTGACGTTGGTGAGGCTGCGTTCGCCCATCGAAAAGCTGGCGTGATAATCCATCCCGAATTCGGCATAGCGGGCATAGGTGCGCCGGAACTGCGCCATCGCGAGATCGCCCTTGGCCGGCAGCACCGGCGAATAGCCGATATGCCCCCCTCGCCCGCCATGCCAGTTGGCGTTGGCTAGCGGGAAAGTGACGGGCACCCCGGTCATCGGCGAACCTTCCGCCGCGTCGCCCCGCACCCAGCGGGCGGGTTTCGTCGAAAGGACCGGCTTGCCGGCAAAGGCCTTCTGCACCACCCGCGCGGTCGCCTCGGTCATCTCCAGCGGGCCGTAGAAACGGGTCTGGACGCTCCACCAGCCGATGTTGAAACGCTTGCGGATCGCGTCGATCACGCTTTCGGCCAGCGTCCCCGGCTTGTCGGTCCACTGGTCGCGCGTGGTCATGACGGCGGCCGCGCGAAGCCAGTTGCCGATCGAGGGCGACTGCTGGATGATCCCCTCGCGCCGCAGGGCGGCGAGGGTATCGACCACCCAGCCGAGATCGTCCGGCCTGTCGAACTCGAAGTCGAAGCCGAGCATCGATTCGGGTTCGGGCATCAGCCACATGCCTAGCTTGGTCACGATGCCGAAGTTCGACTGGCAGAAAAGCGTATCCCAGGACGGCCCGAAGCCGGGCTTGTAGAGTTGCCAGTTCGGCGATCTCGCCATCGCGCCCATGCCGGTGCGGACGAGGTCGCCATCGGGCAGCACCACCTCCATCCCGCAGATCCGCGCCGCGTGGTCGCCGTAGCTGGTGTAGCCCACCCCGCGATCGAGCGCGTTGCCCGCGACCGAACCCCAGCTGTTGCCCGGCACCGACAGCCATAGCGGGATGTTGCGGGCACGCAGGTGATCATACAGGTCGAAGAAACCGACCCCCGGCTCCAGCAGGACCGTGCCGTTCTCCTCGTCGACCTCGATCGCCTTCAACCGCGACAGATCGAGCACGATCGATCCACGCAGCACCGGTGCGGGGCCGCCATAGCCGAAATTCTTGCCCCGGCTGATCGGCCAGAGCGGCACGCGATGATCGTTGGCAAGGCGAACGATCGCGCGCACCTCCTCCGCCGATCCCGGCGCAACCGCCCCGGCGGGGGCGTGCCGCGCCTCGTCCGGCGCGAAATGGTCGGAATAGCTCGCACGATCGGGCTCGTCGGCGAACACCGCCCCCGCGCCGACCACGCCTCCGAAAGCCTTGAGCGCGCGCGCCAACTGTGCGGCCGAAGGGATCTGCCTCGCCATCACGCCCTCCCCAACTCGATATCGCGCAGCCGCACCGCCTGCGCCGCGACGACCGCCGCGAGCAGGATCAGCCCCGCGCACAGATAATAGGGCGCGTCCCACGCGACTGCGGTGAACAGGCCACCCACCACAGGCGGGCCGACGATGCGGGCAAAGGCACCCGCCGACATATGGACGCCGAGCACGCTGCCCTGCCGGTCACCCGGCGTCGATCGGGAGATCAGCGCGGAGATATTGGGGAAGGCCAGCGAATGGCCGAACATCAGCAGCGACATCAGCGCGACCGACGCAACCGGCGTCGCGATCAGCGGCTGGAGGATCATGGCGGTCGCCAGCATGACCATCCCCGCCAGCACCATCCGCGCCTCGCCGAAGCGGCGTGACAGCGGGCCGATGAGGATCGCCTGCGTGAAGCATCCGGTCAGTCCGATCGCGATGAAGGCGAGACCCACCTGACGCGCGCTCCAGCCGAAGCGGGCCTCAGTCCACAGGCCGAACACCGCTTCCATCGACGCGAACCCCCAGACCGCGAGGAAGCCGATCAGGATCATCCGGCCGACCACCGGCTGTCCCGCGACGAAGCGCCACGCCTCGCCGCGCGGCAATGGCGGCGGGCGTTGCCCGGTCCGCGCGGCCGGACGGGTATCGCGCAGCAGGACGAATGCGCCGATCGCGGCGGCGGCGGCAAAGCCGGCGGCGGCCAGGATCGGCGGACGAAAACCGATCGCCCCCATTTCCGGCCGGGCCAGCAGGCCGCCGATCGCCGGGCCGGTCACGAAGCCGAGATTGAACGCCGCGCCGAACAGGCCGATGCGCTGCGCGCGCTTCTCCGGCGGCGTGATGTCGGCGATATACCCCTGTACCACCGCGAGATTGCCGCTGAAGAACCCGCCCACGACCCGTAGCAGCAGCGCCGCGACGAAGCCGGGCGCGAAGGCGAATGCAAGGTAGCTGAGCGCAGCGCCGGTGATCGAGACGGTCAGCACCCGCCGCCGACCGATCCGATCGGACAGCCGCCCCCAATAGGGTTCGCCGAACAGGCTGCCGAAGGAATAGGCCGAGAACAGCAGCGTCACCGCCACCGGAGATGCGCCGAAGGATTGTCCGAAGAAGGGAAGCAACGGCAGGATCAGGCTGAAGCCCGCGATGTTGATGAAAACGACCACCAGCAGCAGCGCGAGCCCCTTCAACCCGCGATCCGCCGGCGCGCCGGGTGCCTCCCCGGCGTCGGCCGCCGCCTCAGCCACGGTAACGCGGCTCCGCCACGCCGCGCACGCCCAGCCCGTCGATCACGAAGAGATCGCCGCTTCCGGCAGGCGACGGTCGGCCGAGAAAGGCGGGATCGATCGAGGTGACGTAGAGCCTGTCGAGATCGGGGCCGCCGAACATCACGCTGGCCGGCAGCGGCACCGGCGTCTCGACGATCCGCTCGATCCCCCCGTCGGGACGGAAACAGACGACCTTCGCGCCCTCGCAGATCGCCATCCACATGCAGCCATCGGCATCGACCGTGGCGCCATCGGGAATGCCGCCGAGATCGACGGTGCTGGCGAATACACGCCGATTGGCAACCAGCCCGCTATCGACGTCATAGTCATAGGCGTAGATCGTCTTGGGTATGCTGTCGGAGAAGTAGAAGGTCTTGTCGTCGGGCGACCAGCACGGTCCGTTGCTGATGCAGATGCCGCTGTCGATCGTGGTCAGCCGCCCGCTCTCGTCGAGGCTCAATACCTCGCCGATATACTCCTTCATCCCCCGGTCGGTGGTGCCGACGATGAAGCGGCCGCGACGATCGACCTTGCCGTCGTTGAACTGGACGCGAGGATCGACCGTGCCGGGCCGAGCGAGCGGCGCGCAATCGCCGGTATCGAAATCGAGCGTGTAGACCCCGTCCTCCAGCGCGACGATCGCACCCCCGCCCTCGCGCAGCGCCATCGATCCGATGATACCGGGCACCGGCCAGCTATGCGTCGACTCGGTCGCCGGATCATGGCGCATCACCACCTTGCCAAGGATATCGACGAAATAGAGCGCCTGCTCGGCCACGTCCCAGACCGGCCCCTCCCCCACCGAGCAACGCGGCGCCTCGACACGGCTGATCTTCATGACCGGCATCCTCCCCTCTTCCGCCGGCCCCAGCTATGGCCGGTCTCGACACCTCTTGCGGCGTCGTTATTTAGCGACGATAAATAATTGGACGAAGGAGTCAACAGCAAGGCAATGGCGGGCAGACCGAAGAAGACCGACGCCTTTCTGGACGTCGAGGCGATCGTCGCGGGAGCATGGCGGATCGTGGACCGGGAGGGCGTGGACGCGCTCTCCACCCGCTCGCTCGCGGCGGAGCTGGGCGTGAAGGGGCCGGCGCTCTACTGGCATGTCCGCAACAAGCAGTCGCTGTTCAGCCTGATGACCGAACGGCTGCTGCTCGACAGCTTCGCCGCCGCCGATGGCACTGGCGGCTGGGACGACTGGATGCTCGCGGCGGGCCGCAGCCTGCGCGCGAGCTTCCTGAGCCGGCGCGACAGCGGACGCATCGCGGCAAGCGCCCCGCCGACCGAACGGATGGGAGGCGCGATCATGCCCCGCCTCGTCGGCCCACTCACCGACGCAGGCTTCGCCGCGCGCGACGCGACGGCGGCCGGTGGCACGCTCGCCAGCCTGGTGCTGGGCTGGGTGATCTACGAACAGAGCGAGGAAGCCGCGCGGCTGATCCACTCGATGGTCGACCCCGACGAGGCGTTCGAATTCGGCCTGTCGAGCCTCGTCGCCGGGCTGCGCATCACCTTGCCTGCCGGTCGCAGGGCAATGGATCGCGGGGAAGCGGCGAAGGCCTGACCCTCCACCACATCCCCATCGATCAGTTCAGCACGAGCTCCGCCTCGGCGAGGCGCTGGCCCAGCGAATTGCTGCGGTAGACTCGCGGCGACAGGCCGAACTTGTTGCGGAAGGCGCGGCTGAAATGCGCGGAGTTGATGAAGCCCCATCCGAAGGCGATCTCGGTGATCGACTGTCCGGACAGCTCGATGCTCTCCAGGTCGCGGCGGCAACGCTCCAGCCGGCTGTCCCAGATGAACTGGTTGAGCGTGGCACCACTCTCGCTGAACGCCTTGTGGAGATAGCGCTTCGAACAGTGCAGCGCTTCGGCGATGCTGTCGACGGTCAGTTCCTGATCGCGCAGGTTGCGCAGCACGAAGGTCTCGATCCGCTCGCGCCAGGTGTCGCGGACCGTGAAGCGCCTCCGCTGCCCCAGCTTTTCGACCAGCGCCAGCTTGGTCAGGTCGAGCAGCGTGTCGCCCAGCTGCGATCCCAGCCCGTCCTCGACATGGCCAGCCTCCCCCAGCGCCGATTGCGCCGCGTGGAGCAGCACCTGCCCCATGCCGGCGAGCGCGAAGGGCTGGTCCGGCGCGTGGCGCAGCATCTGCGCCAGCGCATGCGATCGGGTGTCCTTGGGAAGCAGTATGGCCAGTTGTTGAAGCGGTTCGACGTTGCACATCGAATAGGGCTTCGACACGTCATAGATCGACCAGTCGCCCGCCCGCAGCACCATGCGCCGCGCCGACTGTTCGAGATGCACGGTGCCGCGCAGCTGGAACACCAGCTTGTAGAACGGCGTGTCCTGGAACGCGTGGTGGTGGCGCATCCGGCCGTCGACATGCTCGTCAGCTTCGATCCGGCACACCCGGATCGGGCCGAGGTCGGCGAGCAGCATCTCCCCGTTGAACGGCTGCCCCTCATCCTCGGTTACCGCGACCTGCGCCAAAGTCGACGACGGGTTGCAGCGGATCACCCCCTGCCGCACGCGCGGGAAACCGGCCGAAGTATGCTGGGCGGTTGCTGCCATGGCGGCGGCGACCGTCATGGCCGCCCCCGGTGCACAAGGCGCGCAGCGATAGGCGGCGTGGCGACGAGACGGATCGCGAGCGACTTCATGGTCATCCTCCCTGTCGGGCCGCGCGTGCGGGCCTTTGGCCCTGTCAAAACCCCCGCGATCCTGCCCCGAAGGCTACACCCCGCTCCAAAGGAAAGCAACAATTGGTAGCATCCGACGATCCTCGTATCGCTCAGCGTGCGCTCAGACCTTTGCTCGACGCAGCGCCTCGTTGATCCGCGACTGCCAACCGGCACCGGTCGCCCGAAAACGGGCAAGGATGTCGTGGTCGATCCGCAACGTCACCTGTTCCTTGCTCGCTCCCTTCGGCCTGCCTGGCTTGCGCACCAGCGCTCCCAAGACATGAGGAGGATGAACCTGATCGGCGGGGAGCGCGCGCGCAGCACTTGCGTCGGTCCACTCCGGGTTCTCGTCGAAATCGACGGGAGGTTTGTCCTTGTCAGACGCCATGGCGACGCATCTCCTTTTCATGAGCGCGGCGGAAACTGATGAGGCGGATACCGATTCCGGTTTCGGCATAGACCACGCAATAGCCGAGATCGCCGATCCGCCCGCGAGCCTGATAGCGCGTCTCGCCATAATCGAAGCGGTCGTCGACCACGACCATCGGCATCGTATCGAATCCTCCGAAATCGCCCAGAGAAAGACCGTGCTTGGCTATGTTGGCCAAGTCCTTGTCCGGATCGAAGGTGATTTCCACCCCCATATATGTAGCTACAAAAATGATCGGATCAAGCACCGGCCATGATCGGCCGGGCGCGCCTGGACATGTCGGACCCGAGTAGGCCTCCCGGGCACCCAATGCCCATCCCGCCGGTGCGTCACGAGCAAAGCGGGCCGTTCGCTGCGAGCGAAGCAGGCGTCCCGCCCCTCGTTAGTCTCCGCCCCTCATAAACCGGGAGCCGCGCCCGGGGTTTCAGGCGGTGTTTCAGGATCGGGAGAGGCTGGCGGCATGAGACGATATCTGTTGGGAATCGCCGCGCTGGGCGCGATGCTGGGTGCCGGCCCGGCCGCCACCGCAGCCAATGCCGCGCCGGAATGCGACCGCGCCTGCCTGGAGAAATTCGTCGACGGCTGGCTGGATGCGATGATCGCCAAGGACATCAAGCGCCTGCCCGTCACCGCCGATGTCCGCTACGCCGAATCCTATCAGCCGATCGCGCTGGGCGAAGGCAGCTGGCGCACGATCGACGGCCTCGGCAAGTATCGCCACTACTTCGCCGATCCCGAAAACGGGCAGGTCGGCTTCATCGGCACGGTCACCGAACATGGCGCGCCGGGCTTCATCGACCTGCGCCTCAAGATCCGCGACCACAAGATCGCCGAGGCCGAGATGTTCCTGATGCGCGATCCGGGCGCGTTCCAGCGCTATGAGGAGATGGGCAAGCCCGAGGACGTGTGGCTGACCGCCGTGGCCCCCGAACAGCGCGCAAGCCGCGCCGACCTGATCCGCGCGGCCAACAACTACTTTCAGGGGATGCAGCACAACGACGGCAAGGGGGATTATTCCTTCTTCCACGACGAATGCAACCGGCTGGAGCATGCGCTTCGCACCACCAACCTGAAGACCAAGGAAGCCTATGGCCATTCGACCGACACCGAATTCCGCAGCCGCACCTGCGCGCAGCAATTCGGCAGCGGCTTCCTGGGTTTCGTCACCGACATCCGCGATCGGCGCTTCATCATCGTCGACGAGGAACGCCAGGCGCTGCTCGCCTTCGCGTCGCTCGATCACAACGGCACGATCCGTCGCCTGAACCAGACCGACGGCAGGGTGTTCGTCCTGCCCGACTATTTCGATGTGCCTCGCACGCTGCAGGTGGTGGAAGGCTTCCAGCTTCGCGAGGGCAAGCTGTTCCGGATCGAGATGACGCTGACCGAACTGCCCTATGGGTCGCCACCCGCCTGGAAGGACCAACCCGCGACGACCACGCCCGGAACCGGAGCCGCCCGTTGAACGCCGCCCGCCCAGCCCGCCCCGGCCGCTGCCGCCAGACAGGATCGCCTCGCATGAACCACCGCTTCGCCGCCCTGCTGGTTGCCGCCGCCGCCACGATCGTCTCGACGCCTGCTGCCGCGCAGCGCCCGTGCGACCGCGCCTGTCTCGACGGCATCACCGCCCAGTTCATCCAGGCTCTGGCGGTCAACGACGCCTCCCGCCTGCCGCTGGCGGACGGCTTCCGCTACACCGAGAACGGCCAGACGCTGGAATGGGGCAACGGCCTGTGGGGCACGCTCAGCGCCTATGCCGGACAGGACTGGCGGACAGCTCCCGCCGCGCGCGAGCTAGACTATCGCATCTCGCTCGCCGACCCGGCCACCGGCACGATCGCGACCGCGCTGGAGATCGACGAGAACGGCACCCGGGGCGTGCTCGTGCTGCGCCTCAAGATCGTCGCGGCGAAGATCGCCGAGGCTGAGGCTATCGTCGTGCGCGAGGAAGCGTCAGGCCATCGCGCCGGCACGGTCACGCTGTTCCAGCCGCCGTTGCTGGTCACGATGGACGGGCAGCTGGTCGGCCCGCCGGACGCGCTGTTCACCGCCGATCCCACGACCGGTACGCCCGCGACCACCGCCGCCGCGATGACCAGTGCCGCGACCGCCTATTGGACGGGCCTGCTCGCCGGCCGATCGAAGGGGGTGCCCATCGCCGCCGATTGCCAGCGCCGCGACAACGGCGTCCGCACCACCGGCCGCAGCGATGCGCCCCCGCTCGATCCGAAGGTGAAATCCTTCCGGCCGTTCGAACTCGGCTGCGCCGCGCAGATCGACAGCGGTTTCTACACCTATCTCTCGCGCACGCGGGACCAGCGCTTCCTCGCCGATCCGGAGAAGGGGCTGCTGATGAGCATCGAGCTGGTCGACAATCCCGGCACGACGATGGCGCTGACGGTCAAGGGCGTAGGCAAGGTCGATTATCCCGGCCCGCGCAAGCCGGCCGGCGGCCTTTCCGGCGAACAGTTCGACAATCGCGGCTGGGGGCCGAATCTGATCGCCCCGGCGACCGGCCTCTCGGTGACCTTCTATCGCTTCGTCGACGGCAAGATCGCGCGCCTCGACGGCTTCCAGCGTGCCGGGCCCTATGGACTGCGCTCCGGCTGGGCAAAGTAGTTGAGCGCCGAAAACCGGCTACTCCTGCTGCTCAGCCTCGCCAACGGGGTGGTCGCGATCGATCGGCTGGCGGTGAACTTCCTGTCGCCGTGGATCGTCGCCGATCTGGGCCTCAGCAATACCGAACTCGGCCTGCTCGCATCCGCGCTGTCGCTGGCGGTCGCGGCATCGGGCTTCCTGGTCGCGGCGCTGGCGGATGCGACCGGGCGGCGGCGGCAGGTGCTGATCGTCGCGATCACGCTGTTCTCGCTGCTCTCGGCACTGTCGGGCGTAGCGCAAGGCTTCCTGGCGCTGCTGCTCGCCCGCTTCGTGCTTGGCGTTGCCGAGGGGCCGGTGGTGCCAGTCGGCCAGGCGATGATGGCGGCCGCTTCCACGCCGTCGCGGCGCGGGCTCAACATGGGCGTGATGCAGAACGGCGGCGCCTTCGTGCTGGGCGGGATGATCGGCCCTGTCGTGATGGTCGCGCTGGCCGAGTCATGGGGCTGGCGCATCGCCTTCTTCGTCTCGGCGGCACCCGGCCTGCTGCTGGCGCTGGCACTCGCGCGCTATGTCGTGCGCGACGCCACGCCGCACGAAACTGCTCACAGGAGCGAACGCAGCAATCTCTTTGCCGCACTGATGACGCGCAACATGATCCTGTCGATCGGGATCGCCGGGCTCTTTACCGGCTGGCTGATCGTCCAGAACACCTTCCTGCCCCTCTACCTTACAAGCATGCGGGGAATGACCCCGCGCGAGATGAGCTATGTCCTCAGCATGGTCGGGATCGCGGGCGCGGTAGGCGGCCTGGTGCTGCCCGCGCTGTCCGACCGGCTGGGCCGCCGCCCGATACTGGCGATGGCGGGCTTTGCGGCGATGGTCGCGCCGCTCGCGACGCTGCATGTCGGCGGCGGCGCGGGGATGATGGCGCTGGTGATCCTGATCGGCTGGCTCGTGATCGGCTGCGCGCCGCTCTACTGCGCGATCGTGCCGGCGGAGGCCACGCCGCCCGCCCACGCAGCCGCCGCCATCGCCGTGGCACTCGCGTCGGGCGAAATCATCGGCGGAGTGGTGATGCCCGCCATCGCCGGCGCGCTGGCGGATGCACATGGCCTGACCGCACCCTTCCGGCTTTGCGTGGGGCTGGCGTTGCTGTGCGGCCTGCTCGCTCTCGGCCTGCGCGAAACCGCACCCCGTCTGACCGGCGCGAACCCTGACACGGCCCGATAACAGGAGAGGATGATATGAAAGCGATCTGGACCGCCCTGCTGCTCACGACCGTGCCGATCGCCCCGGCCGCCGCGCAGACCGCGCCGGCCACCGCTGAACAGCTTGTCGACATCGAGAACATCCGCACGCTGCTCTACAGCTACGGCCGGCTGCTCGACGATCGCCGGCTGGCCGAATATGCCCAGCTCTTCGCCCGGCAGGGCGAATGGGTCGGCGGCTTCGGCGCGTACAAGACCCCGGCCGCGATCCAGGCCGCGATGGAAAAGGCCTTCGCATCGTTCCCCAGCGACCCCAAGTCCCGCAACTATCACGTCATCACCAACCCGATGATCGAGGTGGCGGGTGATCGCGCCACCGCCTGGTCGCGCTGGACCTTCTATCTGCCGGGGCCGGACAACAAGCCGTCGATCATGGTCGCCGGCCGCTACGAGGACGAGCTGATCCGCGAGGATGGCCGCTGGAAATTCCTCAAGCGG